>WNFX01022782.1_pt1 | contig 12776 bp, 19 predicted proteins | sample 5400111 | NCBI WGS metagenome assembly WNFX01 (sample SAMN13153363, study PRJNA577476) | soil metagenome | isolation source: 40 cm soil or saprolite under grassland replicate 1 | place: USA:California | collected 2016-06-15
CTGACGTCCGAAATCCGTTTCCTGGTGCGCAGTGAAGGCGCGGCCAGAGACTCGGTTCGCATGCGACAGAGACCGGTTTGCAGGTAAGAGTTTCCAGCGGAATTGGGCACGATGGTCATGCAATAGTCGACGCTCTTGCGATCGCCCACTTGCCGCTGGAGCGTGCGCCGGACCACTCGGCCGGGCAATCGCAGAGACGGGGTGGCATCGCCTGCGCGAGCGAATGGGGCTTTCCTGGAGATCGACAAGAAAGCCAAAATGGGACTTAGCAGCCGCGGCGTATCCGTCAGATCGCCACGACTCACGGCTGCCCTCCCTCCAGAAAGGTTGGCGGGGCGCTTGCAAGTCGGCGGGGCTTGCAAATAAGTCACGCCTTCCCACAAATGGACACGGCCCTGTGCATTGCGGCCGGCTGCACCTTGCTGGGGGTCGGCCACCCTGTAGATTCTTTAAAGGGTTTCATCGGGGAAGGTGGGCGTGCGCTACGTCGCAATGGTGCTCGTAGCGTTGCTGATGGCTGGGGGGCCCGCCGTCGGTGACGAAGTTGATCCCGCGGTCATTACCATGCTCCGGGAGTGGTCGCTCGCGTCTCCGAGCCCATCCCGCGTTGTCATTTGCCACGGCTTTGGATGCACCTTCCGCACCGAGATCGGTTTCGCGCGCGGCGATCACGCCCAGATGGCCGCGATCATGGCGTCGGGGTCTGCCTCGGCTCAGGCGGAAAGGGCTGCAATAGGCCGGACCGAGGCGTGGTTTGAACAGCGCATTGCCCCCATAACCGGCACTGCGAAGCGCGTCGCGCGGGCCGGCCCGCTCGTAGGCGGCGCGGGCAATCCCGCTCAATTCGACTGCATCGATACGACCAACAACACGAATTCGCTCCTGCTCATTCTCGACAAGCTTAAATTGCTTCGGCACCATACAATTGCCGCGCCTGCGTCTCGGTTTCTGCTCACCGAGGGTCCGCACAATACGGCAGTGATCAAGGATCGCAAGACGAACGAGCTCTGGACGGTCGATCCGACTCACAAGGGCAGTGAAGTTCCCGATATCTGGCCGCTCGCAAAGTGGAAGGCCGGCGGGTGAAATAAAAACATCCGCGAACTCGCGGTACCACTGATGCGCGCCCGCGTCGCTCATGAGCTAATTGAACAATGCGCCGGATGATGTCCGCTTCGTTCCCAGCAAGAGACGTCGGGCCGCTCTGCTAACGTGCTACTCGTCGCCACCGCTTCCATGGGTACTGTCCCACTCCTGTCCTATACCACCGTCGAGACCCGATCCCTGAAGGCTTCCGGCACCACCTGAAGTGCGTGCACCAAGCCGCTCTTGGAAACGCCGGCAAGAAAGCAGGACCAGACTTCCGCGTCCTGTGAAGGCCGAGCGCGCATCGCGCCTGGCATTCGGGCTAGGACCATGGTAACCTTACGATATTCAGCGCAGTCGCGACGGGTTGATTCATTCGACCGGATGGTCATGGCATCGCCGCGATGACCGCTCCGACCAAAATCTGAAATCGAACGCGGCTGAGAAAATAAACAGGAGGAATAACAATGGGTTCTTGGCTCAGTGAACGGGAACAGCGCCTTGTCGCCGGCGCCGAGACGGCTTCTGCCGCAGCGTCCCGTGTGCGAGAATAACGTCTGGTTGCAGGCTGACTAATTCTTTCGCGAACATTTGCTCCCGTTCAACGTTCGAGGCGCGCTCCACCGAACATCCATCCGCACATTGCGGCCATCGCCGCCGAATAGACGTCCGGCGCATAGGCACGCACCACGCGATTCAGATTCCATGGACACATGACAATGACGCCCAGGCGCACCGGTCGCGCCCTCTCCCACGGAAAGGATCGTGCGACGGAGGCAAATGCGAACACGACCGAGCGGTCGGCCACGTTACTCGAAACCAGCTTCTCGATAACCACCGAGGCAAGCGCCGTCTCCTTGATCTCCACAAACAACTCGAGAGCCGTCTGAGAAAGAAACGATAGCGCTGCATCAAGGTTGAGCGCGTTTTCGACATGAAACGGTGGGTCGTGTGACACCACCAAATTCCCAGTGTCCGCTACATAGCGCACGTCAAACTCGACACCTGATATTCTGTCGTCGCAGGCGGCACGTGCGAACGCAGCAAGCGTGTTCTCGTCCCCACCGGCAGACCATCCACGATGGGCGATAAGCTTCATGACGAGGCTCCGCAAAGACGGGTCGGGCGCACCATGCGATCTCATCCATGGAGATAAAACAGTATACGCACTGCTCAAGGTGCTCTATCGGCTTTCTTCGAAAGCTTCGAACTGCGGCACGCCGGTTCCGCTCGTCCTGCGCCGCAGGCCTGACGGCCGTGATAGAATTTCACGCCAGGCAAATGCGTGCACGCGACCAATCGCCACCGCGGGAGGCAGATCTCATGGCGCAGTCAAGGCGTATCGTGCGTGCGGCCGCCAGCAAAGACTTTAGCGCCGGCCGGCTGCTCATCACCACTGCGATTGCGATCATGTTAGTCCTTGCCGCAATCGCCATCTCAGCGGCGGCAAAGGAGCCCGATTATGCAGTCGAACGCGCTGCGATGGTCCGTACCATGGTCAGTTATTCCGCAGAGGTGAACTCGGCGACGGGCCGCGAATCGCCGCCGGAGCCGGGCTCCTCTACCTGATTTCATTGAGCACTCTTAGCCGACCCTCTGTCTCGGTCGCCATTCTGCTGCTCGGCCGGGCATTATTGGGCGTCGGCGAAAGCTTCATTATCACGGGCGGGCAGACCTGGGCACTGGCGATCCTTACAGTTCGAGGCACTAGCAAGGCGAATCGCATCGCCCCTGAGGTGCTTGCGCCGATGGGCATTGTGCCGTGCCATGAGTTCGTGCCCGAAGGCGTCCGGCGCCAGGCTTATGCCGACCGTCCGCTACCGATCGGCTACGGCCAGACTATCTCGCAGCCATTCATCATCGCCCTTATGACCGACCTCCTGCGGGTCGGGCCGAATGATGTCGTGCTGGAGATCGGCACTGGCTCTGCAGTTCATCATCCTTGAGCATTGGTACGGCAAGAAATGTGCGAGCCCTAGCGATTTCCACGAGTGCACCACGTGATGGCTCACCTTCCGCATAGGCCGGTTCCGCCGTGATGTCGACGATATGGACGGGTTGCTTCGTTTGCAGAAGCCGACCAACGGCGTTTCTCGGGTCCGGGCGCGGCGGGTTTCGCCGAAGATACTCGCCTGCTCGGGCGTCACGTCCTGCAATGCGATGGCATGGAACACGCTGCCGTCGTAGCGAAAGAGCATTCCAAAGTTAGCCTCGCAAAGCCGCGTCGCCTTCGCGAGCATGGCCTGAAATACCGGCTCCAGCTCACCGGGGGAGCCGCTGATCACGCCCGAGCACTTCCGAGGTTGCCGTTTGCTGCTCCAGCGATTCCTGTAGCTCGTTCAGCAGTCGGGCGTTCTCGATCGCGATCACAGCTTGGCTGGCGAAGTTCGTAACCAGTGCGATCTGCTTATCGGTGAACGGTCGGACTTCGCGGCGATAGATGGCGATTGCGCCGACCAGCTCGCTCTCTTTCAGCATCGGGACGGTCAGCAATGTCCGAATGCCGGCGAGCTCGACTCCCGCGCGGGGCAATGGATCGCGATCGAGATAAGACTGGTCCAAACGCAAGTCATGGACGTGGACCGGCTGCCGGGTCTTAGCGACGCGACCCAAACCGGTCGTGGGGCCGGGCCGGCGTTGTCCGCTCCGCAGTTTCTCGGCAAACGCCGTAGGCAGCGGCCCGTGAAGCGCAACGGCACGGAAGACTCGAACAAACGAACATTTTCGACGGCAATCACGGCTTGGTCGGCGAACGTGGTCACCAATTCGATCTGCTGTTCAGTAAAAGGGGGCGACGGTTCTGCGGCACAATGATCCGGGCAGGCCGGTTCAGAGCCTCGGTAAGGCGGCAACCGCCCTGTGCGAGCCCGGCACGGGCGGCAGTTCGCACGGCCAACGGGTGATCGGAACACGCCCACAGCATCATGAGTTTTGTCTTATACCGAGCAATTATGCGCACCATACTGATTATCGGACTGTTGGTCGCCGCAGCAACCCTGATGCTTCCGCAAGCTCTGGTACAGGGCGCAGGTCGCGGAGGAGCGACCGGCCGGTCGATCAGCGGCCCGACATGCCGGATCAGATCGCCGAAGATGATTGCGTCCTCGCGAGGCGTACGTCAGTCCTCCTCAGGCTTTCCTTGAGTGAGAAGCCATCTCAGTTCTCTGTCGAGCTTCCAATACGTGTCAAGGTCCGCATCCATGAAAGCTCTCACCATGTCAGCCGTCAGCGCGGCTATCTTCTCACGATCGCCGCGCGGATGAACCTCGATCCGCTCCCAGGAACTATGACGCCGTCGCGTCGGTCTGCGCTTCATCGTCCGCGTCTCATCGAGCAACCATGGCATAGCATTGTATCAGCTAATAATGATGGCGCCGCGGGCGGCGCGGCATCGCCGCTGCGGTAATACGACGCTACTGTCAGGAACCTAGCCTAGCTATCAGGCTACTCAGAGGCTTGCCGATGGGCTGGGGAAGCCCCCAGCCCGCCGGCTCACAGATGCGCGGTCAGATGCGGCGGCTGCCGCAACTGCCACAGCTTCACCGCGGCCAGGATCGCGACGATTAGACCCACGATGACATGGACCCAAGTCGCCGCGGTGGTGACGACAAATCCCAATACCGACGGCGATACCACGACCCACACTCCGAGCAGCAGGTTTACCCACTCCTCCCACTCGGCGAACTTTGTGAGCGCAACGATCGCTACGATCCCCATGACGACACCAATCACCCAGGCGTTCCGGGCCGCCGTGTGCTCGGACATGAATCCGAAAATCCACGGGGTCAGGAACAGGAACACCGCAAGGATGAAGTTGATGACGTCAACCGCTCCTTCCTTCAATTTATGCTCCATCATTGCCATTTCGGACCTCCATCGTTGAAGGCCACTCTCTACTGACGTCCTTTTCGGACGCTTTCCAGCCCGACCGCTCAGCGACCGCATCTAGAAACCGTTCAAACGAGCCGACCCGCTTGGTCGGACTTTGCCCAGTACTGGCTCCTTCACGCGGCGTCTTTCCCGCCCGCGTCGTCATGGGCTCCTATCGAGGGAAAACTGCCGGCTCACCTCGCGTTGATTGCGATCCGCTTGACCTGGGACGGCGCCCCCGCCGATTTCGGCATCGTCACGGTCAGGACGCTGTTGCGGAAGGAGGCGCTGACCTCGTCCTCCTCGATGCCCTCGACCTGAATGCGTCGCTCGAAACGGCCGTAGTAACGCTCGCTGAACAATCGGTCCTTGTCCTCCGTCTCGGTTTTCTTCTCGCCCTGGATGGTGAGCACGCCATTGGCGAGATGGACCTCGACATCGTTCTCCTCGAGACCCGGCAGCTCGGCGGTCACTTTCATCTCCCCGTCGGTCTCCGCCACCTCGATATTCGGCCAGGAGAGGACTCGATTGAGTCCGAATGGCGCTACGTCGAATCCCCGGAAAAAATTATCGAACATCCGGTTCATCTCCCGGTAGCGTCATCAGCGGGCTCACATCCTCCCATCGCCGGGCTGGAACGTTGCCGCGAACTCCATGGAATAAGATCTCTCATGTTCATCTTCGTGCTCCTGCGTTGTTACGGTCTCGCCCTGCCGGCGGGCAAGACGCCCGCGGGCGTGCGCAGCGGCGCGCGCACATTCACGCTGCTCGCGACGCCGAAATCTGCTTGCGTTCCGCGGATCCGATCTCGATCCGTCGTGGCTTCATCGCCTCCGGCACCTCGCGCGCCAGGTCGATCCGCAACAGCCCATTGTCGAACGACGCGCCCTTGACCTCCACGTAATCCGCGAGGTTGAAGCATCGCTGGAACGGCCGTTCGGAGATGCCCTGGTACAGGTACGCGTGGTCGGCCTTGCGGCCGGGTGACGGTCATCAGATTCCGCTGGGCCGTAATGCCGATCTCTTCAGGCTTGAAGCCCGCGACCGCAAGCGTGATGCGGTAGGCATCCTCACCCGTGCGCACGATGTCGTAGGGCGGGTAATGGTCCTCGCCCTCCCATCGCACGCTGTCGTCGATGAGGTCGATCAGGCGATCGAATCCCACGGTCGATCGCCGCAGAGGGGGGACAGGTCGTAGTTCCTCATAGCCACATCCTCCGTTGAGCAACATGGGTACGAGGGGCACCGGATGCCGCCGATGCCCGCGATGCCGAGCCTCAGGGGCACTCGGTAAAAGATGAATTAGTGAGTGCGTCTCCTGTTTCAAGGATCTCCAATGATGCGCGTCATCCAACCTCTCCTCGTCCGTCGGTTCATTGAGTTAGTGCTCGAGCTTGATCCCCGATCCGAACCGGGACGACGAAGTTGAGCCCATAAACCGGGCCGGCAATCACGCTTGGGTGGCGCTGCCGCGCTTCCACGCTGCACTGCTGGTTTGCGTCCAGCATGCGCAAAGCACCCATGACTTCGTCGAACTTCACGGGGTTGTCGCTCCCGGGCGCACAGCGGAGCGCCGGAGCCGCCTCGATCGCACATGCGTCCGAGGCCCAGGAAGCAAGGATCGCTCGTTTCTCGCCGAGCGAAAGGTCCGGATCCCGCACGACGTCCATAGGATGTGCAAACCGCCGTCCGGGATGTAGCAGGACCTCGAGGTCGAACTCACTGTTGCGATCCTCCCCACGCGCCGCGTCGAGCAGAATCGGGTTGCCAAAACGGTCTTCCATCAACTTCCTCCACCTCTTCGAGCCGAGGCGCAGGCCCGTCGAGATGGAACCTGCCACCCCGGCCGCCCACCGCCGATGATTTGCGGATCCCAGTTCACTGAGGACAACAAGTCCATGCAAGTCAGATGATCGGCGCACCGACCATATAGTCCGTTGTGGCCCCGCGGTTTGTGAGCTCGACCGTGCAGGCGAAAATGAACCAGTTAGGAATCCGAAGCTGCCAGAATATCGTCGGTATCGAGAGGCTGGTCGCGTGATGCGAACCATTGGGCGCGCGTAGCAGCGCGACGCCGACCGCGCTCATTGATAGCAAGCCTCAAAGCTTCCAGCAGAATCTCGACCTCCTGCCGTGCCATTAAGTAAGACGAATCGGGCTCGGCGCAATGCAGGATCTCGTTGGGATCGTCTAGGGCGGTAAGCCCGCGGGGAAAGAGTTCCCGATAGACGAGCCGCTCGGCAAACCCGATCGCAACCTGGAAGCCCAGTCGCAGTGCCAGATCGTCAAGGCTCTCGCAGACGACCGGCTTGACGCATGCACCGAGCAGCGAAAGGCGGTTGCGGACCACGACCCAGTCCCCCAGCGTTCCGTCGACCGATCGACGGTAGTGGCGAGCGTCCCGTACCATGTCCGCGTAGTGACTAACCCCGGTCACCGCGAAGGTTACCGGGTCTACCGTCGCGAGCACGTCGAGGTCGAGGAAGCTGTCGTTGAGCGGCGTCACCAGCGTGTCAGCCATCGAATGGGCAAGCCGCATTAGATAGCTGTCGTGCGGGGGAGTATCGATCACCACGAAGTCCCGGCCGTCCTGCACCGCAGTAACCGCCTTGTCGAACTCCCCGAATTCGATGGCCTCGTTCTGATCTACCCTGGCGCCTTCGGCTCGGGCGACGCTGAAATGAGTCGGCAATTCGAGATCGATGCCAGTTCGCTGGGCCCAGGCGCGGCGGTTCTCGATGTAGTGGGTGAGGCTCTTCTGACGGCTATCGAGATCGATCGTGGCGACGCGCTGGCCGGCCTTCATCAGCGCGAGGGCGATATGAATCGCGATCGTGGTTTTCCCAGAGCCTCCCTTCTCGTTTCCCACGACGATGACGTGCGGCAAATTGGATGGTCCGATGGGCGCCTGCAACATGGCAGCCGCCTCCGGTCGTTAGTTTAAGATAAGGTGGTGATCCTGGCTCGGCGCTGCTGAATCGCGTCGCCCGGGTCAGGAGGCAAACGCATCAGACAAGTCTTTGTTCCTGGTCCGGACCGCGTGATGGCGGCGCGAGGCTGGTACTTGCGTACGCGAATGCTCTAACTAAATCGCCGAGCGAACCAGAGGGGGCTACCGTGGGCAACCAGGAGGCGTCACGGCGGAAAAGGCAGTGCCGTCCCCGATCCCTGTTGGTCGAAGGCCTAGTAGGCGCCGGGCACAAGAGAAGGGCGGGGCCATCTCGCCTGTCCCACCGTTCTGCTCGTATCTGGCAGCGCCATTTCCCAGGCCGCAAAACACCTATCGGGGTCCGGCGCCCGGCTCCGATCACACCCCGAACATCGCCGCCATAGTGAATGGATCGCGGCGCTCGAACGTGGTCATCTCGAACTTGAGGCCCAATTCCCGCGCGCGACTCCAGGAGGCATTCAGCTCCAGTGGCGTCGTCCGGCGAGCGATCTCGGCGTACTTGTCCCGGTACTTTGCGCTGCCCGGGTCGCAAAAGTTGTCGGGGTGGAACTGCGCCATGATATTGACCGGCGCCGTCGGCACGTGCTCGGCGATCCAGTTGAGCACGGGATAGGTGCAGCATTCGACGTGATTGGGCATGACCAAGTGCCGGATCGTGAAGTCCTCGCCCCATTCCTTCAGCCGCGCGACGTTGCGGGTCACCGTCTCCCAGTACCACGGCGTCTTCGCCAGGGTCATGGCGCATCGCCCGGGCCCGAACTTCAGGTCGGGCAACCACGCATCAGCGAGAATGCGCAGGATTTTCATCGATTCTGGAGTCATGAAAAAATGTTGAAGCCTCCGTCATAGTCGGCGCACTCCGCCACCTCCTCAAAGAAAAAGAAGCGGTCCGATTTGGTTCTCCGCGCCCGCTGGAGTTCAGCGGGACTCGGAATGAAGCCGCGCCCCAGCAACGCGATGGCATCGACGATGGCATGCAGGTGAATCACGACCTCACCGCCGACCCAGTTGATGTTGTGGCAACCCTCCCGGTGCAGCATCCATGCCATCGCGGCGAGCGTGCGAGCATCAACTTCCTCGCCGTTGTCCTTATCCGTGCTGATGTCGCCGTTCTGGCAGAAGGCGCACCGCATGTTGCAGGAAGTGAAGAAGATCGTCCCGGACCCCGCCGTGCCGCGATAGAACAGCTCCTCGCCGGTGTGATGGAAATATGTGCTCACCCTTGCGCCGGAGCCGAGCTTGCAGGCTCCAAGCTTGGCGCCGGTGCGCCGGTCGACGCGGCAATCCCAGGGGCAGAAATTGCAATGGGCGAGCATGCGGTAAGCGAGCTCCCGGCAAAGCTCTAACAGGCTTGGGCCATCCGACGGTTGGGGCAAAGGCGCGCCCGCCCGGATGGCCTCCCAACGCGTCAGAAAGCCTGGGGTCAGCTGCTCGAGCTCGGCCCACAGCGCCTCCTCGCTTGCTGTCGCCGGATCGAGATGGGTGGACACCGTGGCCGCGATACGGAACTTGGCCGGCCGTCGGTTCTCCGCAACATCACGATACCAGGCGAGCCCGTCACGAATCGCCGGATCATCCCAAACTCTCAAGCGGTCCAACTGGCCCATGCTGCAGCTCCTGAACATCGTGAATCTACGCCTGGACGCAGCCGGCATCCAGGCGGCGGAGTGGCGGGTCATCGCGATCCGGGCCGCAGATGTGGCCGACTGTAGCCGCCTCATAGCCTCGACGGCTAGAAGCTGGGCGCCGCAGCCAGTCCTCTGCCCCGCTCAGGCGCTGAAAATCGGCAAGGCTGACGCCCTGTGCGCGAACGTACTTCGGCGGGCGATCCGGAAATGGATTGGAGGCGAGCAAAGCTAGGACAGGGGGAATGCCCTTCAGCAGTTCCAACATCAAGCGCTCAAACCAGGGGGTCTCCGCGGCCGTGTGGTATGCGGCAAACCACATCTGCCAGTCGAGCCGCGGCTTTTTCAATCCCTATGGGCTGTTCGTTACCACGACGACTACGCGGCCCGAGATCATCATCGAAGGCTCGGAGGTGATCGTCAGCCCGCCGGCGTTCGTCTCGGGGAAATTCCTGTATCCCTATGCGGATCTCAGGCGGTGAGTCGGGATCGGCGGCTATCCGAGCTTACCAGCGGCCGCAGCGCAGCCGTCGGATCGCAGGCTCGGCCCGCGCAGATTTTGCCGACACCCTGCGGGGGAAGCGGCTAACCATTCTCGCTTCGCTTTGTTGCAGCTGGTTTCAAAACGCAGCAATCTATTTGCCGGCAGGACGGATTCCTGGCGGAACTCGGCCTCGGGTGAGCTTCGAACATGCCGCTTCCAATTCCGAGATCGCGTGCCGAAATCGCTGCACTCCAGCAGCAACGCAAGGTAGCCGCGGTGAAGAACGCGCTGCGCGCCCCATTTCACCAAACGCGCCTCAAGGGCATCGATCCCGAGCGAGTTGCCGATCCGGCCAGATGGCGCGAGATCCCTTTGCTGCTGAAAGAGGATCTCCGCGCGCTGCCGCCGGAGCAGTATTTTTCCGATTTCTGCCTGGCGAAACCGCACGAGATCGCCGAATACTGGCGCTCGGGCGGGGTCACCGGCGAGCCCCTTTTCTATCCGCGCACCTATGCCGATCTGCCCTACTGCATGCTCGGCTTCGATCGCACGTTCCAATGCGTCGGCTTCGAAACAGGTGACATATGCCACATGTCGCTGCCGCTGGGGATCCATCCCGCCGGACAAATGTGGGCGCGCAGCGCTGAGAACCTCGGCATCGGCACCATCTGGGCAGGGGCGGGCGCGTCGACGCCCTCGACCGTGCAGCTTTCCCTGATCGCTGGCCTGAAGCCGACGATTCTCTTGACCATGAGCAGCTATGGGCTGCATCTCGCCAATCTGGCCGAGGCGCAAGGCATCGATCTGAGGCAAAGCTCGATTCGGAAGATCCTGTGCACGGCGGAACCGCTCTCTCAGGCGAAGCGTGAAAAGCTCGCCGCGATGTGGGGCGCTGAAGTGTTCGACTGCTTCGGCATGACGGAAGCCAGCATGATGGGCGCCGAAGGTCCCGGCACTGAAGGCTATCGCATCTGGACCGATCTGTTTTTCATCGAGGTAATCGATCCGACAACCAAGGCGCCGGCGCCCGAGGGAGCGCCCGGCATGCTGGTGGTTACGCCGCTTTGGAGCTTTACCGGCACCCCCTTCCTGCGCTGGAGCTCGGGCGACATCGTCACGTATCGCGAGGACGACGACAAAGGCTCGTTCGGCATCTTCCCTCTTGTCAAGCATACGCACCGCACCACCGGCTTTTTCAAGGTGCGGGGAACCAATATCGATCATTCCGAGTTCGAAGACTTCATGTTCCGCAGCCCCGAGGTGGCCGATTTCAAGGTCGAAGTTGTCAATGTCGGCGGTCTCGACGAGCTGGTGCTCTCGATTGAAGTTTCACCGGAGACCGATAGAGCGGCAGTCGTCGCACACTTGGCCAGGCGGACGAAAATGAAATTCGCCGTGACACCAAGGATCAATTTGCTCGAGCGCGGCACGCTTGCGCGCGAATTCGAAAGCTCGGTGAAGGCGCCGCGGTTCGTCGACCGGCGGTGATCGCCTCGACGGCGAAGCGCGTTTGCGTGCGGAATTGCCGGCGGAACCCGGCCCGAATGTGCTCGTTGTAGGCAAGGCGAGCCATAGCGTATGATTTCCTGATCCCGGCAGATGATTGCCCCACTTGCTGGCGTATGCAGTTCGACGGAGCCCCGGTCCGCGCATGTCCAAGACCAGCCTGGCTCTGCATAATCTGCGCGGTTTCGCGATCCTCAATGTCCTCGCCTTCCACTCTTCGGCGCTGGTCGTATGTACCTCATGGTGTCGAGGCCGGCATTCGGCATCTTGCACCAAGCTAGAGCGAGCCCTCGGCGGCGGGAGCAAACGCGATGCCGGTCCACAATGCCCGAAATCGCCACGATGTTCGATCAGACGGCGGATCTGCTCGAGATTCAGGGCGGCAACCAATTACACAGCCGGTAAGCACGACCCTAACCCAATTATCGAACCACTCGGTTAAAGTCTGCCAAAAGTCCTTTGCAAGGCTATGGCACTTCGCCTTGGCTTCAATAAAGTAGCCGAACCAGCCCTTCTCGTCTCTTTCATTTGTCTCCCGTGGGCCAGAAGAAATAACCCTTGGTAGGATTAGGACCTCCTCGCTGTTAGCGTACGGACGGGCTGGACTCATTCTTCTAACCCAAAGTGGCGCTTGGCATTCTCAATCATCCGTTCGTAAGCGAGTGCGGTCTCCAGTCGCTCCTGCCGCTTCGGTCCTGATGTCAACTCCGCTTCGGCACGGCACATTTCAGCGCGGTCGCGAAATTTCTTGATCGTATTGACAGTCCAATGGTTGCTCATAAAACAGACCCTTTTGTATTGTGCCAGTCTGCAACCGTTATGGCCCTGGAGCTATTGTCATTCCGCAACACTTTGCGAAAATCCGCAGTTCTCCAGAACTTTTTTGTTCATCCAAATGTACAACGGGAACAAGGTGGAGTCGAAGCGAACCGCCGGACTTGCGCGAGACCGGGGCTTTCAGCTACGTGAATGAACGGCCCGTCGAGCGCGGACAAGACGACGCTCTGCAGGGTTCTTCAGGCGCGATCAGCCATCCATACCCATGCCTGGGCCTCGACGACTTCGTGTTTTTCTCGGCGCCATCCGGTCTCCCTAAAAGCCGCCGTTCCAGCGACGGCAACGGAGGTCCGCTGGCGCCGAGCCTGGGGCTGTTCGGACTAGGTGTGCTCGGCCGAGCCCCTTGGCGGCTTTCTCCGGCGCGATCTTGATGGGTTTGGGCGCCGGCATCGCCGTACGCGATCAGATGGCAGCAAAT
>WNFX01005071.1_pt1 | contig 12775 bp, 8 predicted proteins | sample 5400111 | NCBI WGS metagenome assembly WNFX01 (sample SAMN13153363, study PRJNA577476) | soil metagenome | isolation source: 40 cm soil or saprolite under grassland replicate 1 | place: USA:California | collected 2016-06-15
CCTGTACCAGTTGCTCCGCGAGCGCCAGCCTCAACCAGAGGAGGCCGTCACTGCTGACGCTGCTGTTGGCTTGAACCCTGCGGCAGAGACCGAAGTAGGCCCGGAGACTGGAGCCTGAGTCTGGTGTAGGTGAATACGCTAGAAGCTCGACTTTGTACATTTTTAGGCAAGTCGCTTGGTGATACCAAGCGTAGGCGACGGAGAGATGGTGTGCCCATTGCCCTGCATAAGCAGTACTAGGATGCTCTGACTTTTCAGACATTGGGTTGAACAGCCGATGTCTGAAAAGTCAGAGCGCCGATTTGACTCGACTGGTGCAGCCTCGAAGCTATTGGTCTAAAAAATGTACAAAGTCGAGATTGGAACACATTTAGAAAGGCAGCAATTTGATGGATAATCTCAATCAATATTCGTCTTTCATCCGCGTACGCTTGAGCGCAAGTGACGCACACTACGGCGGCCAATTAGTCAATGGAGCGCACATGCTCTCACTTTTTGGCGATGTGGCAACCGAGCTTGCTATTCTTTGCGATGGTGACGAAGGTTTGCTGGTAGGCTATGAAAGTATTGAGTTTCTTGCACCGATCTTTGCCGGAGATTTTATCGAGGTGACTGGGCGCATCACCCGGATTGGACATACCTCGCGCCGTATGGAGTTTGAAGCCCGAAAAGTTATTGCGGCCCGGCGTGATATCAGCGAATCGGCGGCCGATGTGTTAGAGACGCCCATCATCGTTGGGCGGGCTATCGGTACAACGGTTGTAAAAGCTGAACAGCAGCGTAAAACCCCCACTGCCCAATAGTATTGTTCCTCGTCTCAAAGGTATCCATGCACCTATTTTTCTGCTAGAATAGCAGTATGACGCAGAAAAAAGTGGAAACAAAGCCTCAACCCGAAGGCCGCTCAGTACGAGAAAACGTCCGGGCTGCCGCAGTGCAATTATTTGCCGAGTACGGCTACCATGCAGCAACATTGCGTAATATTGCACGCATGGCCGGAATACAAGCAGCAAGTATCTACTATCACTATGCCAACAAAGAAGCCTTGCTGGTTGAAATCATGGAAACACACATGCAGCAGCTCAATGCCAACCTGGAGCGTATCGTACGCGAACAGAGCGATCCGCAAAAACGACTCTATGACGCGATAGCCAATCATATTCGCCTGCATACCAGCTATAAAGCAGAGTTCTTTATCATTGACACCGAGATTCGGGCCCTTGAAGGGGACCATCGCAGGTATATCCTTTCTCTGCGAGATCGTTACGAGTTTCTCCTGCAAGAACTCCTGCGCGATGGAATGGAGCGCGGTGTCTTTCGCCAGAGCGATGTAAAGGTATCTTCATACGCTATCATTGCTATGTGTACTGAAGTGGCCACGTGGTTTCGACCCAACGGTCGTCTCAGCGTACAACAGGTTATTGATCTCTACAGTCAAATGATTACCCAGGGATTGCTTGTCATTATCCCTAACCCATGTGATACCAGGAGAACTTTTTGATGGTTAATCCGAACCGTATTTGTCGGCAATGCGGCACGCCTCTCAATCCAAACGAGGAGTTTTGCAGTAACTGTGGCGGACATTACAGCGAATCAGCCATGACAGGCCCCACACAACGTGCATCGTCAGCGAGCCAGAGTCCTTCAAATCCCGGTCTAGCACAAATAGAGCTGGCACAATATGCCTGGCCTTCCGTTGGAGGATTTGCCTTACTTCCTCAGCTCAGGAAAGCTCCTAACATTGGATTAATCATCGGCGTTGTTCTCCTGTTGTTAGTATTAATTGGCAGCGGTTTCTATTTCTTGAGTAGAGGTAAAAGCGCCAGCACAAATGGAACAGGCAATGGTACCAGCGCTGCCACTGCAGGAGTGAGAAAGTCACAAGCGCTGTTTTCCGACAACTTTGCAGATAACAGCAAGGGTTGGAGCACAGGAACCGGGTCGGGGTACAGTAGTACCATTGGAAACAACGAGTTGCGCCTGTCAGAAGCCAACCACAAAATCTTAGATGAGGCTATACCAGGACTCAACAATACCCTGGCTACCTTTACTAATTTCTCTGTTACAACGACCTTTACTCTCTTAAAGGCCGACCAGAATGACAGCGTGGGTCTTTACATGCGAGGGGATAATAACCTGAGCCACGGCTATTTCGTTGATATCTTTGGCGATAATACCTATGATATCGTTAAGGTATTTCCTGAATCCAGCAAAGATACCTTCCTGATCAGCCCCACCACTTCGTCTGCCATCAACCCTGTAGGCCAGCAAAATAAGCTAACAGTGGTAATGAAAGGATCGTCAATTGTGCTGCTTATCAATGATAAGGTCGTCGATTCAATCACCGATAGCAACTATACGAGCGGCCAGATCGCTCTCTTTGCTGAAAATGGCCGGACTTCTAGCGGAGTAAATGCTGTCTTCAATAACATTGCAGTCTATCCCGCACCAGATAAATTACCTGGCTAAACAGGTCAATCTACGTTTCCTGCAAGCACGACAGGCAAGTGGAACGAGTAATATCAATGTATGACAAACGTGAACAACCACAAAGTTAGATTAATCGGTGCAGTTGTATTCTTACTGATAATGGTGATCAGCGGCACTATCTTTTTTTACGTTCAGGGAAAAAGTAGTAAGACGAGCAGTAATGGCAATAGCGCTGTCTCACCAACTGCGAGAAAGGCAACACCAACGCCAACACCAACAGCACAGTCAACACCACAACCACTGTTTTCCGACGATTTTACCGATAAAAGCAAAGGTTGGTACCTCGGAAGCGCTTCTGGTTACACCCGTGTTATTAATAACAATACCTTGACCCTGGCCGATAGCAATCATACCATTCTTACAGAGAGCCTGCCAACTAATACTAGTTTCGATGATTTCATGGTCAGCGTCACCTTTACGATTCTACAAGCCAACCAGGATGATAGTATAGGGCTCTACCTGCGAGGGGATAGTAATCTCGATCATGACTATCGTATTGACATTTATGGAAATAATACGTATGCTATCAGCAAAGAATTTCTAGACGCCACTAAGTCGCCGCAAGTACAATTCCTCGTAAGCCCCACCAGTGCCGCTGCACTCAAACCAGCAGGCCAGCAAAATACCATCACGGTAATGATGAAAGGCCCCGAACTTGTTCTTCTGGTCAACGGTACCAAGGTTAAATCAGTAACCGATAGTGATTACGCCAGCGGCCAGATCGCTCTCTTCGTACATAACAGCGAAACATCAAGCGAAGTCGAGGCCTCTTTCAATAGCGTGGTAGTCTTTCCCGTACCAGACCAGGTACCTCCAGGATAAGATACAACTTTTCTCAACGTACAACGTAACTGTTGGTGAAGTAGATCCAAAGCATGCTATGGTCTGTAATTTAATGAAGGGTTGAGCATCATGAGCGAAAAACGAGCATGGGTACTAACCGCACTCTGGTTTGGCACAATTGCCCTCGTAGGCCTGCTGAAGCGCACGCTTGACAGGCAAAAATCAGCATAACTAAGCACGTATCGCTATGCCGGAATTTGTATCGTCTGTCAGTATCTCAAAAGCTGCGCGGTTTGAGGTTGAGAGTAGCTCTTCTGTCTTTGCCTGTTTATCCGTGAACTGCAAGTTACACGAGGCAATCTTCGTATTGAGGCATTGTTTATTGCCGCCCGGAGGATTATAGTAATTCAAGCCAACAAAAGCTTCCCGTGTTGCTGAAATGGTACCCTCCACAGTCACATCCTTTGTTTCAGATTTAAAGTGCCAGCTGAAGTAAGTGAATGAGCCTTGTGCTCTAAGCGATTGCAGGATGCCATTCAGTCCATATTCCTTGCCCTGGTGGCGTAAAACTAGCAGGGTTATATTCGGTGTCCAGAAGGGTCCTATCTTGAGGCGCGCTGTAGCCACCTCTAAAAAACTGTCTGGCTGTGCATCAAAGCCTGCCACCTGGCCCCAGGCGTACAGATCGGTATGCTTAGAACCCCAATTGTGATTTTGACTGCCAACCCAGTTCACTACATCGATCCTCTCACCGTTCACAGTAAGATGACCGTTGTATGCTGCCAGGGGCGCACCGACCAGGCTTTTAGCCGCCGGAAGTTTGGTCGTATAGAGTTGAGTTGGTAAGAGAAAGAGGGGTTTTTCGTCTGAATGATAAGTTAGCTCCCACTCCATAAAGTTTTCTTTGGAGTCCACCGCGCCTGAAAGCTGACCCGGCTTGAGTTGTGCCCCATCAACATCTACGAAAAACGCGGAGGTGCTAAAGGTACACTGCTGCAACGCCACCTCTTTTTTAGCGACGACATGCTGGCCCGTTTCGCCATTAAAGTAAACCGCCCATAGTTCTCCTATTGCATCTTGCGGGCGATTCCGGGGGCTGAAGATGGTGTAGCGAATCCAGAACGCGAGTGGCCGCGCAGGATGATTGGCGCGTTGAAAGAAGCTTTCGTAGTGCCCGCATTGCTGATTGTTGTAGCGCGTGAAGTTAACCTGCTCAGCGAAAGATGGTGAAATAGTTGGCATAGGAAACCTCCAATCGCGGAAAGATTTTGATGGACTGTGCATATTATAATACGCATATGCCCATAATCCATCATGGCTGGCATGAGAAACAGCAAATGTCAAACAAGCCAATGCTTGAGCAAAGAATGGCACAGCAAAGTGAGTTTCAGAGATTTGACCAATCGTCCAGTTCCAACAATTCTGTTGAAAAAATACAAAGGGATACCAGATGAAAACGATCACCATCACTACAAAGAAAAAAGATGAAGTGATAGATATAACTGAGATTGTAGAGAACCTGTTGCAGGAGATGAAAGCGCAAAGCGGCATCTGTGTCGTCTTTGTTGCCCATACCACCTGCGCCCTCACTACAGCCGATTTGGACCCGGGCACTGACCTCGATTTTTTAAATGCGCTCCGCCGTATGCTACCACACATATCCTATCGCCACCCTCATGATCCCTCTCACACACCTGATCACATCCTCTCATCCATTCTTGGCCCATCTCTGGCCATTCCGTACCAGGACGGCCAGCTGCTCCTGGGCACCTGGCAGCGTGTCATCCTGGTTGAACTGGATGGACCACGCCAGCGAACGCTTCATGTTTCGAGTTTCTGAGAGCTTACCATCCTTAAGCTGCCGTATCATCCCATCACCACTTGAATACACGTCGAAGCAGCCAATCCCAAACCCTGTCGGGTAGCAGTTGATGCAGGATCATCTCCCTCCTGGCGATGCCAGGAACAACGTACCGGGCGCGTGGATGACGACTGGTAAGAATTTTCAGGACGGTATCCGCAAACAGTTGTGGTGGAAAACCCCCCGCTGCTGAACGCCTGACGATTGCTTCGCACGTGGTGAGAAGTCGGCCATAGGGTCCGTCTAAATGCTGCTCCAGTCTTGCCCGTGCCCTCTGTATACTCGTTTCCCAGATATTCGTGTCGCTGGCGCTTGGCTCGATCACCACAACGCGTACTCCAAATGGTGCTAGCTCGATGCGCAAGACGTCGCTGAGCGCTTCCAGGGCAAACTTACTGGCAGAATAGGCACCGATAATGGGAACCGGGAGACGACCATGCACGCTGCTGACGTTGATGATCACTCCCCTGGCTGGCTTCAATAGAGGGAGCAGTGCTTGTGTGACAGCCAGATGGGCGATGACATTTATCTCCAATTGGGCCCGCAGGTCATCCAAAGGGAGGAGTTCAAGCGGGGCAGCATAGCCAGTGCCGGCGTTGTTGAGCAGGGCATCTAGCCGGGGAGTGACTGTGCTTACCGCTTGTCCCATCGCTGCAACCTGCTCAGCCCGGGTGATGTCGCAGAGCAACACGGTCAGCTTGTCCTTGCAGCCTCGTGTCGTGGCCTCTGACAGGAGACTGGCCTGATCTGCCTCTTTGCGCACTGTGGCGAAGACGTGCCAACCGAGCTTCGCGAGGTGCAATGCGGTTACCCGCCCAAAACCACTGGAGCAACCTGTAATGACAATGGTACCATTCTGAGGCGAAGTAGACATGGCCGCCTTTCCTTTCGGCTACTGGCTTGATACCCTGATCGAATGCTATCCTCTTTAGAAGTAGTAGGTAGCGCAACCCACCTGTATACCTGAACCAACACCGATAATGAGTCCAATATCTCCATCCCTCACCAAATTTTGCTCACGAACATGCTCTAATGTGTAGGCCAACGATGAAGTATAGAGATCATGGCCTGCATGTGCTATATCCACAAACTTGTATCTGCTGAGATTCATTTCGTCGCTCAAGTTGGTAACGAATTGCGAAGAGATCTGCGGCGGAAATATCACGTTGATCTGAGAAATGTCCAACTGCTCGATGCTGAGTAATTCGTGAACTGCATCGCGGATACATTGCAGGTAGTAGGTCTCAAGGTTAGCATCTCTCTCGCAATGTATCCATGTTTTTCCGCCTTGTTGTATTGTATAGCATGTGAGTGCTTCGATGTAGTCGGGAAAATACTTAAAGACGAAGTTGCCAAAGCCTGTCTTACTATTTGTACTTTCATCTAAAATCACAGCTGAACCTGTCTCCATGATACCGAGCAGTTCTGTTGGGCGAGTCTTTGCGTTGTTCTCAATTTCTGAAGCAACAATCATGGCCTTTTTGGCTTTTCCCGCTGCAATCATTCTTGTGGCAACATAGCAGGCATTGAGAAAACCAATAGCACCGTTGAAGATGTCGAAAGCGAGCGTTTTCTTGTCCTCTTGTGACTCAGGGGCATCGTTCATCTTCAGGCTGCCTGCGACCAGTGAGGCGATGGCCGGTTCGCATATAAAATCGTCCCGGTAGACTCCTGCATAGATGAGCAGATCGATATCGCTTTGGCTGTATGACGACTTTGCGAGACAGTTCTCAGCGGCGCCCTTCACCATTCCTACTGAATCTCCTCCAAGATGGGCGGCCACAAGGGCTTCCGCCCCTACGCGAGCCATGATACCCACGCTTTCTATGCGGATCTTAACAGTGGGAAGAAGGGGAACAGCGCTCTTTCTCCCTTCGCTTGCCATCTTCTGCGGTCTTTCCTTCGTCACTTCCGTATGGCGTAGACGGTCTGGCAAATCATCTAAGGTATAGATGGCCGTACCAACAGTAAGGCCTGAACCAGTTATGCTGAAGAGCAAGTTATCGCCGGACTTAATTCTGTCCTTAAGGATGAAATCCTTTAAAGCGACAAAATAGCTGGTGCTCGCGGTATTGCCACGTTCAGCGAGATTATTGACAACGTTTCCTTCGTGACAGACGTTCTTGTGGTAAAATTTATTGATCTCCTGCATCGCATTCTCGATGGTCATTCTGGATGTCTGGTGCATGATCAGATGCTGGAACGAATCAAATGACCATTCACTTAGCTTTTGCATGTAATCTGTGTGCATAATGGCTTGCTGGAGCGTGACCCCGGTCAGCTTGATTGCGTCTGTCAACATGACGGCACCACCGTGCTCCTTATCCGTCACCCTGGCAATGCAGTATGGAGAATAGCGAGCCTGTGAATGCATACGTATTTCATGAAAACCGACCATCTGGTTGGGCGCTCTCTCTAAGATTATTGCCGCCCCTGCATCACCCAGGGTTAAACACGCCAGTTGGGGATCCATAAACCCTTCAATTTCGTTTTGCGCGGACCGGGTGAGATGCGTAATATACTCACCACTAACCACCATCCCACACTGAATCATTTCCAGGTTGAGAAGGGCGTCAACGATCATGACACCGGTCCACATGCCAGCACATGCATTGGTGATGTCGAAAGCCATCGCATTGTTAAAGCCGAAGTGCTTCTTAAGTTTGATAGATGTGCTCGGTTCAAATGAGACTCGAAAATTTGGACCATCATATCTGGAGATGTTGCAGCAAATAAGCAGGTCAACACGCTCCGGGTTGTATTTGGAATTGGCCAGGCAGTCTTCAATGGCTTTCCTGGCCAGGTCAATAGAGAATTCCGTTTCTCCAGCCATACGCCTGGTTTGTATGCCGGTCAACCGTTCTAGTGGAAACAGAATCTTATGCTTGCAGCCCCGCAAAACATCTTCGGTAGAGACAACTTTCGGAGGAAGATAGACTCCGAGACTTTCAATGATCGTATTGCACCTGCGCACCATAGAATTCTGCCTCCTCATTGCATTTTCGGTTGAGATAGCCCGAGTGTATCATACATCGCGACCAACTCGGCGATTGTCTGGTACTCAAAAAGTAACTCGGGGGTCAGTTGAATACCCGCGTCGTTGGCTTTGGCCATGACCTGAAGGCTCTGCAAGGAAGCCCCGCCCAGGTCAAAGAAGTTATCGTGGATTCCGACTTGTTCAACGCCAAGCACTTCTTGCAAGATGTTGGCAAGAACCTGCTCGTCCTCATTCCGAGGGGCCACGTAAGCGTTCCCCAGCAAGGGCCGTGGGTGCTTTGGCGTGGATAGATGAGGCTTTTCCAGTTCTTCCAGGACACGTGTTGCTCTTAAGGCTTTGTGCTCCTCGATCCGCGCATGCAAATCTTGCGTCGATACAACCACTTGAGGGAATGAACTACTCAGCAGGCGACTAAAAGCCTCCACGCCCTCTTTGGATAATATTCCTCTCTTGAGATGCGGTTGCAATATGTTTGTAGCCGTAACAGGTTTTTTTTGCAAGCCAGGACCAGCGGGTGTACTGATGATAGAGTATGCAGCATCTTCATGCTCTGCTACTGGTACTCCGGTTGCTGCTGCTACCAGTACTTCCGGGTCTTGCATAGACACCACAACTTTGCCGATGTGCTTCGCCTGCGCCATGTAATTAAAGGCGCGCGCAACCTCCGTGATGGGGAACACGCGGTAAGGCAAGGGGGTGAGGACGCCATCTTTGAAGTACCGGGTCACTTCGAGCAATAGGGACCTGAAGCTGGGGAGCTCCGGACTCAGGTTGATAGCAAAGAAAGATAATCCTTTCTCAAAGGGCCGTAGGTCCAATTTGCTGTTTTGAAGGATATCACGTTTGCCAATTTCCACGAAGCGCCCAAAGAGACCTAGTGTTGCAAGGCTTTTAGCCTGGAACTCCCCGGCCAGCGAGTTTAGAACAACGTCTACGCCCTTGCCATCCGTACGTCTCATCACTTCATCGGCAAAATCCAGAGATCGCGAATCCATGACATGTTCAATAGCCAGAGAACGCAGAAATGCCCGTTTCTCCGGGTTACCGGCCGTGGCAAAGATTTCCGCACCTATGTTCTGGGCAAGCTTTACAGCAGCCAGACCTACCCCACCAGTAGCTGCATGGATCAAAACACGCTCACCCTTACCAAGCTTAGCTAGATGGTGCAAGGCGTAATGAGCAGTCATGAATGCTATAGGAATCGTGGCAGCCTCTTCGGAACTGAGATGAACCGGCTTGGGCGCCACCAACGTTGCGGGAGTTGTTACAAAAGCGCTGAAGCAGCCGGGAGTAACAGCAATGACCTCGTCGCCGATTTGAAAGTCCTCAACTCCTTCTCCCACCGCCGTAATCTTGCCGACACACTCGCTACCGAACTGTGTCAAATGAGCGGGTAGATCGGGAGACGCGGTCAGGGCTAACAAGACATCTTTAAAGTTGAGGCCAGTCAGGTAGACCTCAATCTCGACCTCTCCAGGACCTGGCTGCCGACGTGCAGTAGCCCGCAACTTCAAACTATCTAAATTGCCGGGCGAGGATATCTCCAAATAAAAGCTCTGGTTCTTAGGGACGAAGGAGCTAACCTCAGCAGGCTCTTGTGATCTTGCCTCTCTGGTCACGGCAACAGCGGGACTGGTTTCTGCTGAAAATAGCATATCATCTACCCTTCTCAGGGTGTAGTCCTGAACCTCGACCAGTGCTGTTCCCTGCTCATCCATGATAGTTATGTTCAAGTGCAAGGACGCTTTCTTTGAGGAGTTATTTTCATCCCACCTGATGTAACTATAGACCTTCTCTGGCAAAGGCCCATTTACCTTTACTCCTTTATATGAGAAGGGTAAGTAAACGCCTTCTTTGTCTAGAACGACGAAACTGGTGGCCACATCTAATAAAGCTGGATGTAGCTTGAAGCTCTCTAAATCGGTCGCAAAGCTTTCGGGCAATTCCAGGACCGCGAGCGCCTGATTTGCCCCGATGGCCACCCGCTTCAACAAATGTTTCCACCTGGGACCAAAAACCAGGGGACCGGTATCCTTAAAGCGTTCTATGCTCCCTTGCTCTGCTTCAGGGATGGCCAACGTCTCTTGATTACAATCTTCTTCAAGCTGTCTTATCTCATAGTGTTTCGCCGGTTCCATGTCAAGATGGATTATTTTCCCTCTGGCGTGTTCCTGCCAATTTGACTTTCCATCCTCGCTCGGCTCTGACCGGCTGACGATAGCAAAGTTAAATCCGCCTTGCAATGCATTACGCGACGTCTCGGCTATGCCCTCGCTTGTCGCTAATGCAAGGAAGGCTTCATCTTTTGTAAGGATTGTACGGACTTCTTTCTCCTCATCCTCACTTACTATCAATGGCGCTATAAAGTATGCCTCTCGTATTTCAAACGTACCGCTCCCCGCGTAGTTCTCAAAAGCAGCTCTAGCCATTTCTAGATAGGCCGTTCCCGGAAGTAGAGCCTGGTCCATCATCCTATGCTCGTCCAAAACCCAGTCTTTCTTTACACTCAATGCCGCTGCAAATACGGCCTGCTCCGCTTCCTCCGCTACACGTTTCTCTAAAAGAGGATGCGCTACTTCTTCGTATTGAGTGGCGTGGGGCATCTTCTGGAGTTCAAGTCGTGCTGCTGCCTCTACTGCCTCTACAGCCATTCCCACCTCTTGCCAGGTATCCCAGTTAATAGAGAGTATGAACGGGTGATTTTTAGAGGTTTGCCAGTGGGCGAACGCGTCAAGAAAGGCATTCGCTGCGCAGTAGTCGACCTGCCCAAAATCGCCCAGAATTGAAGTGAGTGATGAACAGAGCACAATAAAATCCAGCTTCACATCCTTGAATATAGTATCCAGCACCAGGAGGCCCCTTAACTTAGGAGCAAGCACCTCCTCGGCCTTCTCTCTCGTTTTCAGTTGGATCATGCCTCCACCGGCCACCCCTGCTGCGTGGATAACACCATGAATTTCGCCAAATCTGTCGTACGCCCTGGTAATTACCTCCCTCATTTGTTCTTCGTTAGCAATATCTGCGCTCGCAACCATAACCTCGGCGCCTGCCTCCTCCAGCGCTTTTACTCTCCGTATCTTATGGCTCGTGCTATTCTGGTCACCATGAGTGATCAGCCACCGTTCCCACTCGTTTCTCTCAGGCAAAGCCGAACGACCTACCAGTATTATTCTCGCCCGCACCGTCCGGGCCAGATATTCCGCCAGCTCCAGACCCATGCCGCCCAGTCCACCGCTGATGAGATAAACCCCCCTTTCCCTTAATCTTCCTTTCCCTTCAACCGCGCCATCTAATTGAACTGGCTCAAAGTTTTGTATCCATCTTTGACCCCTCCGGTAGGCAATAACTAAATCAGGCGCTTTGGCAGTGAGTTCCGCTATGAGCTGGTCTATTAGTTCCGTCTCCTGGGAAGCTGCTGCTTCGGGCACAATGATGTCGATGCTACGGCAGGCTATCCCTGGATATTCCTGCGGAATGACCTTACATGGCCCCATTATAGTTGCTTTCTCGGGGCATGCCATCACTTCATCGGCCACTTTTTGCATGTTGTTTGTCACAACTCCGATTTGAAGAGCACCGGTCATATTTTGTCTCCCCAGTGCCTGGGCCAGAAATAGGAGACTGTAGAAGCCCAGAGCCTGAGACTCTTCAAAGAACTTGCTCCCGGCTTGAGTACGACCGTTCTCTGTGACACTCCATAGATGGGCAATTGTCTTTGCTGTCTTATTCAGTGCGCGAAGTTCCCTGAGCAAGGCGTCATAGTCCTCAGGTGCCCGCGGATCTATTGTATATACGCCATTCCCATCTCTGCGAAACTCCTCTCCAACCTTTACACAGATGACGTCCTGTCCATCTTGTTCCAGGCGCTTCACTATTTCGTTGCCCAGACCGCACTCATCAACAAACACCAACCAGCAGTGCTGGTCATACTCCTGTTCGTCCATTTTAGGAGGCTTAAGTAGCGCCATTTGCTTCCAGACTGGAATGTAGAACCAGTCTACAATACCAGGCTTTTTGGTCGATTCTACCTGGCGACTACTCTCATCGTGAACCTGTTTTTGCGCTTCGACCCAGAAACGCTGGCGCTCAAAGGGATACGTTGGCAAAGGTAGGCGATGCCGCCGCTCCTGGGCATATACTTCAGGCCAATCAACCTGGCTGCCAGCCAACCACAGTCTGCCCAACGTACTCAGCAGGAACGCCACATCCGACTGGCGTTCCTGTGGATGGCGTATTGATGAAAGTACCGTCTGAGCAGCCCCCTCTTCGTGATGCTGCCTTACTAAAGTACTCAAGGTGTGTCCCGGGCCAACCTCCAGGAAGATTTGCTCCAGTTTTTTCAACAACTCGTGGAGACCCTCGCTAAAGCGCACCGTTTGGCGCAGGTGCCTGGCCCAATAGTCCGCATCCATCGCTTCTGCCGCGCTAATCCAGGTACCGGTCAGATTGGATACGTAGGGAATCTTGGGGGCCTTCAAGTTTACTTTCTTAACCTGCTCGGTAAATGACGCTACGATAGGTTGCATCATCGCTGAATGAAAGGCGTGGGAGGTATGGAGACGACGGATGGCTACGCCTTGCTTGCTTAGCTGCTCTTGCAAAGCGTCTACAGCTTCTATGGGGCCTGAGACTACGCAGAGGGA
>WNFX01005074.1_pt1 | contig 12771 bp, 7 predicted proteins | sample 5400111 | NCBI WGS metagenome assembly WNFX01 (sample SAMN13153363, study PRJNA577476) | soil metagenome | isolation source: 40 cm soil or saprolite under grassland replicate 1 | place: USA:California | collected 2016-06-15
TTTTGCAAAACTTGGATCGCATAAGGATCGGGCTCGTCGAAGATGGCACCGCCATCGGATCGGCCGTGGCAGCAGCGGCCAACCGGCTAAACGACAAACGTTCAAAGAGCCACGTGCTCGTTCTCTTAACCGACGGAGAAAATAATGCCGGTAAGATTCCACCAAACACTGCGGCTGAAGCAGTCAAAGCGTTAAAGATTCACCTTTACGCGATCGGCGCAGGAATCAATGGCGTCGCCCCCGCGCCGATCTTCACTCCCAGAGGGCCGCTAACCGACGCTTTAGGTAATATTCTCTACGAAAATCAGCGCGTGGAATTTAATGAAGCCGGTCTAAGAGAAGTGGCTAAAATTGGGGACGGCAAATTCTTCCGAGCAACCGATACAGAGTCGCTGGAGCAAATTTACAACGACATAGACAAACTGGAAAAATCGACGGTTAGCGTGAAAAAATATCAACAATACCGAGACTTATTTCCATTGTGCCTGATGAGCGGTTGCGGGCTACTGCTCGCTCAATTGATCTTATCACAGACCGTATGGAAAAAGCTACCGTGAACGCCTTGTATTCAACGCTTTAGCGATCCAACACTTTAACGAATTCTATGACTTTCGGCGCGCCACAATGGCTTTGGGGACTGCTTCTGATCCCGCTCCTGATCGCATTGTTCATTCGCTCAGAACAGCGCGGCCTCAAGCGATTGCAGGAATTCGTTTCGGCAAGGCTGCTGCCCCAGCTCGCTGGAACGGTGAATCGGCCCCGGCGGATACTGAGATTGGCGCTGCAGTTGCTCGGCCTTGCTTTGGCCATCGTCAGTCTGGCCCAACCGCGCTGGGGTTACACCTTTGAAGATGTAAAACGCAAAGGACTCGATTTGCTGATCGCGGTGGACACATCGCGCAGCATGCTTTCCAATGACGTCCAACCGAACCGACTCGATCGCGTCAAGCTCGCGATTCAGGATTTGATCGGTCAATTGCAAGGCGATCGTGTTGGTCTGATTGCTTTTGCCGGCCGAGCATTTTTGCAGGCGCCTCTGACGATTGATTACGATGCCGTCGTTGAGGCTCTGAGCGATTTGGATACCAAGACGATTCCTGAGGGCGGCACCAATATCTCCAGCGCAATCACGCTTGCCACACAGAGTTTCGGTAAGAGCGCGATGGGAAATCGCGCGCTGGTTATCTTCACAGACGGCGAGGAATTGAGCGGGGATGCCGTGAAAACGGCAAAAGAAGCGGCTGACGCCGGTGTTCGAATTTTCACCGTGGGCGTGGGAACGCCACAGGGCTCGCTGATCCCGGTGACTGGCGATGATGGTCAAACCAGTTTCGTCAAAGATTCATCTGGCCAGGTCGTTAAATCGAAACTGGATGATAAACGTTTGCGCGAAATTGCTGAGGCTACTGGGGGATTTTATCTTCACTTGGAAAACGGACCCCGCTCGATGCAGCAAATTCAGAATGAAGGCCTGGCAAAGATGCAGGCTGCCGAAATGGACGTGCGTTTGTCGCGTCGTCCGATTGAACGTTACGAGTGGCCGCTGGGCGCCGCGCTAATCGCTCTCGCCTTGTCGATTCTGATTCCGGAACGAAAACGAGTGAGAGAGAGAGCTTCTGCTGTCGCGCCTGTTCGCAAGGCAACGCATGGCGTTGCTGGCGCGCCTACCGGGGCCACAGCTACTGCCATACTTCTCATGATGTTCCTTTCTTCATCTCTGTTTGCCACCGCGCCGGGCCTCGACGCGTATCGCAGCGGGAAATTCGAAGACGCCTACGGCCAGTTCCAACAGGCGTTGAAGACGCATCCGGAATCGCGAGCTGAGGACAAGCTCCAGTTCGATTCAGGCGCAGCTGCTTACAAATTGAAAGATTACAGCAAGGCAATGGAATCATTTAGCCAGGCACTGCTCTCGCGGGATATCGGTCTGCAAAGCAAAGGGCATTATAACCTGGGGAACACGCTTTATCAGCGCGGCGACGCACAAAAGAGTGACGACAAAAAGCTCAGCGACTGGACAAACGCGCTCGATCATTACGAGCAAACCCTCAAGCTCGATCCTCAAAATAAAGAGGCAAAAGACAATTACGATTACGTAAAAAAGAAAATCGAAGAACTAAAGAATAAGAAACAAAATCAGCCCTCCCCTTCCCCGTCGCCGCAGCAAAAGAACGAACAGGATAAACAGAACAAACAGAACAAACAGGACCAGCAACAAAAAGAAAAAGACCAACAACAGCAGCAACAACAGAACCAGCAGCAACAACAAGGTCAGGGGCAGCAGCAACAGAAAGACCAGCAGCAATCCCAAGATCAGCAGTCACAAGGCCAGTCAGGGAATCAGAAAGACCAACAGCAAAAGAACAATCAGACCCAGGCGAAGAACGAGTCGCAAAAAAACCAGCAGCAGCAACAGCCTGGCGAGACTCCTTCCCCCTCCCCAGGCGCCGACAAGCAACAAGGCCAACAGCCTTCACCGTCGCCAGGAGAACAGCGGGGTCAGGAATCGCCGAGCCCTGGCGAAGGAGAAAATGAAACGCCCTCGCCATCACCGGGAGAAGGTGAAGAGCAGAACGCAGCACCTTCCGCCACCCCAACAGAGTCCAAGAAATTTGCCGGGGAAGTGAAAGGAGGAGCCGGAGAAGAGAAATCGCAGAAGCCACCTGATAAGAACGCGCAGGTTGCCGAAGCCGAACCGGAAAAAGAAGGGCAGATGAGCGAACGTCAGGCCGAAGCGCTTTTAGAATCCATGAAAGACGAGGAGGCGCGGGTTCAACTTGATGAACGCAGAGCAACGCGCCATGTCTATAAGGACTGGTAAGGGAACGTTTGTCATGTCGAGCGAAGTCGAGACATCCCGTGAATTTGACCGTGTGTCACGCCGCGAGATTTCTCGACTCCGCTTGGAATAACGCTTGCGAGATGAACTTTAGGATGTCGACGTCCCGGCGAATTTTTATTGCTGTCTTCGGTATCATCGCGGGTGCGCAGTTTGCACATGCCGATTCGCCGAGCGTCACAGCGGTTTTGAATAGTTCTGAAGCTGCGCTGGGCGAAACGGTGCGACTGGAAATTCGAATCACCGGAGCACGTGGCGCGGACGCGCCAGAAGAGATCATGGTGGATGGTCTCGAAATTCGGCGAACAGGAACGTCACAACGCATCGAGATGAACAATCTCAGCTTAACCTCCAGCGTGGTATACGACTATACTGTGATGCCGCTGAGAGCGGGAAGATTCACCATCCCGCCTCAAACCATTCGCGTGGGAAACAATTCGCTGCGCAGCCCGGCATTGACATTAAACGTCGCGGATTCGTCCGGCCGCTCGTCGGGCGCCCGGTCTGGCCGTGATGCACAGGCAGCCGGCGCAAATAATCTGGTTTTCGCCGAGTTGATCGTACCAAGCAAGACCGCATACGTTGGCGAGATTGTTCCTGTTCAAATTCGGATGGGATTTGATCCGCGCGTTCGCCCACGACTCATCGAGCCGCCGGAGATCACGGGACAGGGATTTACGGCGCAGAAGTTGCAGCAGTCCGCCGAAAATACTGAAACGATCAGCGGCAGACTTTATGAGGTAGTAACATACAAAACGGCCATTGCCGCGGCACGGGCGGGCAAATTTGAAATCGGGCCGGTAAAGGCGAAGGCGCAAGTTGTCGTTCCTCGCCGGCAGAGCCCGCCACGCGCGCGGGGCCGTTCGCCTTTCGACCTGTTCGACCAGGATGACCCGTTCTCCGATCCGTTCTTCTCCAATCCTTTTGCTCAACTTGGCGAACGCCGCGAGGTGGAGATCAAAAGTGAACCTGTGGCACTCGAGGTAAAGCCGTTGCCGCCAAATGCACCGACCAGTTTTTCGGGCGCAATTGGGAATTTCACAATGACGAACGAGGCAAAACCCAGGACCGTGCAGGTAGGCGATCCCATCACCGTCACGACTACAATTTCTGGCCGCGGCAATTTTGATCGCGTCAATGCGCCCGTCGTTGAAGACGAGCGCGGCTGGCATAAATATCCGCCGTCATCCAAGTTCAAGCAGGACGATGAGGTCGGCCTCAGTGGCACCAAGACTTTCGAGATGGTGCTTTCGCCCAACGACAAAAAGCAAGGGCTCCCGCCGCTCGCGTTCTCGTACTTCGACCCAGTGAAGGAACAATATGTGACCCTGCACAGTGAGGCGATTCCGATCAGCGTGGAGGGAGGCGCAGCTATTGCTTCGAGTGCAGTTGGTGCGCCGTCGGGGTCTGCACCCCCGGCTGCAGCAGCGCGCGCGGCATCACCGGTCCCGAGTACAAACAAGCCACAGGATATTTTGTATCAGCTAACGGAGTTGCCGACGAAGGCGGAATCCTTTGCACCGATTTATACACGAAACGTTTTCTGGATGGCGCAGGTGTTTCCGTTACTGGCGTTAATCGGATTTGCGGGTTGGAAGATTCGCCGGGCGAGGATTGATAATCGCGAAGCGCAACGTATCGCCGCGCTGCAACATGAAGCGACTGATCTGATGCACAAGCTCCATCGTAACGACGTATCGCCTCGGGAATATTATGCTGAAGCATCCAGAGTAGTTCGTGTAAAAGCTGCTCTGGCGTCGGGCAATCGTCGCATCGATCCAAATATGGTAGATGTGGAGACTGCCGCAGAGACTTTCAAGCTCAATAGCGATTCACGCGACCGGCTCCGCCGGTTATTCGAGCAAAGCGACGAATGGCAATACAGCGGAGCCCGTAACGGTCCCGGACGAGTCTCTCCTGAAAGCCAGCGCGAAGTGCTGGAGCTGATTCGGAATTTAAGATGAAAGTTTTCAGCATCATTTCGAGCGGAGTCGAGGAACTTCGTGGAGCGATCCAAGGGCAATTGCACGGGCTCCCTCGACTTCGCTTTGCTTCGCTCGGGATGACCGCCAATCGAACGCTTGCGATTTTTTTCTGTTTGGTTTTTACAATCGCTTCATCGGCTATCGCACAAATAAATGCAGACTTCACGAAAGCAAACCAGGAGTATGCGCAGGGTCATTTCGCGGAAGCGATCTCCGGTTACGAGACACTCGTTCGTGCAGGACAATGGAGCGCAAATCTGTTTTACGATCTTGGCAACGCTTATTTCAGGACAGGCGATTTTGGCCGCGCGATCTTGAATTATGAGCGGGCGCTCGCCTTGGAGCGGCATCATCCGGAAGCTACGGCCAATTTGCAGATCGCCCGTGACGAGGCGCACGCGCTTGAGCTGCAGCAAAGCTGGCCGGAGCGCTACTTGCAATTTGCGAGCGTCAATCAGTACTGCATCGGAGCGGTCATCGCTTTTTGGCTCGCAGCGCTTGCGATTGTCATGCTGATCTTTGCGCGTCGCAGATCGGCCACGTTGATTTCCGTCTTGATCTTTTGCCTGCTGATCGGCGCGGGTGCGATCTACTCTGTGTATACACTCGAGCGTGGGAGCAATGGAAGCGCTCTGGCCATAGTAACGGGCAAGGATGTCCAGGCGCGTCTTGCAACCGCGGACACTGCAAACAGCGTCCTGGCGTTGCCGCCTGGCAGTGAAGTCAAAATCTTGAGCACTCGCGGAGATTGGATCTACGCGGCACTGCCGAACACCTTGCGCGGTTGGATCCCTGCCAAGAACGCGGAGCAGGTGCGTTTGTAACTGCTTTTCCGCGCTTCCCTGTCTTCTAATTGCTTAACCCACGAAACACGCGAAACAGACCAACGTAAAACAGGCGCTCAATGGTCATATATGAAATTTCGCGTCTTTTTGTGTGTTTAGTGTGCAGATTCAAATGAAAGTTGCGGCTGCTCAGATTTCTTGTTCGCTCGGTGACCCAAAAGCCAATCTGCTCAAGGTTCGAGATTTTTCTCGTCGCGCCAGAGACGCTGGCACGGAGCTGATTGTTTTTCCGGAAATGACCGACACGGGCTATTCGATGTCCGTAATCGAAGCGCACGCCAATTCGTGGACCAGTGGTTTTGTCCCGGGACTTCAGGAAATCGCGGCGAAGCTTTCCATCGCGATTGTGTGCGGCGTATCGGAACGGGATGGCACTTCAATTTACAATTCCTTGGTTTTTGTCGATCAACAGGGCCAAATCGCCGCGAAATATCGAAAGGCCCACTTGTATGCAGTCGCGCCCGTTGAAGAACAGAAGTGTTTTGCTCCGGGCGACGCTTTCGCAAGCTTTGCCATTGGCGATCTGCGCTTTGGCTTCAGTATCTGCTACGACCTCAGGTTTCCGGAGATGTACAGACGCCTTGTGGTCGATCAAAATGTCGGCGCTTTTATTGTCTCTTCTGCATGGCCGTTCCCGCGCCTTGAACATTTCCGAACGCTTGCCCTTGCGCGCGCGATAGAAAACCAGGGCTATGTGATTGCATCCAACCGCGTCGGGAAAGACGACGACTTATGGTTTTGCGGTAGCTCAGCAATCATCGATCCTCGCGGAGTCGTGGTTGCATCTGCATCAGCAGACCGCGAAGAACTTATTCAGGCTGATTTATCTGAAGATCTCGTTCGTTCTGTTCGGAGCCGCGTCGAGTCGCTCACTCATCGCCGACAGGATTTGTACAATTAGAGTTACGACACCGCACTCAGCGGCACAAATTCACTCTCGTGTAAAACGACGCGTTTGGTTCCGCGCAGTAATTGCCACCATTGCCTCGCCGACCCCAGCACGATCAGGAGTACCAGCACAAGAAACGAAATGGCCACAAACGCGTCGAATCGCCAGATGGTTGCCTGCCGAGCCAGATTAGCCGCCTTGACAGGATCGGTAATCGCTGCGGCCTGACTCAAAAGCGATTGGGCGCCGCTCAAAAAACCGAGCCTTGGGTCGGGTGAGAAAACTTTCAGGTAACCCGCTGAAAATGTGACCGCACACATGAAGCAAAGCGGAATCAGAGTTACAAAGAGATATTTGCTCTTTCGCATTTTGATCAAAAGGGTCGTACCGAGGCAGAGTGCGACCACCGACAGCAATTGATTGGCGAGGCCGAACAGCGGCCAAAGTGAGTTGATGCCGCCAAGAGGATCGATCACACCTTCGTATAAAAACCAGCCCCACGCCGCAACGAGCAAAATGCTGGAGAAAAAATTTGCGCTCCACGAGCGCGTGTTGCCAAGAGGGCGCCAGAGATTGCCCAAGAAATCCTGAAGCAAAAATCGCCCGACACGTGTTCCGGCGTCAATCGTTGTAAGAATGAACAGAGCTTCGAACATGATGGCGAAGTGATACCACAACGCCAGCGCAGTCGCCTTGGCTGAGACGCGCGCAAACATGTGTGCCATGCCAACTGCGAAAGTTGGAGCTCCTCCCGCGCGGTTAAACATCGTGGATTCCCCCAGGCTTGTCGCGAGCTTCTGCATTTCTGGCTCAGTTACCGGAAAACCAGCGGCAGAAACCGTTGCAACAACTTCGGTCGGCGCGCCCTTTGTGTTAATCGCGAAATACTCTCCCGGTTGAAGCACGCACGCTGCGATCATCGCCATCAGGGCGACCATCATTTCTGTTACCATCGCGCCATAGCCGATACCGCGTATGCTCGATTCCCGAGTGATCATTTTCGGCGTCGTGCCGGAAGCAATTAGAGAATGAAAACCGGAGACTGCGCCGCAGGCGATGGTGATGCATACAAACGGAAATACAGGACCCGCAAAGACAAGGCCGCTGCCGTCAATGAATTTGGTAATCGCGGGCATTTGCAATGTCGGATTGATCAGCACGACAGCAGCCGCAAGCATGGCAACGGTGCCTAGCTTTAAAAACGTACTGAGGTAATCGCGCGGCGTCAGCAGCATCCACACGGGCAGGATGGACGCCGCCAGTCCATAAATCATGATGGCCCACGCCAGCCATTTCTGGTCGTGACGGAACCAACTCTCAATCGCGGGAAAGTGCGCAAGGAATTGTCCGCCCCACACGCCAAGCGCCAGACCGAGCAGGCCGAAGATTGTGATCGCCATCACGCTGACTTTTCCTGTGCGCAATCCAATTCCCATGATCAGCGCGATTGGAATCGTCGTCGCAATAGTGAAAACGCCCCAGGGACTCTCTGCGAGAGCTTGCACTACGACCAGCGCGAGGACTGCCAGCAAAATAATCATGATCGCCAAAACACTCACCAAGGCGAGCAGGCCAACGCCGCGCCCGATTTCTTCTCGTACCATTTGACCAAGCGTTTTGCCGCCGCGCCGGATTGAGGCAAAAAGAACGATCATGTCGTGAACGCCGCCGCCGAGCGTTGCGCCGATCAAAATCCAGAGAGTGCCGGGAAGAAAACCGAACTGCGCCGCGAGTACTGGCCCAACCAGGGGTCCCGGACCGGCAATGGCCGCAAAGTGATGACCGAAAACCATCCAGCGGTTTGTTGGCACATAATCCTTGTTATCGTTTTGCAGGACCGCTGGTGTCGCACGCTCTTCATTCAGAACCAGCACCTTTGTTGCCAGCCATTTACTGTAAAAACGATAGCTGATGGACAACGCGCAAAATCCAGCAGCAACGATCCAAAGCGCGCTGATGCGCTCGCCGCGAGATAACGCCAGCATCGCCACCGCCCATGTTCCCAACGCGGCTACCGCGACCCAGAGCAGCTTTTTCCAGAGGTTCATTCCTGTGTGCAGCTTAGTGTCCGGTCCCGAAAATGGCCAGGCATTTGCGGCTACGGATTTTGCCTGCGTGCAAGGCGCGAGGAGGAAGCATATCCCTATGGATCTGTAGTCGACGAGCAACGCCGCACGCGGGCAAAAGCTGCGCCGCCCGGAGGGTTGAGTGATTTCCGGGACCGGACACTGATTGAAGTTGTTGCGCTCCGCTACAAGGTGTGATCTATCTTCAGGTGCGATTTCGACATAAAATTCGGAAGCTTGTAGATGGCCGGAGCCTGGTCAGCGCAAGGAAACATACGCTTAGGCTTTTCCGAACTGGCCGGTTGCCGTTGAATAAAAAAAGGGTCATCGAAACGATCGATCCGGAGGGTTTCGCTCAAATTCGCAAGCGCTACGAAGTCGCAAATCCCGGCGCAGACTGGCCGAAATATCTCGATCTCGACCGTTGGATCGGAATCAATATCAGGCGAATTCGCCAGGTCGAACTCGATTTGGCGCGTCCCAAGCGCATCCTCGATCTCGGCTGCGGCGCAGGATATTTCCTGTACATAGCCCAGCTGCTGGGTCATTCGGGACTCGGCCTTGATATGGACCGTTTGTCCATGTTCCGGGATGTTACACGTCTTCTCGGGGTTCGCCGAGTAGTCCAGCGAATCGAAGCTTTTCAGCCTTTGCCCGATTTCGGACAAAAATTCGATCTCGTTACGGCTTTCATGATTTGCTTCAACAACCACAAAATGCCGGAGCTCTGGAAGGTGCCGGAGTGGGAATTCTTCCTCGACGACCTGGCAAAACGCCTCACGCCACGCGGCCGGGTCTGGTTCGAACTCAATCAGGAATATGATGGGACCTTCTACACGCCTGAGTTAAAGGAATATTTTCAAAAACGCGGCGCCAGGGTCACCGAGCAGAAAGTGATCTTTAATTCAGGGATTCGCGCGCCTGCTTCAGCTTCTGCAGTTGCGCGCTGAAATCTTTCAAGCGCCGGCGATGCTCCTCGACGACACCTGCGGGAGCACGATCGACGAAGGATTTGTTCTTCAATTTTTCCTCGACGGCGTGCGCTTCGGTTTCGATTCTTGCAATTTCCTTGTCGAGTCGCTGCTGCTCCCCTGCCCTGTCGGCCGCGGCAACCGTCAGAAAAATCTCGCCTAAGGGTGTTACCGCGACGGGGTTTCCGGCCTGCGCTTGATATTTTGGATCCAGCTCCACTTCTTCGGCGTTCAACAATCGCGTCAGCGTCGGAATTTCGCTGGAAATTAAGTTATTATCGGTGCGTAAAATAAATTGTATCTTCCTGTTTGACGGAAGCTTGGACTCTGCTCGCAGGTTGCGTCCTGCCTGTATTGTTTGGTAAATGGCCGAAACAAGCTCGCGTTTGCCGACAAGATCGGAAACGTCATCCAAACCGACTTTTTCTGGTGGCCCGGCAAATTGAATCGAATCGCTTCCAAAGCCCAGTAACGACCAAAGCTCCTCGGTAATGTGCGGCATGAAGGGATGCAGCAATCGCAACGTTGCCGAAAGGACAAAATCCATCACTGCCAACGCAGATTTCTTTTTGTCCTCGTCTTCGCTGAAAATTTCGGTCTTGGCGGCTTCCACGAACCAGTCACAATAATCGCTCCAGACAAAGTCATAGAGGCGTTGCGCGACAGTGTTGAATTGATATTCGCGATATGCGGCTTCGACGGCGTCGATCGTTTCGTTCAAGCGCGCGAGCAGTTCCAAGGCGTAAATTGATAGCGTCTGATTGTCGATTTTTGGCGCGGGATCGCTTGGGCCATGCATCTGCCGGAAGCGAGCGACATTCCAAAGTTTCGTCGCGAAGTTTCGGCCTTCTTCAATTTGTTTTTCGTCGAAGCGAATGTCCTGGCCGCGGGGCGCGATGCGCATTAGCCCAAAACGCAAACCGTCGGCGCCATACTTGTCGATCAATTCAAGTGGATCGGGCGAGTTACCTAGGGACTTCGACATCTTGCGACCGAGCTTGTCGCGAATGAGGCCCGTAAAATAAACGTCGCGGAAGGCAATATTGTCCTCAACGCGGTCTGATTTGCCGGGCTTGAACTCCAACCCGGCGATGATCATTCGCGCCACCCAAAAGAAAATGATATCCGGCGCAGTCACGAGCGCGCTCGTCGGATAAAACTTCTTCCGCGTTTCAATATCCATGGTCTCATAAGCCCACAGCCACGATGAAAACCACGTGTCGAGGGTGTCTTGGTCTTGCGCCCAGTTTTCAGCATCAGCCAGAGGTTCAACGCCAACATAGATTTCGGATTTTTCGTTGCGGTACCAAGCCGGTATCCGGTGTCCCCACCACACCTGGCGGCTGATGCACCAATCGCGAATGTTCTCCAGCCATTGCGCGTAAACTTTCTCCCAATGCGGGGGAAAGAATCGGATCAGGTGATCGCGCACCACGGCCAGGGCTTCTTTTGTTTTGGGATATCGCAGAAACCACTGTTCACTGATGCGCGGCTCGATTGGCACATCGCTTCGGTCACTGCACCCAACATTGTTTTCGTACGGCTCCGTCTTCGCCAGCGCTCCCCTCGCCCGCAATAACTCCGCCGCTTTTTCCCGCGCTTCGAATCGCTCCAGTCCATCCAATTCTGGAACCGCCGGACAATCGACTCGACCGTCGGGATGCAGCACATCGACAATCGGCAGGTTATGGCGTTGTCCGATTTCAAAATCCAGCGCGTCGTGCGCAGGCGTGACCTTCAAGACGCCCGTGCCAAATTCGGGGTCGATTGCTTCGTCGGCAATAATCGGAATTTTCTCACGCGCCAGCGGACGCCACGCGTGTTTGCCCAGGAGACCGGCAAACCGCTTGTCACCTGGATGAAAAGCCATCGCAGTGTCTGCCATGATTGTTTCCGGCCGGGTAGTTGCGACTTCCAGGAAACGTCCAGGCTCTTCCACGATTTCGTAGCGAACAAAATAAAGATTCCCCTTCTGCGGTTTGGAAATCACTTCTTCGTCCGAGACCGCCGTTTGCGCGGCAGGGTCCCAGTTAATCATTCGCCGGCCGCGATAGATCAGTCCTTTACGATAGAGATCGACAAAAACCTTTTGAACAGCGGCGACGTAAGCGTCATCGAGTGTGTAGCGTTGGCGCGACCAATCGCACGAACAGCCCAACCGTTTGAGTTGGTCGATGATGATGCCGCCGTGTTTATCCTGCCACTCCAACACGCGCCGCAGGAATTCCTCCCTCCCAAGATCGTGCCGCGTTTTGTTTTCCGTCCGCCGGAGATATTTCTCCACCGCGGTTTGCGTCCCGATCCCCGCGTGATCCATCCCTGGCAGCCAAAGAACCTCGAACCCTCGCATCCGCGCAAGGCGGGCGAGAATATCTTGAATCGTGTCGTTGAGTACGTGACCCAGCGTAAGCACGCCTGTGATATTCGGCGGCGGCATCACTATCGAGAACGCCGGTTTTGACGAATTCGGGTTCGCCACGAAATCGCGATTCTCCATCCAGCGCTGATACCATTTCGGTTCAACCGATTTTGGATCGTATCTCTTCGGGAGCTCAGCCATTGCGATCAATCATCCAAAGCCAGAGCGCGTTTGCAAATGGGCGAAGCATCCTGTGTCAGCGCTTCCGCCTCTCCCTTGGTGAAGGGAGAGGACTCAGGTGAGGGATCGCTCAGGATCAGGAAGCAACCCTCACCCTACCCTCTCCCTTTGGAAGGGAGAGGCGACATGAGTTGCAGCGCGTGGCCATCGCGATGACTTTTCCCGCTGCATGAGCAATTCGCGTCCCATTGGTGTTTTCGATTCCGGCATCGGCGGCCTTACCGTGGTAAAGGCGCTGCGCGATTTGCTGCCAAATGAAAACATTTTTTACCTTGGCGACACGGCGCGTGTTCCTTACGGTCCGAAAAGCCCGGAAACCGTGCAGCGCTACGCGGTGGAACTGGCGGGAATGCTGATGGGAAAAAACGCAAAGGCGCTGGTTGTTGCGTGTAATACCGTTTCATCAGTCGCGCTGCCGTTGTTAACACAGAAATTTCCCGTGCCCGTGATCGGGGTAATCGAGCCGGGAGCGCGAGCTGCATTGCAGGCGACGCGCAACCGGCACATCGGCGTGATCGGAACCCGTGCGACGATTCGCAGTGGCGCGTACGAAAAGGCGCTGCGCGCGGCCGACAAT
>WNFX01005076.1_pt1 | contig 12769 bp, 13 predicted proteins | sample 5400111 | NCBI WGS metagenome assembly WNFX01 (sample SAMN13153363, study PRJNA577476) | soil metagenome | isolation source: 40 cm soil or saprolite under grassland replicate 1 | place: USA:California | collected 2016-06-15
CACAGGGCATCTGTCTGCACACGACTGAGTTTATGCTTTCTCACGATCCCCTCCTCAAACTGTTCGACATGGGAAGCGGCTCGCTCTAACCAGTTGCAGACGGTTTCTTCTTTCACCCCTTTGATGCGGTGGATCGCTGCTAAACTATGGCGATCTCCAAGCATCTGCATGCATTCTCCGATTTCCTCTTCCGAATGCCGACACCGGTAAAACATCGTCCCCTTGGTCTTGGTACATGTCTTCTTACAGCTTTTACAGCGATAGCGCTGCACCCCTTTCTCGGTTTGGCCATATTTCATCATGTTCCCATGATTGACTTGCTGATACTCTTCACAGGCTTCGTTCAAGCAGAACGAGCCAATTGCTGCTATTTGCTTTTCTTCCATGATGTCTGGGGCCCCCTTCTTCTGCCAGTTTTTCCTCTATTCTACCAACCACAGCCAAGAGGGAGACCACCCAAAATTTGTAGAGAAAAAAAGTTGACCACTTATTTTACTTTTCGGGGTTGCTCAAAAACTGCCGGTATCACTCCGATTTGTCCGTAGAGTATTCATAAAACTTACCCATGCAGATAAATGCCTGGCTAATTGAGCATGTCAGGGTCAATATACCCATGTGGAAACCGAAACGTCTGGCTGATCTCCGTTGGGAGGTCTGCTATCTGCGGCAGTGGGAAAAGCTGTGGCGGTGGTAAGCGTCGTCTGTGTTGGAGTTCAGGGTGGTGTCGCCAATCCATGCGGCTGATCTTGAAAGGTGGCAAGCGTCGATGAAAACAAATAATCTCTTCATCTTTCAGTTGCAGAATGTCCTGGGCTGTCAGCAGTGAGATGGGTTGCTCTGTCTGCCCTTCACTCGGTTCTGTTCCTTCCCGCTCGGTTATCGAGTAGGCATAGGCGGATTGTTTCCCGCATCGCAGTTCTAAATACTGCGCGGTAGAAAGATCAGTCGGGCGGTGGTAGATTTGGTTTTCCATGTTATCTTTCAGCACTTGTGCTCGTGCTTTCCCATACACTGCTTCGAGTTGTGAAAGTGATTGCACAGCAATCCACAGAGAGACCCCTCTACCAACTACCGTTGTTGCTTGGTCTGCAAGTGCAGGTATGGCGGTTCTGCCTGCCTCATCGATCAAAGGCAGCACTGGTTGACAGCCGTTCCCCTGGGTGGTGTCATAGGTGGTGAGCAACTCATTGATGAGTGAGCCCCATAAGAGCCGGACAAGGGGGGAAAGTGCGAGTAAGTCCTGTTCTTTCCAGCGCAGGTAGATCGTCACAGGTGTGGTACTTCGCATAATCTGTTCCGCCGTGAAGTCTGAATGGGTAAAACAGCGGACAACGGTTTCCGTTAACAGTGGTCGCATCCTGGCGGTTAAGGTTCCCCAGCTAGAGAGTAAAAACCGATCAGTCAGGTTGGCATGAGGGAAACTCACATCAAGAAACTGTGTGGCAAGGAATGCTCTGCCAGAGCGTTAGATGTACCTGTTGTGAGAACTCCTACCCACCAGCACGCTTGACCTTATATCCCAGAGCGGTCAATTTCGCCATCACTTTATCACAATGGTCGCCTTGAATCTCGATATTCCCATCCTTGACAGTGCCGCCAGAGCCGCACAACTTCTTGAGTTGTTGTGCCAGCGTGGTCAGCTCTGCCTCGCTTCCCATCACCCCATCAATAACTGTTACGGTTTTCCCTCCACGCCCTTTACGGTCACGCATCACACGCACAATTCCATCGCTTTTACGAGTTGGTTGTGTAGATTGAGAGCAATGGCAGTTTTTATATGGCAATCCGCAAGTAGGACAACTCGTCACGCGCCCACTCTCTGTTGAATACACCAGACGGTCTGGCTGCATTTGGTATTCCTCTCATCGTTGATTGCAGTATTCTCAAGCCACAGCCAGGCTACCCACACCTTGAGGAATGGCACAGAGAAAAGGTCAAGAGTCTTCGCACTAGGGTATGTTCTGTATTGTATCATAGTTGATTTCCACTTTCTCACACCTGGGACGGAAGAAGCCATGCGAGTCTGAAAAGAGAAAGAACATCAAAAATCTGAAGAGGGTGGTTAATCCTCTCCTGCCCGTAAAACGATGTGCTATCCACAGAGTAAGCGCAACCATGATGGGGTATAAGGTGAAACGTGCCGGAGGATAAGCGGTATTTCCACTTTTTCATCAGCATATCGGAATAGCAGGGTAATGAGCGACCCGCCCAGGTAGTGGGCTAGAAGAGAAAGGGCATGAGAGAAATGAACATCGACGAGCAGCTTGAAAACTTTTTGGCAGGTTTAGGAGTAGAGATGGAATATAACTCACAAGAATCCCAGTATAATGATGACGCCTCCATTCCGGAGGTTTCCATTTTTCAGGCTTCGCGTGATCATTATGGTGTCTTCTATCGCCTGGATATCATTGGTTCAATGCCGCAACTTCGTGTAATGGTGCCTGTTGAACATGGGCCGGTGAAGATGGAGATGTATCTTGTACGCATAAGTTCGCGCCTGCTGCTTAACCCCTGGTTTTCAGGGTTGGTGAGTTATCAAGGGAGTCCTGCTTTTGAGAAAGGACGCGAGGCAGCCCTGCAACATCTGCTCTATGCGGTCGCCGAGATGATGAAACAGCTCTTCTGGTCTGGTGACCTCAGCAGCATGAGTTTCCCACCAGAAATTGATGTGTGTCGAGTGTTATGACTACTCCCCACGGCTACAAGCCGGGAACTTCTACGGACAAGCCGAGGGCCTGTAGTCCCAGGCCACACATGTTTAGAGCAGCATTCAGATCACGATCAATCGACAGGAGGCAACAGGGACAATGATACGTTCTTTCACTCAAAGGCATCTTTTGCCGGTGGTGATTACCTGTCCCCCAGACAGGGTCCCTGCTGCAATCCTGACTGGTGTAGGCCGGATTCACCTTCACCAACTGCCTACCAGCTTCTTCCGCTTTGTTGGACAGTTTGCTGAAGAATTCCGACCACGAGGCATCTGCAATACTTTTGGCAAGGCCATGGTTATGGGTCATGCTATTCACGTGCAAGTCTTCAACGCAGATGATCCCGAAACGGTCGACGATCTGCCTGGACTCCTGGTGAGTGAAATTGTCACGACGGAACTTGATACGCTCATGCACCCGCGCAACGACTTTGCGATGTTTCCGCCTCTCAGGAGAACCTTTGGGCTTCTTCGCGTGCTTGCGTTGGACTTTCGCCAGAGCTTGCTCTTCCTTGCGGAAAAAGCGGGGATTGGCTATTTCTTCACCCGTGCTGAGCGTGGCAAAGGTTTTCAAACCAACATCTATGCCTACCGGTTCAGGACATTCTGGCAAGCGTTCAGGTTCTACTTCACACGAGAAGAACACATACCATTTGCCCGTAGAACTACGTCTGATGGTACAGGTTTTGACTTTGCCCTTGATAGGACGATAGTAGACCATTCTGACACTGCCAATCTTGGAAAGCGTCACACGGTCATCATGGGTGAGACTGAAGCCCGATTGTGGGAAGGTGAAGGAGTCATAGCGCCCGTAGCCTTTGAACCGTGGATAACCAGGGTCTTGGGCGTGCTCTCTCATACAGCGGTAGAATGCCTTAAAGGCCAGATCCACGCGCACCGCAACGTTTTGCATCACCTGGGAATGAACGGTTTTGAGGGAAGGACGTTCCTGCTTCAAAACAGGAAACGTGTCTTGTTGCTGAAAACACGTGAGGGAAATACCGTCTCGTTCATAGGCCGTCTTGCGCATCTCCAACAAGTGGTTATACAGCCAACGACACTCTTCCAGGGTCTCGTCGAGCTTGTGAAGCTGTTTCTTGGTGGGATAGATGCGATACATACCTGTTTTCAGCATAGTGTTATTGTAGCAAAAACTGAACAGGAATGCAAGCGTGAAGCCGCTCCACACCTGCCCTCCCCGAATAAGGAACGCTTTTCATCCCATGGCTGAAGCCAGGGGCCTTCATGCGATCTAAGATGTAAAGAGTTGTAGGGATCAAAAAACGAGCAAGCCCGCGCGTGCGGGCTTGCTCGTTTTTTGATCCCTATCCCTTCTAGCTGTTGTATGATATATTATGCGCATCGTTTTGTAGAAAGGCAGGGAGAAGATCATGGCCGATCAATTAGAAAGTGTGGGTCAAAAAGCAATTGAATACCTGGGGCTTAAACATGCGGCACGTGAGCGAGCGCTGCCCAAGTCTCGTGCCGCCATCCGTTTTTGTGCCAACAGTATACGCGCTACCCATCGACAAGAGTTTCAAAGTGCTCAGGAACTCTTAGCCCAGGCGTCTGCCTTGCTTAAAGAAATGGAGCTTGGCCTGCAGGATCACAAAGATATCTTCTACGCTGGCTTTGTCCAGGATGCTCAGAAAGAGTATGCTGAAGCAGCTACATTCGCTGCTTTGACTCAGGGCCGTTCCCTTCCCGAAGTCTCCGAACTTTCTATTGGCTGGGCTCCATACCTCAATGGACTGGGTGAGATGGTGGGAGAATTGAGGCGTTATGTGCTGGATCAATTGCGGCGTGGCAACCTTGACGAGTGTGAAGTGTTCTTGCAGCACATGGATGATGTATACGCATTGCTCACTACGGTTGATTATCCTGATGCAATCACTCTAGGACTACGACGTACAACGGATACTGCTCGCAGCATTCTGGAGAAGACCCGCGGGGATTTGACCGTTGCCGTTTCCCAGGCACAGTTGCAGCAGAGAATGCTGGCCTTACAGCAAGAGCTACAAAAAAGTGATCTAATTAATTAGGAGAGGGACGTATGCCAAGCAAGGATCTGGCCCCAGAAGATGATGAAAAAACTCTAACTGTTTCTATGTCCAAAGGGGAAGCCGTCAATAAGAGAAAAGCAAAAAATTCTCCGCATATAGTGACCGCTGAATCTGTACAAGCAGAAGAGGTGCCCACGATACCATTAGGATCACTTCAAACGCTCAGCACACTTGAGCCTGCAGTCTCTGTCCGCTCTGTCGAAGCGACACAATCCGTTCGACTACCTGCGCCACTGGTGGTACAGCCGTCGGAATATCGTCGTAGCCCGGGTGAATGGTTGCAGGTATGGTGGGAAGGCATACGTCCAGACTATCTACCCCTCGCCATTATGCCTGTTTTAGTAGGCAGTACGCTTGCATGGACGCAAAGTGTATCTCCCAGAACCCCATTTGGCTACTTTAGCTTCTTACATTTCATTGCCGCTCTCTTAGCTGTCGTGGCACTTCAAGTCGGGGCGAATCTCGTCAATGATTATTATGATTATATCAAGGGAATAGATATCAGTAACCCTCTTGGCCCTGGTGGACTTATTCAGCAAGGATTAATCCGGCCAATCGGTGTGCTGAACTTTGGTCTTATTTTATTGGCCCTGGGTTCTCTCATTGGAGCTGTTGTAGCGATATCAGGTGGTCTCTATGTGTACCTGTTTGGTCTGATAGGACTACTGTGCGCCTATTTCTATAGCGCGACATCACGTGCGCTCTCATCGTTAGCTCTTGGTGAACTGGTCAGTTTTTGTGTCTTTGGCCCATTGCTTACCCTGGGTGCATACCTGGTGCAGACCGGTGGTTTTGCCAATCGCGTCGCGTTCATCAGTGTACTCCTTTATAGCTTACCGCTCGGTTTGTTAGCGACAGCGGTGGTGCATGTGAACGATATGCGGGATGTTGAAAGTGACGTCCAGGCCAGGAAACGAACACTAGCGTCTTTACAAGGCCTGCGCTGGAGCCGAACGGAGTATCTGCTCCTGGTGCTGGGGGCCTACGCAATTATTGTTGCTCTAGGTTTGCCTCACGGTGCCCCGCACCCGGTGCTGATTACCCTGTGGACTCTACCAATCCTGGTTGTGGCACTGACGGGAGTGATGCGTGCGGATATGCCTGCAACTCTACATTTGGTGATGCGCGAGACACTCAAGCTTCTAACATACTTTGCACTCTTACTTATTGCCGCGCTCATTCTAACGGCAATAATAACTGTTCTCCCGCACCTTCCCTCACATATTTTACCTATCTAAAGAAGTGATGGAATACTCATGCCTCCCTGACCTTTTGGGCCATTTACAAGCATGGCACACTATGTTACACTTCGCTTGAGGAATTTGGACGAAAAGGTGATGCAAAGGACTGTTTCATTTGCTTGGTTGTTCTACAAGGAGGTTTGTTCTATGGCTGGCTGGGAAGAAGAACTGGCCGTGCTACTACGTGAACTAGGGGTGACGCAGGAAGAACCCAAGACTCACCTCCGACCGACACATATCAGTGAGGCTGGCTACTTGCAAGGAAAGCCCCCTTTACGGCCCAAGAACAAGGTTAAAAGGCAGGCGCAATCGGCAGATGCACTATTTTGGGGAGGTGGTGGCGCAGGTGGGGCCGATTCACCGGAGGATGATGCCTGGATGGGCGATCTAAGTTTGATGCGCCGTGAAGTTGATTCTATTGTAAGCCAGGTGATCCACCTGATGCAGCATGGAGACCTGGATCCAGCTCTAAAAGAAGATGTCCTGGTGGTGTTACGCGCATTACGTCGCCGGGCATCGGTGACGCAGCAGGCGGCAGCCAGTGATGCCGACTATTTAGAAGCCGTCGCTGCCATGCTCCACTTCTGTCGTCTCGTGCTGCGATTAAGTGAGGTCGCAACCGAAGATTTGTAAAAGGATTTACGGCCCTGGAGTAGCTAACTAACGTCAAAAACAAACAACGAACATAACCCGCGCAAGCGAGGTCATGTTCGTTGTTTCTATTTTCTATACTGCTCCGGTACCTGTCCTTCGGCGAAGCCTTCGTTCACGATGCCACGTTTGACGAGATAATGGAGAAATTCGAGTTTTTGTTCTCCAGTGGGTGCAGGCGGTGTCAATGGCAGAACGGCAGGAAAAGACGCCTCGGGAAAATTATTTATTACTGTTTTAGCGTTTTCAGCGGGTGGTGTCATTGGCAGTTGTGTAGGCGTTGAAGGTGCAGGCGGTAACTCCTCATTTGCTGTAGGGGGAGGAGGTTGTATTACCGATTCTGGCCATTCATCTATAGTTGAGCAACTCGTCTCCCCTTGTCCAAGGATAAGAGGGGCAACACCGGATTGGGGCGCAGCTCCATCACTGGTTGGCCATGCTGCTGATTCCTGGGTGACGCCTTTGTTCAAAGAACTTCCTACACGAGCGTATTCGGTCTCAGGAGGCTTCCTCCAAGACAGCCATCCAAACAATTTGTTTAGCCAGCGTTTGATCGCTTGCGTGATCATTGTAAATTTTGCCCTCTATGTAGGGGCAACTGCCTTGCAAGACACCTCTACAACGATGCTGGCGAGTTCCTTCTTAAGCCCTATGAGGAACCACGCTGCCTCGTGGGTTGCCTATCCCCCAGACAGGTTTGCAGAGGTGCAAGGTAGCCTACAGCTGCCCATAGCAATCACGCACTCTGTATCCAGCACTTCGTTTAGATACCAGGCACAATAGGTACCAATGAAGAATATAGAAACATAGTAGCACACAGATAGAAACTCGTCAAACTCACTTGCAATTTTGGAAATGACGTGCCATAATCAATGAGGATGGAGCAAGTAAAAAGCCCTTGCTTTCGTGCTATCTATGCGATGTGTCTTCTGTAGGCGCAACGAATTAAGCTCTTACTGTGCAAGTTGTTTGAAACTACTGAAACGAAAAGAAAGGCAGGTGTCGGCCATGCAGGAAGATGTTCTTGGAACCCGACGAACCGCCATCTCGGAAACGTATGTCAATTGTGCAAGATGTAACAAGGCGACACGGTTACGCTACGCTCGTATCATCCAAAGTGATGTGCTTTCAGATAGCCATTCTGAGTTTGAATATCTCTGCCCGGAATGTCAGAAAGCCCTTGCCGATGGAGAAAAAGACTTGCCTATAGTGTAACCAATTTTGTAACTCCGCTCCTCAAAGTCTCGAGTACAGGAACGGCAAAAGGCGCAGGTTAAAGGCAAACCAGCTAGTACTTGTACCTTTTGCCTTTTTCATTAATAAAGAAAGAAACAGCTATTGTAGAAGTCCCTACAATGCTCATTTAAGCCTTATTTGAGGTAACAAACCATGCGTATACGCTATCGGTATGTGACCTACCGTTATACAGATGGATCACAGCAACAACTGGAGCGTCATTACCGTCAACTGGTGCATGATGCTTTACGACAAAGCCACCAATCGATACTGCAACGTTCAGCAACGTGGCGACCTCTAGCCGATATTCGCGAGTCAGCCGAGATGGTGATGGTAAAAATCGAACTTGCAGGGATGAAAGAGGAAGAAATCGATGTAACCCTTTACGAAGATGCACTTGTGGTTAGTGGTGAAAGACACGAGGAACCTGAGCATAATGAAAATGTGTATTATCATGAGGCCCAGATTCGCTATGGTCCATTTCGTATAGATGTACTTCTTCTTTTGCCTATCGATCGAGAAGGGGTCAAGGCTCGTTATGAAAACGGCTTCTTATGGGTAGACCTACCCAAGTTACCTCAGAATAAGCCCGAACGTGTACGTATAGAGCGAAGTGTGACAAAAGAATAGCTAGAGAATATAGCAACGTGTTGAGAAGGTTTTATGGAGAAAAAACATACTAATCAAGAGTCGGAGCACGAGGAACTGTTGGGAGAAGCGGCACCTATCACTGTTCCAGATGTATCTGAATATACTGATGAAGAGGGGATAAACAGTGATACAACTATGCCCGTCCCTCAGAATGGAGAAGATGAGATAGAAGAGAGCGATGCGACCGTTCATAGTGCTGAAGACGATGAAGATCGTTTAAATATACCCGATGTGCTGCCGGTTTTGCCGCTCAAGGACACGGTTATCTATCCGTTTGCAGTGCAGCCGCTGGGTGTAGGCCAGGAGCGTTCTATTCGCCTGATCGATGATGTCATGCGCGGTAATCGGCTGGTTGTGCTGGTTGCGCAGAAATCCGCCGAGATCGAGCAGGCAGGGCCAGATGATATCTTCAAAATTGGTACGGTATCGCGTGTTGCTCGTATGATCCGCATGCCCGATGGCACGATTCAGATAATCGTCCAGGGCCTTGAGCGTGTAGATATTGGCGAATTTACCCAGGAAAAGCCTTATCTTACGGCTCACGTTACCATCAAGACGGATACGCAAGAAGTGGACAACGAGACAGAGGCTATTAAGCGCAATGTAGTCAGTTACTTCCAGCGCCTGGTTGCCCTTGTCCAGAACGTGCCTGAAGGTGTTGCCGCTGCTACGCTGAACCTGGAAGAACCTCGCCAGGTCGTCTATGTCATCGCCACCTTCATGCAGATGGAACTGGAACTCCGTCAGAAGCTGCTTGAACTCGACTCGGTACGTGCCAAGCTGGAAAACCTGAGTAGTTTCCTGAGCCATGAACTAGAAATCTTCGAACTTGGCAAGAAGATTCAGACCAGCGCTCAAGAAGAAATGGGCAAGGTGCAGCGTGAGTACCTGCTGCGCGAACAACTCAAGGCTATCCAGCGGGAACTCGGCGAGGAAAGCGAAGAACAGGCCACGGTTAACGAACTGCGCCGCAAGATCGACGAAGCGAAGATGCCAGAAGAGGCGCTTAAAGAGGCCAACCGCGAACTCTCGCGGCTTGAGAAGCTGCCTACAGTATCACCAGAATATAGTATCATTCGGACCTACCTGGAGTTGCTGACCAGCCTGCCCTGGAGCAAGAGCACGGGTGAGAAGATCAACGTGCCCCATGCACGTCAAGTACTTGACCAGGACCATTATGACCTGGAAAAGGTCAAAGACCGCATTCTTGAATACCTGGCCGTGCGCCGCTTGAAGGAAGAACGCCTGGCCGAACAGATCCAGCGCAGCAGAGAAATGGCCACAATAGAGGATGGCATCGAAACAGAGGATATACGACCGACACAGCCTCTGCAATCCCAGGAAGCGCTGCGGCAGATCAATCGCGAACCGATTCTCTGTTTTGTGGGGCCGCCGGGAGTAGGTAAAACCTCGCTTGGTCAGTCGATTGCCAGGGCACTTGGACGTAAGTTTGCGCGCATGTCGCTCGGCGGTATACGTGACGAGGCTGAGATCCGCGGTCATCGCCGCACCTACATCGGAGCAATGCCTGGACGCATTATTCAGACGCTGCGCCGGGTGGAGGCAAATGACCCGGTGATTATGCTGGATGAGGTTGATAAGGTTGGAGCGGACTGGCGTGGTGATCCCTCGTCGGCGCTGCTGGAAGTGTTGGACCCTGAGCAAAACTATAACTTCCGCGATAACTACCTGGATCTGGCCTTCGACCTGTCCAGGGTCATGTTTATTGCTACCGCTAACTCCCTGGAGCCAATTCCGGCCGCTTTGCGCGACCGCATGGAAATATTGGAGCTCTCAGGTTATACCGAAGAGCAAAAACTTCACATCGCCCGTAACTACCTGCTGCCCAAGCAGCTTGAAGCCAATGGGCTGAAGAAGGATGAGTTGACGGTTGGTGACGATGTACTGCGTCGCATTGCTCGTGACTATACACGCGAGGCGGGGGTACGTAACCTGGAGCGCGAAATTGGCTCGCTTTGTCGTAAAGTGGCGAAACAGATTGCAGAGGGAAGAGAGACGCCCATTTCTGTGACAGCGGAGCAGCTCCCTGAGTACCTGGGACGACAACGTTTCTTTGCGGAAGCTGCTGAGCGTATCGACCGCCCGGGTATTGCAACAGGGTTGACATGGACGCCAGTAGGTGGTGAGATCATCTTCATCGAGGCCGCGGCTATGCCAGGCAAGGAGGGCCAGTTGACGCTTACCGGGCAACTGGGGGACGTGATGAAAGAGTCGGCGACAGCCGCGCTCAGTTATGTACGTTCCAACGCTGTCGCTTTGGGCCTCCCTCAAAATGTCTTTGAGCATCAGAATGTCCATATTCACGTGCCCGCGGGCGCCATCCCCAAAGATGGACCCTCGGCCGGCGTGACCATGGTCTCTGTGCTGGTTTCGCTGGCAAGTGGTCGCAAAGTGCGTTCTGATGTTGCCATGACCGGTGAAATTACGCTGCGCGGCAAGGTAATGCCCATTGGCGGGGTCAAAGAGAAGGTCTTGGCGGCATACCGCTCAGGCATTCGCACGGTCATTCTGCCCAAGAAGAACGAGCTGGATTTGCTGGAAGATCTGCCCAAAGAGCTACGCGATCAGATGCACTTTGTCTTTGTTACTGACATTCGCGAGGTGCTCGACGCGGCCCTCGAGGGGGAGCCAGGAAAAGAGGCGAAAGGTCAGGAGACCGCAAATGGTCATGAGAGGCCCAGGAGGAAGAAGGCTGAAAAAGTTGCCGCGAAGGCGTAAATCTTCATAAGACCGGTGTCACTAGCGTTGAAGCCCCGCTTCAACGCTAGTGACACCGGTCTTATAGGATTACCACCGCAAGCGTTCCTTCAAACTCACGAACCGATGATTGCCGATAACCAGGTGATCCAGCAAATCGATATCCAGAACCTTCCCGGCTTCTACAAGCTGCTCTGTCACGGCAATATCTTCTGGAGAAGGTGTGGGATCTCCGCTGGGATGGTTGTGGCAGACGATAACGCCGGGGCAGTTGCGAATGATGGCGGGGCGAAATATTTCAGCGGCGCGTAACACGGAACTGTTGACGGTTCCCTGGTAGCGGCTGATATTTTCTATCACCTGGTTCTTGGTGTCGAGTATCAAAGTACGCATTTGGTCTAATGCGGCCCGAAATCACCCATTACCTGATTAAAATAACGGTTGAGCTTGCCGACATATTGGGTATTGCATTGGATGAGGGAAAATAGGGGTTCACCATAGACCATTTCTCACAGCCCGCTTCGCGTGACGCGCGTCGATGTGGAGCACCTCCTGTTGTTCTTGTTTGGAGATGCGCACGTCTCCAATCTTCCTCATCTCCTCCATGTGTCTCAGGTTTCCCGTCAGCCGCTTGACCTTTTGAGGTTCTAATTATGAGATGGCTTTTGAGAGTCGCCAAGAGGAAATCGCGTGCTTGCGGAGGTGATGCTCGGCGACTCTAGAAAAGCAGAATAATGTGTCGCAGAAAATGGCCCAGCCTGTTGAAAAACTCGAAAGTGAGACGACTGCTCAGCAAGCTTTCGATATTTAGGGCAAGGCTATAAGCCACTTTGATATTAGCAACTCGTTCAGTCACCTATGCCCAAAGCCTGAGTGGCAGACATCTAAGCTTTGGGAACAGTACCCGTAACCCCACCTGTATTTTCTCATCCATTTAACCTTCTCATCCCTCAAAGCAATCAGCCAAGTAAACGAATAATCGTGCCGTTTTTCTGCAATTATTCACTATCGAAGAGAAAGTATGAGACGATACATTTTGAAATAATATTGAGAAACAATAACCGATTGCGACTGTTTACTACTGTTTCTTAACCACATGGCAACCAGCCTCTTACCTCGTTCTCCTACACTGAGATGGTGGGAGTGGTGTCAGACGAATGCGAGCAGACAGGCTCCATTCACGACTCTCTTCGACCTGTTTTTTCTTTGCGGGAAAAGCGCTCGCTCTGCCCCCCTGTGTAGCTCTCGTTGTGTGTCTTTGAGGCAGGGCCAGAGGTAGTCGGAGAGCACCTGGCCAGCCCTCGAGCAACGATGACAGACAGAAAGGATATCTCCCCATGAAAAGAACAGGTTTCCTCTTTCTCCCTGCACTGGCCATCCTTCTCCTCCTCATTGGCCTACTTGGGCTGGGCAGCCAATGGCTCGGCCTCGTCCATGCCTCGGGCCCCACGGTCCAGGTCACCAACTGTCACGATAGCGGACCTGGATCACTACGGCACGCT
>WNFX01005079.1_pt1 | contig 12766 bp, 10 predicted proteins | sample 5400111 | NCBI WGS metagenome assembly WNFX01 (sample SAMN13153363, study PRJNA577476) | soil metagenome | isolation source: 40 cm soil or saprolite under grassland replicate 1 | place: USA:California | collected 2016-06-15
TCGCAGAACTTGCCGACTGGCGCGGCCAAATGTTCGCCCGACTGCGCAAACTTATCCTCGAGGCCGACCCCGACATCACTGAGGAATGGAAGTGGGATACCGCGGTATGGTCTCACCAGGGACTTGTTTGTGCTGTCGGCACGTTCAAGAAAACAGTAAAAATGAACTTTTTTCAAGGCGCTTCCCTGGAAGATCCGCATACACTCTTCAATGCCGGCCTTGATGCGAAAAAAATGCGATCGATAGATTTCCGTGAGGGCGACACAGTTGATGAAGCTGCTTTGAAAGAACTCATTCGTGCTGCCGTAGTTCACAATGTTGGATGAAAAACACGATGACACAACAGAAAAGTGACCTCCCCATTGAGCTAGCCAAGCCTGCACAACGGGCGCTCTATGAAGCTGGCTACCTGCGACTCGAGCAGTTAACCAAAGTCAGCGAAACAGAGCTCAAGCAGCTCCATGGCATCGGGCCAAATACTATCAAGCAGCTCCGCCGCGCCCTCGAGGCTCTCGGCCTGTCGTTTGCCGACGGGAAGACCAGGAAAGAACGAGGGTGATAGAGTTGTGTTGCAAAAATCTGAGAGGAATGCCGGGAGCGTAAAATCTCACTTTCCTGTTCAGCTTAGACAGCCACTCCAAACAGGCTAGAAGTGAATGTCACCTGTTTCATGCTGTCCCCTTTTTCTACGCCATGTATCTGCTCTTTCCTAAGCAGGTTCATCGCTTCATATCCTTCCAGGGTTCGCTACGCGGTATCGAACGAAAAGAAGCCCATCCCTAGCTTGACGAGTCGTTTAATGAAGCGATGGTCGCGGCATCGACGAGCTTGTTGAGGTACTTACTCTGCCGCAGTTCGCAAGGGCTTGGCAGAATCCCTTCCGCTTTCAATTCCTTGAAAGCTTTTGGATAGGCCGCGTTTTTATCACGGTGATGACGCGAGGAGTGCTGGTATGAGTCGCAGCAAGCGCTTTCGAGAAGAAGCGTTTGGTTGCTTGAGCACTTCCTGGTGGGACTGAGCAGAAATTTTAGGGTGTTTGCACGAGAATCGACTGCGCGATAGAGGTACATCCACTTCTTTTTCACTTTGATATAGGTCTCATCGACGCGCCACGAGTCGTTCGTCGCGTTGAGATGAGGTCGGCAGCGCTTCTCTCATTCTGGTGCATAGTGCTGCACCCAAGGGTAGATCGTCGTGTAATCGATGTACAAGCCACGCTCCTGCATCATTTCCTCGAGGTCCCGATAACTCAGCTCATAGCGCAGGTACCACCTCACGCACAGGAGAATGATGTCTGCATGGAAATGACGCCATTTGAAAGGATTCTGACTCTGACTGCTCATGAAAATGAGTCTCTTTCGCCCTTTTTCGCCTACTCTAGCAGATCAGTTTTCTTTCTGCAACACAGCCATATACGTGTTATAGTATTTGTGTTATAGTAGTGTTAGAATATCCCTGATGAGAAACAAGGCCTCCCTGGGAGAAAGATCGTCGTGTACAGTTCGTTTCTTCTGACTAGTATATACAGGATGGAGGGTTCTATCTAATGGCCTCACCTACTCCTCCTGACGGGAACCCCTGGTTCCCCAATGAAATTGACCTGAGTGATATCTTTATAGGTCGAGAACAACAACTTGATCAGTTTCGCTTTTACCTGGAACGCTGGCTGCGACTGCCAACTACTGCATCGATTCCCGACCTCAAAACTGCTCCTTCACCAATCGACAAGATACAGGGATTTGTGACACTGCTTCACGGTCGAGGAGGTTTCGGTAAAAGTACGCTCCTCAAACGTTACCGCGAACTTGTCCTTGAATTCAGCGTTGACATTCAAGTGAGCAATCTTATCAACTGGGAGTTTGCTGCGCTGGAGCGGCGTGCACTGTTTAACCCTGCACAAGGAGAAGCCATCGATGCCTACCAATATTTCGGTTTCATGCGTGACCAGCTTGCATTGGCATTAGGCAGATCACGGGCCGATTTTAAAGAGTATCAGGTGGCAGTCAGGACCGTCGACAACGCAAAAAAGCAAGCTCAAGGCGTCTTAAAAGTGTTGCAGCAAGACGAACGCTATGCCTGGTTACGCTCTCTCCCAGGAAACGTCATACTCGCACTCATACAGAGTGTTCCCGTTGTCGGGAATTTGCCTCTGCTCAAGAATGATACTATCACCAAGGCTATCAGTGATGCAAGTAATATGGGTGTCTCTATCGGTGTCGAGCAGATTACACAGGTGTGGACGCGATTACATGAGCAACTTGGCGACAACCTCAGCGACTACCTCGATGCCCCCTGGCGCTTAGGCAGGGCAATTGGGCATAACCTCGCACAGTTTGCGCGCAGGCGTCCCATCCTCATGTTCTTTGATACTTATGAGGAAATAGATGAGGGCGATAAGCTACTACAGATGATCATGGGAGCAGCAGGAGGACGGGTTGGGTGGGTGATAGCTGGACGAGATAATCTCTGGGCTGGCGCAGGACAACGTCTTCGGAGCCTGGAACAGGAGTATGGCTATAAGGACATTGTTCTGCCCGACAGGCGTATGGTTATTGATTTTAGTGCTGATGGAGTCGGTGACTTCACCTCAAGCGATATAGAGGAGTACTTTACACAGCTCAGTCGCAAGGCTCTTCAGTCAGGGTTACCAGCCATCACCGAGAAGGATGCCATCCATATTCGCGATGTCACTGGAGGTGTTCCACTTGCCGTCAATATTGCCGCAGGGCTGTATCTAGAGAGTCAGGACCTGACGCTTATCACAGAGAGTCTGGATGGCAAACGAGAGATCGTCGACCAGATGGTGGAGCGCTACCTTCTGCATACCCGCACCAACCCTGCCGACCGCTCTCGCCTCTATGGTCTGGCTTTACTCAGGAGACCTGATGAGCAACGTGCCCTTGCCGCCGCACTCGATGTTACAGAAAACTTTGACGCCGAATTGGCTCGACTGCATCGTCGCTATGGTTTCATCTTCACCAAGCAGGAACAACCAGCGCTGCATCAAGAGGTGCGGTACTTTCTGCGCCTCTGGCTGCTCCGGCATCGCACCAGCCGTCCAGAGATCATGCGAGTCATCTCGCGTCTGCAAGAAACCCTTTTCACCTCCTTCCAGGAACTCGAAGCACATCGCCACTATACGAGTTTGAGCCAACGCCTAGAAGATGAGCAATGGATTGCGCTGTACCTTGATCTAACCGAGCTGCAGTTCTGGCTGGATCCTGCTGAAGGAGTTGCCTATGTGCTGCCCTTCATGTTTGCGGCAAGCGTGTATCAGCGAGAGGCAAACCGTGTAGCAAGAACCATCGGGGAGTTCTTTCAAGCAACGCTGGTTCAACCTTATCGCAAGCAGTGGGACTGGGTCAATCAAAGCCTCGTTTACAGCACAAGTCGCAACCCGTTGCAAGAAGAACTCTCTGGTTTAAAAGATGTGGTGCGATTGGCCAGTCAAAACAAGATTGCCTTCTTTCCACCCATGCCACTGTTCCAAGAGGAGTTAGAAGCCGCTGTCTGGTGGAGGTTAGGTGAGGCTTACCGCGGGAAGAGCCCCAAAGAGTGCGTATATTGGTATGAAAAGGCCTTGGGCCGATTACCACATCGAGAGGACCTGCGTGAAGCGCTCGCGGAGGCGAAGTTGGATAGAGAGCACACAGCAAACGAGGAGGAGGCTGATGAAGAAGACGTTCTTCAGAAAACAGCACCTACAGTCCCAAAGGGAACATCTGATCTGTATGATGACGGTGCTAGTGATTCAACAACCAGTCATTCACAGAGGACAATAGCGGAGCTTGACCAGGCTCTGGAACGTGATCCGAAATCGGTGCATGCCTATGCCAAACGAGGGGAAGCCTATCTACTCTTGAGAGAATATCAACGCGCCATCACAGACTTCGATCGCGCACTTGACCTCGCCCAACAGGATGCGTCACTCTACGCCAAACGAGGAGAAGCCTATCTACTCTTGAAAGAGTATCGCCGAGCCATCACAGACTTTGATTGTGCTCTTGAACTCGACAGGCAGGATGCGTCACTCTACGCCAAACGAGGAGAAGCCTATCTGCTCTTGAAAGAGTATCGCCGAGCCATCACAGACTTTGATCGTGCTCTTGAACTTGAACCGGGCAATGAAGCAATTTGTACGAAACGGAATGAAGCCTCCTCTGGGCTGATATGGTCTGAGCGGCACGTTCAACGAGAATTGCCTAGACCTGTTCGGCCAGGTTCAATGTCACGCCGTAATGTCCTAGTGAGCTTGATAGGTTTAGGGTTGGTCACCGGTGGCGGTATTACCTGGCTGGTACTCACTCGAAGACCACAAGTACCTCATCATCCTACCCCTACTCTCTCACCATTGGGAACTACTCTCTACACCTATCGCGGTCATACTGATACGGTGTTTACTGTAGCTTGGTCGCCCGATGGTAAGCGCATCGCGTCGGGGAGCAACGACGCAACGGTGCAGGTCTGGGATGATACTACAGGGAAAAACGTCTTGAAATATCTCCGTCATTCTTCTACCAATGGAGTGTTCAGTGTGGCATGGTCACCCAATGGTGAGCGGATTGCCTCAGGCAGTCGAGATGAGACAGTGCAGGTTTGGGATGCTACTACAGCACATCGTATCTACACCTACCAAGGGCATTCTAATTCAGTACTTGCCGTAGCATGGTCATCTGACGGCAAAGACATTGCCTCGGGAAGTTTGGATCACACCGTTCAGGTTTGGGATGCTACTACAGCACATCGTATCTACACCTATCATAAACATACTGATGCGGTAGCAGGTATAGCATGGTCACCTATTGGCAAGCGAATTGCCTCAGGAAGCTACGATAGTACAGTGCAGGTTTGGGATGCTCTGACTGGAGAGCATATCTACACTTATCGTGGTCATACGGATGTAGTAGAAGCGGTAGCGTGGTCACCCGATGGCAAGCACATTGCCTCAGGGAGTGATGATAACACAGTGGAGGTTTGGGATGCGAGCACTGGGCGTACTCTCCTCACCTATAAAAACCATACTGACAATGTACTCTCAATAGCGTGGTCGCCGGATGGCAAGCGTATCGCTTCCGGTAGTCGAGATAAAACAGTACGGATATGGGATGCCATAAGAGGAAGCGATATCTATACCTATAGCAAACATACAGACTGGGTATGGGCTGTAGCGTGGTCGCCCGATGGCAAGCGCATCGCTTCCGGTAGTCGAGATAAAACAGTACAGGTCTGGAAAGCAATCTAATCTGGATAGCAAATTACCGTTTTCGTTTGCCGAGATGGTTGGCAAACAATCATCGAAAGACAATTTCTCCTCTAGTTGTAGAAATTGATCACTAGAAAGCAGGATCCCATGCTTACAGATAAAGCGTTCGCTGCCAAATTTAAGTATACATTTACTACATCGCTATGCATTCTTGCAACGGCACTCGCTCTTATTTTGTCAGCATGTTCGCCCATCCCGCTGTCGGCTTCACCTACGCCTACGCCTTCCAATTCACAGCAGTCAGGCAACTTTCCTATTGCGGCCCTTCAAGGCTATCAAGTCTCATTATTCGCTTCCAGCACCTCATCCTACTCACATCCTGATGCAGTGGATTGGGATGGTAATCACATCTTTATCGATTACCTGAACAACACTGCGACAGATGGGACTGATCACGGGACCAGCACTATTGTTGAGTATACAATAGATGGGAAAGTTGTGAAAACCTTTAGTGTGCCTGGTCACAGCGATGGAATGCGCGTTGATCCGTCCACGCATCTACTTTGGGCAGTATCTAATGAAGACGCCAACCCAACTATGGTAACAATCGACCCAGGTAGTGGTTCAGTAACGCCTTACACATTCCCCCCCGCACCTCATGGTGGTGGATATGATGATCTATATTTCCTCAACGGAATGACATTCATCACCGCATCAAATCCAACTCTGAATAACAATGGAGTTAATGTGTTTCCAGCAATAGACAAAATCACGCTGAGCGGCGGACAAGCAGTACTAACACCTGTATTGATGGGCAACTCAACCGCTGTTGATACCACATCTAACACTACAATAACACTCAATGAAACAGATCCCGACTCATTATCAGCAGATACAAACGGTGACCTCATTATGGTGAATGCGGGAGATGCCGACATAGTTTACTTGCACAATCCAGGTACTGCCCAACAGAAAGTAACTTATACACAAGTGGGAGCGAGCATAGATGATATTGTCTGGGTAACATCCCCACAAGGTCGTTTACTCGTTGTTGATCGCGCAACTGGTAAAACGTATTGGATACGTACCCCTTTCAACGTTGGTACAGTGTATACTGAGACATATTATAATACCGGAGTGACAAGTGTAGTTGGGCAGCTCGATCCAGGTACCGGCAATATCTCACCAATAGCAATTGGTTTTACCGATCCAACCGGTCTCCTTTTCGTGCCTCTTAGATAGAGCTTATAAAAATAATAGGGTATGAGCCTTTTGCGCATTGGCGCAACTCAAGTGAGACTCACCCCGTTCGCGCCAGCGGCCCGTCGCGTTGACAGCGAAGCCGCTCGCCGACGCTCACGACCAATTGTCTGCCTTTGCTGGCTACTTGGATCATCCGTTCTGAAACTTGAGCTTTAGACGATATGACTTGGCTCTTCAATTCTACTTCTCTTTAACAGGTGATGTTGGTTGACTGCAGAATATCTCAATGGCGTTTGCTCTATGCCCTTATTGAAGGGACAACTTAATTCCATAACTCGGAGCGTTTTCATAAGACAATGTGGACCAAAGGCAGGGTTTATTGACTGAAGTTTGAGTGTGGGATTATCAACTTCGAGGCACATCTTAATTCCACAAGGGAGGACAACTTAATTCCGCGTCTACATAAGGTGTAGGCGTCAAATAAAGTCTTACAATTTAAATAAAGTTTTACACTGAAAAGGCTGGCGATCACCAATCCATCTTTGGTGGTCGTCAGATGTATATTGTTCATAAAGAGCAATAACTAGATTTTTGCTCTCTGTGCGAAGGTGTATACATGGAATTAAGTTGTCCCTTTCGAAGAAGATTTAGAGACTATTAAGGGTTAACAGTCTCGAAAAGTCCTTTATATCTATGTGCCAAAGCTCATCCATCTTGGTCGTAGCATGAAGGACTTTTTGTTCATGAAGAATAAAGTTGCGGACTGAAAATCCCTGAGCTGGCTACTTGGGACATCCGTTCTCAGAAAACCACTAATTTTTCGGACGGATGTCCCAAGTAGCCAGCTCAGGTACAATATGTATATAAGTTTAAGAGTTTTATGTCTTTACATTCACGAATAATTAGGAGGGTCTATGAGTTCAAATATAAAAGAGGTACAAGCCTTATTACTCTGTGACATGACTCCATTAGAAGAGGTGCTAATAGACGATTTAGAACGAGTCTTAATGGCTTCGCTTCCCGCCGATTCGTATTTTGAATCATGTGATGTTATGGCTCGACATGATTGGAGTGCTTTACCCTGGTTAGAAATAGTTTTTGTTTTCGCTTCTACCACTATCGCGACTAGTGTAGTAAGTAAGTTTGGTGAAGATATTTATGCTTTTCTAAAAAACGAAGTAGTATCGTTATCTTCAAAAAGAAGGCGTAAAAAACAGCTAATACAGGAGAAAATTAGGCAATTAGAAAAGCTGAAAACCCCTGACCCAGATTTCAATTTCCTAGATGAAACAGATTTTCGAAGAATAGAGGATGATATACGTGATTTATCGAGAAAAGAAGATGAAGTAGATAAATTAGATAAGTTAGATGAAGTAGATGATCCAAGCCTTTCCCTTCTTAATCCTAGAAAGTGTTTTACCATTACAATCAATACTCACGACGTACTTTTACAAGGCAGATGCGAAAGTCATAGCGATGAGGAGTTTTTCGAGGCTATTGGAAAAGTACATCAACTGTTTATTGAAGCCAAGAAAATGATGGAAACAGAACTTGAAACGCTACTTCAAAGCCCTTTATATCATGTAGAGTCAGTCGGAGCGAAGCAGACGCCAGCTTTCGAACAGGGATTGTGGCTCGAATATGAATACGATAGAGAGAAGAAAAAGTGGGAATTGGTTCGTATTACACAATACACGCCTGATTCAAAAAAGGGGGGATTTAGTTTTGTGGAAGGTGAACCACACAGAGTTTATTTCTTTCCTCATGATATAAGTAAGAGGGAGAAGAAATAATCTCATAATGAATTGCTGTCAGGATTGCTGTAGCTTGTAGAGGATTACCTTTTCAAGATGGTTAATTCTAGGTGAGAGGCTGTTTAGGAAAGCTTTTTGCCGATTTCATCCTATGCTCCCCATTATAGCATACTATAGACCTGATGAGTATAATATTATGGCTGAGTGTTTATCGCTAAAAATCCGGGTCATCGGTAATTGAGTCTCAGTTATTGATGACATTGGCTCGCTGTATAACCTCGTTATAACTCATCCAGTAGAAATATTGGCTAGGAAAGATATTACAAGCTGGCAATACGAAATTTCCAATCATAAACGGTAGCATTATCATTTATACCTGTATTGAGGGCATTTCGCCTGTAAATCGCATACTACTACCGTTTCTGCACGAAATATACGATTTTCATCCGCTTCCCTGTCCGACACGGACATCGCGCTTCCTAACTCTCAAAAAGCTCTTCAATGGATACCAAAACACGCTCAGATAAAGTGAGCAAGGACCAGTAGAAATGAGATTTTTGATGAGCTAGAAAAGTATACTCTGTGCCTGTTTAAGCTCAGAACTGTTCTGGTAATCTGAGTTACGAAACGCTCTCCTGTATTGGCTACTTGGGACATCCATTCGTGAAATAGACAACTTGGGCTTTCACCACCCTCCTATTTTTCTTTATCATGTGGTACTCAGCCACCGATGTAGCAGGGCAATGTTTCTCATGCACGAGAGAAAACGAGAAAAACACGCGCTTATTTGCAGCATACAAACCACCTATGCTCCCCCATACGAAATTCGTAGCGCTAGCACTTGACAACTAATATTCCGATCTATATACTTGTAGCAGGATAATCTGAAATAAATAATCACGGCCAAGTAATACTGCGTTGAATAGCAACACGGAGGGATGAACGATCACGAAGCGTAAGGTGAACAATCCGCTCGCGCTGGTGGTGCTGGCGTGTCTCGCGGAGCACCCGATGCACCCCTACGAGATGGCGACCACGATGCGCGAGCGGGGCAAGGACCAGAGCATCAAGCTCAACTACGGCGCGCTGTATACGGTTGTCCAGGCGCTGCAGCAGCACGGGCTCATCGTCGCGCAGGAGACCGAGCGTGCGGGCCGACGCCCCGAGCGCACCGTCTACCGCCTGACCGACGCCGGCCGCATGGAGCTCATCGACTGGCTTAGCGAGCTCATCAGCACACCGGTCAAAGAATACACGTGGTTCGAGGCGGGGCTCTCGCTCATCCCAGTGCTGCCGCCCGAGGATGCCACCGCGCTCCTCGCGCAGCGGTGCAACCGCCTGGAGATGGAGATCTCCCAGGGGCGCTCCCTCCTGCAGCTCGCCGCGCAGCGCGGGGTGGCGCGCCTGCACCTGATCGAGGGCGAGTACCTGCTGGCGATGCAGGAGGCGGAGCTCGCCTGGACGCGCCAATTCGCCGAAGCGATCAGGTCGGGCACCCTGGAGGGCATTGCCGAGTGGGCGAACTCTAGTGACCAGAGTTCCGACTAGCCGCAAGCAAGAAAGGAGCCGACAATGTCGGTGACACACAAGCCCTATAAGGGGCTACCGATGGAAGGCATCATTGCCACTTGGTACGCCAGGAACACGGCGAACGACGTGCGTGGAACCCAGAAATGCGCAAGCTCCGTAGCTGACCGCCTCAAGCCAGGAGCGCGGGTGCTTGAGGTGGCCCCCGGTCCCGGGTACCTGGCGATTTCTATCGCCAGGATGCGCGATTACAGAGTCTCAGGCCTCGACATCAGCCATTCTTTTGTGCGAATCGCCGCCGAGAACGCGCGCAAAGCGGGTGTCAGCGTCGACTTTCGGCATGGAGACGCGGCGCACATGCCCTTCCCCGACGAGTCGTTCGATTTCGTGGTGTGTCGCGCCGCGTTCAAGAATTTTTCGGACCCGGTGGGCGCCCTCAATGAGATCCACCGCGTGCTCGTGCACGGCGGCCAGGCATCGATCATCGACTTGCGCAAGGACGCGTCGCCCGCGGCCATCGACGACGAGGTAGCTGGCATGCATATGTCGGCATTGAACGCGAAGCTGACGAAGTGGACATTCCGCGCGATGTTATTGAAGAGCGCCTACACCAGGGAAGCCATCGATGCCATGGTGTCCCAGAGCCGGTTCGCGAAAGGTGAGATATCGCAGGACGGCATCGGCTTCGAATTGCGATTGGCGAAGTAGTGTAAATCACAGAGGTTAACGGGTCTTTTTTCTACAATTATCTTGGTGAAAGCTCCACCTTTACGAGAAAGAGATGGCCCGCCCTCACCAGTATGTAATTGCAGACGACAAGCCGATGCACTGTACATCGGGTGAGTTATTTGGCTGGCCGTTCGAGTGCAATGACAGGAATTTCGCGGGTCGTCTTCTTTTGATATGCGGCATAGGGAGGAAATACTTCTACAGCTCTCCTAAACGCCTGTTCTCGCTCATTGCCGGTGAGAATCCTGGCTGTGGTATCAAATTTCTCGCTACCAACCTCAACCGTAACTTCCGGGTGAGCCAGCAGGTTGAAATACCACTCAGGATGTTTCGGATGGCCTCCCTTGGACGCTATTGCAATTATGCGATCACCATCAGTAACAAGCATCAAGGGAGCTATGCGAGGTTGATCTGTTTTGGCTCCTGTCGTTGTTAGCAGAATTAACGGTGCCCAACCTTTCACCTGGCCTCCATGGGCACGGAATTCCTCTGTAACCGCTTTGTTTCGTTTTTCCCAGTTATTCATCTATCAAATCTCCTCTTCAGCGTATTGAGAACCGAGTAAAATTGTATACTGGGCCACATTATCTTTCTTTACTAGAAGAACATCTTTGCTCAGGGCAACTATTCCAAATGTTTTCCGTGTAGCATATCCCCGGAATAATGAAGTTTAACGTTTAATCAGATAATCCTGTACTGGCTATGTGGAACATCCGTTTATATAAAACGACGGATTTTGCGAACGGGTGTCTCACGTTGCCAGCACACGCCTTCGCAGCCTCACTCGCCTCAGTCTGGCTAGCTGGCACGGACCCAGATCGGGTTCGTGCGCGAAAGCACTCCCGTCGTTACCGCGATAATCGCTATGACGATGAGGGCGATCACGAGCGGAGAGACGATGGAAACGTGAAAGATCAGCAGACTCCCGACGAGGGCACCCACGAACATGGCCGCCACTGAAATCAAGCGCCGGCCTGCTCTCGATCCGCTTCCGCCCACGAGACGACTGTCGGCAGCGATGCCGACGATGGTCAAGGTGAGGACGGTGGTCGTCAGATCGGGTACCGCGAGCTTCCGCGCGGTAGCGTTCTGGAGACCCATCGCGATGCCCAGCACGATGATAAGGCCATAGCTGTAGCCTGTTGACACCGAATTGCCGGACAGCGCGGCCAGAACTACCGAGGCACTCAGCAAGAGCGTTTGCAGCGCGGCGGCGACGCTGAGCAGGCGCCCCCGGTGCTGGCCCAGGCGCGACCCAAGGAGCCCCCCGCCGAAGGAGCCGAGGACAAAGGAGCCTAACGCCACCAGAGAGGCGAGGATCGAGAAACCAGATGCGCCAGCCAGAGCGAATGCCAGGAACACGACGTTGCCGGTCATGTTGGCGACGAAGACGTGGCCAAGAGTCAGATAGCTAAACGCGTCGACGAGACCGGTGACCAGCGTCATGGCGACCAGCAGCGGAGGAAGCGGACCGTGCTTGACCTCACCACGCGGAACGAGCGTCTGGCGAACTTCCGTGAAGAACGTATTCATAAGAACGAACACTCCTGCTTATAAGATCATGAAAATTGTCATCCTAATATCGCGTATCCTACGCTTTTGAACAAATCGATTTCATTCCTCCTCTTGTTTTCGCGGTAGTCATACCATGACTTCTTGCATTAGTTGAGGTAGTGATCCAAGTACGCCAGGTATAGGTGCAGGCTTACCGTGACGATCACTGCATACCCGAGATAGATCGACCAACCATGTACTACATTCACCGAGATGATATCCCAGCCGAGCAATGCAAGGTTGAGCAGCAGTACTGGAATAGCATACACCTTCAGAAAAGTGGGACCTTTCTCGGATACAAATTTCTTGCGCTCTAAGGCTGATGCTGTAGTCCTGTAAACCGGAGTTGCAGTACCGCTCTTTCTCCAGGAGGATCTTGCCTTTCTCTGAGGAAAATTATACTCCATGCTTATGTTCTGTTTAACCATCATTACCATTCCTTTCTAATGTATGGATAGTCTGTGTGTCAATTTCTTGCATCCTTGATACTGGTGTTCCGCCTTCTTGAGCGCAGTCGCCAGAACCAGGTGCAGGCCAGACGAAGGCATCCTCAAGGAGCAAACTTCGATGGTGTTGGGCGATATCCAGGCCGTGTAGCTCTTGCAGCTTTTTCCGATACCAACAATCAAATGGATGCGAGGAACTGGCCAGCCTTGCACATATCTCCGCGCTGTCATCGACTTCCAAATATACAAAGACAAACTCCACTCCATGCACTGTGCCAATCCAGCTTCGTTCAAAGTGAATCCCCAGGCGGTTGCGCGATGCAGCGTACTCGGCATGACGAGAGCCCTGT
>WNFX01007370.1_pt1 | contig 12766 bp, 5 predicted proteins | sample 5400111 | NCBI WGS metagenome assembly WNFX01 (sample SAMN13153363, study PRJNA577476) | soil metagenome | isolation source: 40 cm soil or saprolite under grassland replicate 1 | place: USA:California | collected 2016-06-15
CACCGCACCGTTGCGGACAGTGTAGAAGCCGTGTTCATCCTCGTAGCCTTCCGGCGCTTTGCGCAGTTCTCGGATAATCAGCGCGAGAGAACAACCCACTCCTGCAACGAAAAAGCCTGCGGCTACGATCATGACTAAGGTTAAGATCGGACCGTAAGCGAACCTGTGATTTTCATGCAAGAACAAATTTGCACATTTGAAACAACAAATTTGAGCGTTCGTATACGGGCTGAACCCCGGGGGCCCTCGTACACTTGCCAGCCGTTTCTGAACGCAATGGTGCGTTCGAGCTTGCCAGCCGAGTCGAGAATACGAATCTCGCCGCAGCGAAAGCTTGCGCGATTTTGCGCGTAATTGATTGCCTGAGGCTTCTCTGGGAACACAGGCTCAACGCCGGGAGCCTCGAAAACTTTCCAACCCCAGGCGTGCCGTCTGATTTCAATCACTGTCATTGCAATTTGGCTTGTTTTCTTCCGGACCAAGGTAAACTGTTCATCTGAACATGCGCGAGCGCGAAAATGGCCAACTACCACTAGCGGAGCGACCGGTGCGCAGCAGAATTTCCGCAGATGTATGGGAGCAAATCAAGACGGCCTACGCCAGCGGAATCGGCCTGCGCGAGCTTGGAAGAAATATGGGCGTTCCCGCCGGAACCGTTTTAGCGCGAGCAAAGCGCGAAGGCTGGTCAAAGCAGATGAACGATGCAAAGGCACTCGCCAAGCGCGACACTTCAACCGCCGTCACTCCATTTGAAGCGGTGAGCGCGACAATGCAGCAACGCGGCGAGCGTCACCTGGACCGCATGGCGGGCGTCTCAGAGCGCGGCGTCGATCATATTGAAACGATGGACGGTCGCGAAATCCTGACTTCCATCGACGAAATCGAAAAGCTCGACAAGGTTGCGCGTCGCACTTTCGGCCTGAATGACGATGATCCACTTGGCGGCTTTTCGCTAAACGTGCTCAATCTTGGCAGCATTGGTGTGGAGGTTCGCCGAAGCGACAGCGTGGAGCAGCAGGGATGACGGTCTTGCCCTAGCAATCGTTTGCAATCAGGCGATGCAATCAGCGCACGGCATCACTATTATGTGACGCCAAAAAGCAGCGATCCACATGACGCGCGCGATGCTCAGGGCTGTCCACGCAGCAACTGTCGCCGATAGGTCACCAAACCGAGCAGGCCCAACGTCACGAGCAGAAATGTTGAACCCTGTTCAGGGACTGGCACGTTCCCTGGTGCCACCATCAAGGTCGCATAGGTAGGCTGATAACTGATCTCCCAGTGCTCGGCAACACCGTCGATATTTGGATTGAAAATGAAAAATGATCCTAACAGCGAACCATATTGCATAAATATAAACTGCTCACCCACCGTGGGGATAAAAGCGTTCAAGAGCACAGGTTTGAGAAGTCCATCGGGGCCTACGTTAGCGCTTCCGAGGACATTCAGAACACTGAATTGACCGGCGTTCGCAATTTGGATCATGAGAGTGGCATATTGGACCTGCGTATAGTTGTGGACGACGGTTAGCACGCCCAGTACGCCCGACGCTTCTCCGGGGCTGACCTTGCCGTTGTTGGTAACATTGCCATTGATAGTTCCGGTACCTGCGAGCGTGCCATTATGCACAGAGGTATTGCTGTTGATCGAGCCGTCGACCTCCAACACGCCACGATTGACATTGGTGCTGCCGGTGTAGGTGTTGGCTCCCGAGAGGATGAGCGTTCCCGTCCCAATCTTGGTCAGCGAACCGCCGGTGCCGCCATTCTGACCACCATCTTGAATCACGCCGGAAAACGTTGTGCTCAAGTCGTTGCTGCCTACGGTAAGGGTTCTTCTTCCCAAGGAGATATTACCATCACCCTCGATGGAACCGACCGTCACGCCATGAAAATCATGGCCGGATATGTCCAGATTGCCGTTGCCAAAAACCTCGACCCGCGATGTACCGCCAGTAGAACTGTCTTGAAAGAAAATCGCCCCGCCTTGGCCGCCATCGATACCGCCGTTCGCGATCAGCGTTGCCGAATCTGCAGTCGACGAATTGTCGAACACCGTGAAGCCGCCCTGTGCCCCGCTAGCCGTGCCGCCATTGTTCGTGATTGTGGCATTGGCCGCGGTCGAGATGTCGTAGAAAACCGTGGAGCCACTGCCTGCGCCGCTGACCGCGCTGCCGTTGTTGGTAAAGGTGCCATTGCCCGCCGTCGAGGCGTTATAGAATTGCGTGGACCCACCGAATGAACCACTGACCGTGGCCGCGTTGTTTGCAAAGGTGCCATTGGCGGCAGTTGAGGTTTCGAGGAATCGCGTGGCTCCGCCAAGTGATCCGATGCCGAAGCCGGTGAATGTGCCGCCGTTGTTGTTAAAAGTCCCATTGGCAGCGGTTGAACTGTCAAAGAAATTCGTGAAGCCACCGTATCCGGCGAGGTACGTGGCGCCGCTGTTGGTAAAGATGCCGTTGGCCGCTGTCGACGTGTTGTAAAAGCTTGTCTCGCCACTGACGCCGCCAGCTGTGAAGGGAGCAGTGGCGCCCGTGTTGGTAAAACTATTGGAATTCCCAGCGCTCGCGCTGTTGGTGAAGACTATATTTGCATAGTTGTAGTTGGTTCCTGCTGCTGTCACGAAGTTTTGTGTGATGCCAGAATTATTCGTGATACCTGCGCCGCTAAGAGTGAGGATATTGTCGTTAGGTGTAGGGCTGATGAATGGATTGACGGTGATAGTGAAGGCGCTCGCACCCGTATCGAAAATGATCCCGTCCACTGTCGTATTCGCCGAAACAAAAATGGCCGTCGTATTCGAGAGCGCGAACGTCGCCGTATCCGCTGGCCCATTGGGAACCCCCATCGGTGTCCAGTTGGCAGCCGTATTCCAGTCACCTGAGATGGGATCGAGGTCCCACTGGGCACTGATCGCGTACGCAACGGTTGGAAGAAGGAACATCAAAGAGCAGCGAATCGCTGCCACAACGAGTGTGTTCATAGAAGTAATCTCCGGTTTTGTTATTCGATGCGAGAGATTACTAAGCGGGCGGCCCCGACTCACCGTTTGAGCCTAATAGTCCGCAGACATCGATTCAGATCGGATCGTAAGAGAAACTGTGATTTTTATGCAAGCACAAAGTTGCACATTTGAACAACAAATTTGGAGCCTTCATGTTTCCCATATGCGCGAGCTGATATGAAGCTGCGGCGCTGAGTTTTTCACGGTCGTTTTCTACGGCCTGAGAAATTTTGGCTGTAAAACGGTGCAATTCTGCGCCGCGCGCTGAGAAAGGTGAATGACCGAAACACCTAGCGTCGGCAACGATTTGCAACGCTGCGAAAACACGCGCAAAAACTCTTTCTTGAATTAGAAATCCGTTGCTCTATCCGGCTGAGCTACGGGCGCAATTGGCGACGGCAATATGTCGCCGAGCCGCGCAGAAAATCCAGCGGGAATCGTTGCCGCCTTCGCCAAGGCAACGGCGTGCCAGGGAAGCGTTGAACCATTGAAGCGCTGTTACCAAGATTGACGCGCCGACAGAATCTTGATAAACGCTGGAGCGCGAACCGCCACGGTCCGCAGCTATGGCGAACGAGAATTCATCGGCCAATTCCTCGCTGCCATTGCACGAGGTCCTCGAAAGCGAGTTCGTCGCTTTGCATGGTGTCCTGCCGGCCGACTATCCGAGCTCAACCGAACCGGAAGCCCGGCTAAAAGCGCTTTGGGCGGCCGTTCACGGGCTGGAAGAAAAGCGCACGGCGCTTTGCATTTCCGGCGGCGGCATTCGCAGCGCGACCTTTGGACTAGGGGTTTTACAAGGCTTGGCGCGCTGCGGCCTGCTCGACAGGTTTCACTATCTTTCCACGGTTTCCGGCGGCGGATACATTGGGAGTTGGCTGGCGGCGTGGATTCATCGTTCCGATGGCGGCTTGGCTGAGGTCGCGGCGCAACTCGCGGAATCGCGCGAGCAAACACGGCCGAATCCCGAGCCGAAACAAATTCAAAACCTGCGCAGCTACAGCAACTACCTCAGTCCGCGTCTTGGCTTGTTCTCGGCCGATAGCTGGACGCTCATGGGCACTTATCTGCGCAATCTTCTCCTCAATTGGTGCGTCATCATTCCACTGCTGGCTGCCGTCCTCGCCTTACCGTGGATTTATACGGCGATATTAATGATGAACCCGCCGCCGTACACGTATGCCCCTTTGTGCGCGGGTTCGGTCTTTGTCGTGATCGGTGTTGCCTACATGGGCGTTAATCTGCCGTGCGGCCGTAACGCACGTTGGAATCAAAGAAGATTTCTTATCTTCTGCCTCGCGCCGCTCTTTTTGGCGTCGGTTCTACTGACGATGCATTGGGCCTGGTTCACTTATTATGGACGCCATCTGCCTGCCTGGCCGCTATTCGGACTCGGTCGGCTCCGCACTTGGGTGCCGTTCCTTTATCTCGGAATAATCATTCATTTATTTTCATGGCTAGGATCGCTCCTGCCGGCGCACGGATTTCGCTTCCTTGAATTTCTCGCGGTCATTATCTCGGGCGCAATCGGCGGATTGCTTCTCTGGTTTGGCGCGGAACGATTGTTTCCGCAGCCAATCGCAAAAATGGAATTGTATACCTGTTTCGGCATTCCGCTTTTCATGGCGTTGTTTTTTTTGGCGATCATGATTTTCGCGGGAATCTCCAGCCGCTGGACTGAAGATCCGGACCGTGAATGGTGGGGCCGCACGACTGGTTGGCTGCTCGCAGTCGCCGCCGGTTGGATGGCTATGAGCTCGCTCGTTATCTTTGGACCATTCCTGCTCTCGTGGTCCGTGTCCGCGATTTCCACTCTCACGCTGGGGAGCATAGCCGCGGCGTTCACGGTTTTCGCCGGCCGCAGCAGCTCGATTCCTGCGAACGAGCAACAAGGCGCCAAAGCTGGACCGCTCGCGGTCATCCTCTCCAAAGCAGCGAGTGCCGCCGCTATTGTCTTCGTCGCGGTGCTTCTGATTCTTATCACAAAATGCGCGACTGTGATGATGGAATATATCGGCGAGGCGCGTAATTTTGCCTGGAAACTCGATACCGTTTCCCACGTGCTTGGGCGCAGCGTGAAATATCTCAACGTGATTCTCTACACGCCGTGGTGGGCGATTCTTGCCATGGCGGTCTTGTTCGTCCTTCTCGGCGTCGGCCTCGCCTGCCTGATCAACTCGAACAAATTTTCGCTCCATGCGATGTATCGCGATCGGTTGATTCGCGCTTATCTCGGTGCTTCGAATCCTCATCGGGACCCGAATCCGTTTACTGGTTTCGATGAAGGCGATAACATCCGGATGTCGGAGATGTGGAGCGAAGAAAAGTTCGGCGGTAAATTGCTGCCGGTCATCAATATCGCGCTGAACCTCGTTGGCGGCAGCAACCTCGCCTGGCAGGAAAGGAAAGCGGAGAGCTTCACCGTCACACCGTTGCACTGCGGATCGTATCCGGTCGGTTATCGGAAAACGCATGTCGCACCCGGCCAAAGCTACGGCAGCCGCGACGGAATTTCGCTTGGCTCCGCGGTCACCATCTCCGGCGCGGCGGCGAGCCCAAATATGGGTCATCACTCGTCTCCGCTCGTCACTTTAATCCTCACTTTGTTCAACGTGCGGTTGGGCGCGTGGCTCGGAAATCCGGGACCGGCGGGCGATGCGACCTTTCAACTCGGCTATCCGAGTTTCAGCATTGGTCCGATGATCGCAGAAGCCTTTGGCCTAACGAACGACAAGAGTCCTTACGTCTATCTCTCCGACGGTGGGCATTTCGAAAATCTCGGTCTTTATGAAATGGTGCTGCGCCGCTGCCATCACATCATCGTGAGCGATGCTGGGGAGGATCCGGAATGCTCGTTCGCCGATCTCGGCGACGCGGTGCGGAAGATCCGGATCGATCTCGGCATCTCCATCGAGTTCGGCGAGATGAGTATTTATCCGCGCAACGAGGTGGAGGCACAAAATCGGAAGGGTCATAACTGCGCCCTTGGCCGCATTTGCTATTCGATGGTTGACGGCAAAGGAGTAGCCGACGGCGTCCTCGTTTACATCAAGCCGGCTTGTTATGGGGACGAACCCCGCGACATCTACGAATACTTCAAGACGAGCGAAACCTTCCCGCACGAGAGCACGGCCGATCAGTTTTTCTCCGAATCGCAATTTGAGAGCTATCGCATGCTTGGCGCACACACGATGGAAAAACTTTGCATAGATTGCGTCGGCGATTTTCGCTGTTTCATTCGCGAAATTCTAAAGGGGCACCTTGAGATGGAGGCGCCTGATTGGCTGGCAAGATTGCTCGACGCAGCCGGCGATGAAAGCAAGGTGTGAACCTCCCAGCCAAATAACTTCAAATGCGTAGAATTTTTTTGTCCGACGGTTACGAGCGACATAACAATGGTGACTCGGTGAAGGAACTCGCGCCCTCGCGAGGAGAGCAATGAAACTTCTCCCATCGCCGCAACCGCTAGCGGAACTTTTGCAGGTTTATCTTGTCGTGTTGCAAATATAGGTGATGAGGCAGCATTCATTTTAGGATCGCAACTCCAGAAAGCAGTCGGCCATGGCCGAAGAGCAAACACGGAAGTTTGATTTACCCTGGGGGACGCTGCTGCCCATTCTTGCGGCCCTCGCCGGAGTAATCGCGCAATTCAAACCGCTGGTCAGCACTCGCCCGCCGGTTCCGAGTGAAAAACCGATCCCGGTGATTGCTGAACAGGATGTGAATGCGCGGTTGTGGCAAGACCCGATCGCAGTGGCGCAAAAGGAGAGAATCACGCTCGACGCGCAGCCCGCTGTCAAAGCTGCCGCCGACTCGCACAAAATTTCCGCACTGGCCGACCGTATTAAAAATCGTGTCGAGACTTTCCCGGAGCATGTTCTCCTGCTCGCGGTAATGCTGGACGCCGGGCCGTACAGCGAACAAGGCGAGTCGCGCCTGCGCGCACGGCAGGCGGTGCTCGAAGGATTGACCGAGAGCGGATTCGTCCCGTTGGATGGCGAGCATATCGGATTCGTGACGTCGGCCTGGCCGCTGCCGGAAACGATCACGCCCGGCGATACCGACGCGAAGGAGCGACCGTTCTTGATGCCTTGGGAGGAATGTGAGGCGACTGATCATCCCCAACGCGTTTTCCCCCGCAACACCAGACGCGTGGTTGTTCTCTGGTTGCCCGCTGTGAACTTTAATACCGAGCCGTTGCATCGTTTCGCCGCGCTGATCGCACGGCTTGTGCCGAACCGCGATAAGATCGACGTGAAATTAATCGGTCCGGCAAATTCCACCGGCCTGCAAAACATGATTCGCGAAGCGTGCGAAGACCCGCCGGCCTGGTACATGTTGAACGGGGTTTCGATTATCTCACCGCGCGCAACGGCATCGGAGTCTACCCTCCTTTACACAAACGCATGGGCCTTCGACGTTTTGCCCGAACTACGCATCTCATGGTCGGAGAAAAGCGATGCGGCGAAAATGGTTTGGCCGCGTTCTTTTGGCCCCGCTGATGGCCGGCCACTTGCAGGGGGTTACTTCCCATCGCTCAGGCTCGACACCCCGCGCAAGTTGACTGAAGGAATGCGCGCTCTGCGTTTCGCCCGGACGGTCAAAAGCGATGACCTCATGTTGCAGGTTCCGCCACCACCGTTCGTCGCGGAGTGGATCGAAGAAGAGGACGGTCTGCATTTCGCCCGTACGGTTGAAAGCGATGACCTCATGTTTCCGCCACCACCACCGTCCGCCGCGCAGTTGATCGAAGGAGGGGGCGGTCTGCATTTCGTCCGTACCGTCGGAAGCGATGACGTGGTGCTCGAGGAATTGATCGCTGAGCTCGCCCGCCGACGGATCGACGTTCGACCGCGAAAGCAAAAGGACGGCACGTGGAGCGGGGATCATGTCGTTATCCTGACGGAATGGGATACACCGTACGGGCGATCGCTCAGCACCACTTTCGCTGCCAAGGCGTCCGGTCAAAACATCAGCCAAATCATTGAGAACCAGGCCCAACGGGACGCGCGCAACCGAGTCGTTGAGGATGAGGGAAAAAAGAGTCCCGAGCACAAAACTTCAACCAACCTGGAGCTTCTCGAGGAGCGCGGCGGAGAGAGTCCGCAGGAACGAGGGAAACAAATCTTTGAAGAGGCGGGCCGACCAATCTTTGCGCAGTTACCTCCGCAGATTTTAAACCCTCGACAAAAGGAAATGTTTGAAGCTGGGCAGAAAGAAATAATTGCCGACCTCGAGAAACAGGAGGCCGGAGAGAAACAGCTCGGGCGCATTCACTTTTATCGATATCTTCGCGGAATCGACGGTCAGTTGCCGGGAGATTCCGGCAAAGACACTGGGCGAGAGCAATCGCAGAAAGGTCAGTTTGGCCAGGATGCCGTCGTCGTCGAAGCCACGGAAGGTTTGAATCAATCGGATTATCTGCGCCGGCTCGCGCGCGAACTGAAGGAAACGAATGCCCGCTGGAAACAGGACGGCGGCAAAGGCATTCGCGCCATTGGACTGCTCGGAGCCGACATTTATGACAAGCTGATGATTCTCCGCGCGTTGCGTCCTGAATTTCCTAGCGTCGTTTTTTTTACGAATAACTACGATGCACACTTCGAGCGCCGGGATGATTGGGACGACGCACGTAACCTGATCATCGTTTCGCCTTTCGGCAGTTCGCTGCCGGAAACTTACAGCCAGCAGCACGTCGCCCCGTTTCGCGACAGCAATCAAACCTCAATGTACACCGGCACGCTCGTAGCTACTGGCAAAATGGACGGACTAGACGCCGACTACCTTTCCTGGCAACCACGCGTTTTCGAGATCAGCCGGCGAGGAGCCTATGATTTAAGTCCCGAATGGTACCTCGCAGGAAAAAATCTTTCACACTCTAACAAGAGCTGGTTTCGCGATTGGCTTTTTCCTACATGGGATCGGGAAAAGCGAAATCTCGCGCAGTTCCCCGGGGTTAAGTGGCAGAATTGGCTCTTGACGGTCCGCGTCATCTGGTTGAGTCCGATGTTCTGGCGGCTGGTGATTGGCGCGCTCGCGCTCCTAGCAATAGCCGCTTGGATCAGCGTCACCGTCGCCAGCCCGGCACTACCGGGCGGGGGCACGACACCGCAACGTTTAAGAAGAGTTTTCGCCAGCACGACTTTCTGGCTGGTTTGCGGGGTACCGTTTATCGTCATTTCGGTCGCGATGTTCGCGCAATACGATAGTGCTTGGTTCGCGCAATACGAGAGCGCTGACATCGCGCAATACGAAGGCGCGGCTAAGGAGCCGCTAGCTTTTTTCTCGGGGATCAGCATCTGGCCGAGCGAGATCCTGCGCTTGATCGCGCTCATGCTCGCGATCCATTTCATGATCAAAGCAGGCATCGATCTGCGCGCGAATGCACGGGAAATAGAGAAAGGCTTCTCTTTCGATCCGTTACCGAAAACTCCTTTTCTGTGGCGGCATCTCGGCTTGGGCCTCGAACAATGGCGCATGTCTTCTCCGGATAAGCCGGGGCCGGAGCCGCCTTTCTCCGCAGAGCACGCGTGGCACATCTATCTATGTCGGAATAAGTTTGGGCCGCGGTTCATTCGAATCGGGGTTCTTTTTGCACTCTACTTTTTATTTTCCTACATCATCTTCAGGCTTTTTCCGCCACCGCTCGCCCCGGCCCGGGGCGACTTCGCCTTCCAGTTCGATAAGGTAGTTATTCTCCTGGCTGCGATTGGCATGATGATCCTCTCTTTTTACGTGGTCGATGCCATCCAGTTGAACAGTAATTTTATCCGCATGTTTGCTCGTGAAGTCACAAAATGGGGAAGCGCCGTAACCGAACGGTTCTACCGAAGCCCGCCGCTTAGCGAAGAGGAACTTTCTGCTTACAACGAAATCTTTTTTGTCGCGCAACGGACCCAAGTGGTGGCGCGTCTGATTTGGTATCCGCTTATTGTTCTGACCTTGATGATTGTGGCGCGCTCATCTTTTTTTGATAACTGGAGCTGGTCTCCCAGTCTCCTGGCTATCTACGGGATCAATGCCGCCTGGGCCCTCGGCAGTGCCGTCTTGCTCCGGCGCGCAGCCGAACAACTGCGTGACGCCGCGCTCACCAACCTGCAGATGTCGCGCGTCAAAAGCCATGCCGAGGAAGCAAAATTACTCCGGAGCGCAGCCGAACCACTGCGTGACGCCGCGCTCAAAACCGAGGAAGCAAAACGGCGGACTTTCGATGAACTCATTGCCGAGATCCGCGGCTTGAAAAAAGGCGCGTTTGCTCCGCTCACCGAACAGCCATTTGTTCGCGCGATAATCGTGCCCTCTGGCGGTCTCGGTCTAAAAGCAGCTCGCCGCCGCTCGCGAAAGAGATTAAAAAGTTCTTGCCATGCGATCTGCCTTGGGAGTAACACTTGGATCTGATGAAGGCACTCGCGCCCTCGCGAGGAGACCAATGAAACATCTCAGCATCGCTACAACCGGTAGCTGCGCGTTGATTTTCTGCCTGTTCTTGGGCGGCTGCAAAAAAAATGAGCCGATCGATGACGCAAAGGCTTCTCGTAAAACGACGGCGGACTTCCCCCAGATTACTGCCGATATTTTCAAGCCTATGGATGGCGGCATCGAGCTTTCGCCGGAGGAAATCATGGGCCGTAACACGTGGAATCTGTGGACGGGCGGCAACCAATATTTCTGGGACAAGATCGCGCGGGAAGGCTATGGATTGATCGATCTTTTGAAGATGCTGGATTCGCGCAACCGTGGCTCACGACACGCCGACTTGGGCCTTGTCAATGAGCCTGGTTTCAGGCAAGCCAGCGATGAAGATGCAAAAGACACTTACGGTCTCTATCTGGATAAGCGGGTGGGACCAGAACCTCAGGGGGTTGATCCCAAGGTCTATGGCTACTCGACAGGCGTCCTGGGTTTCCGGTTGTTTTCGAATCCCGATTTCGACGATAAGGCGAAGAAAAAATGGGACGCCAAAGGATTCTATGATGATCCCGACTACTACAATGACCCGACGGTTATTCGACCCTACAAAGTTGGAGTAAGTTGCGGAGCCTGCCATATCTCATATCACCCACTTCATCCACCTGACGATCCAGAAAATCCGAAATGGGAGAACCTCGCATCGGTAATTGGAAACCAGTACATCCGCGAAGGCGCTGTCTTTGCTCCGAACGTCAAACCGGGTCGTTTCTTCTGGGAAATGTTGAAGGCCCAGCCGCCGGGCACGTCGGATACTTCACGAATCGCCACCGACCACATCAACAATCCTGGTGCGATTAACGCTATTTTTAATCTCGACGCACGCTTAAGTATTGCCGCGGAAGAAAAGATCACCGGCGGCGGAGTGAATACGCCCTATGAACGTCAAATCACTAAGATCGCGGGTGGCGAAACAAGGAAAGTCCCACATGTTTTGAAGGACGGAGCTGATTCCGTAGGCGCATTCGGCGCGACGATTCGGGTCTATGTCAACATAGGGATGTTTTCCCAGCAGTGGGTGAGCGTGCAGGATCCTCTCATTGGACTAAAGCCGCAGAGTTTCGTACCACTCACTTTTCAGAAGCCATTCAGTGTCGCCAAAGCGCAGCAAAACTCAGTTTATTGGATGGCAACCCAGGAACGGCTGGAGAACATCAAGCAATTCTTCAGGCGAATCGGTCCGATGCACTTGGAGGACGCGCCCGACGGCGCCGCCTACATGACAAAGGATGAGAGCGTAATGAACCGCGGTAAGATTGTGTTTGCGGAGAACTGCGCCGGTTGTCATTCGAGTAAACAGCCGGAGCAAGGCAGCGCTGTGGATGAGAAGGAATGGTTTCGCCGGGAAGTTCTCAAACCGGACTTCAGGGACAACAACTTTCTGTCGAATGAAGTGCGTTACCCGGTCACGGATATAAAGACGAACTCGGCTCGGGCCCTTGGGACCAATGCCGTGAGAGGGCATGTCTGGGATAATTTTTCTTCTGAGACCTACAAGAACTTGAAGCCTGTCGGTGTCATTGAATGCAACAAAGGAACACCTTACGAGTTTGAGTTCAACGCGCCCGATGGCGGAGTGGGTTACTATCGTCCGCCCTCGCTGATCAGCATCTGGTCTTCTGCGCCGTTTCTCCACAACAACGCGCTGGGTAAGTTTACCGGTGATCCATCAGTCAAAGGTCGGATGGATGCGTTCAACGACGCCGCGGAAAAGCTACTGTGGTCTGAGAAGCGCGAAGGCACTATCTGGAGGACGAATCAAGAATGCTATGTCACGATCAGCGAAGCTTTCCTCCCGGATCTGCTGAAACCCTTGTGCCAGGAAAAACCGGGAGTACGAGGCAAGTGGCTTTATATTGGACCAATCCCGGCAGGCACTCCAATTAACCTCGTGGCGAACCTGAATCCGGAATTTAAGAACGTGAAGGATTTGAGCCATCTCAGGAAACTTGTACAAGACTTTAATCTCGCATTCTGGAACATAAAGGTTAACGGCGCCGATGCCGCGACCGAATTAAAACGGCTTGTGCCTGACCTGCTGGCAGCCAGCAAGTGCCCCGATCTTGTCGAAGACAGAGGCCATTACTTTGGAACAAGTCTACCGGACGGCGACAAGCGAGCGCTGATCGAATTTCTCAAGACGCTTTAGATCCCACCACCCCAAACCGAAAGCTCAATCATATGCCTGACAATACAACGACTATTAAAGACCCCGCCCAGTTTCTTGAGATGTCCGACGAACAACTCGACGACCTGTTTCGCAACGCTCCGCCGGGAGAGATTCCCGATGGCGAAG
>WNFX01005083.1_pt1 | contig 12759 bp, 14 predicted proteins | sample 5400111 | NCBI WGS metagenome assembly WNFX01 (sample SAMN13153363, study PRJNA577476) | soil metagenome | isolation source: 40 cm soil or saprolite under grassland replicate 1 | place: USA:California | collected 2016-06-15
CTGCCTACAACGCCTACCTGGCCAGGCTGCACGGGACAGGTACCGACGGGACCGGCTGACAGGCAGCCGGCCGGGCCGCCGCCTGGCCTGAGCCGCGCTGCCATGCCCGGAACCACCTGCACCAAGGGCCAGCGATTAACCCAGTGATTACGTTCCGCTACTAAGCCGCCGTGAAGTTGAACCGCGGCCGGCCACGTGCCCTTCCACGGTTGTACTGCGCGCCGGGCCGGCGCTGGCAAGGGCCGAACGCCAACGGCGTCTACTACGTGGACGACGCGGTCAACACGCTGAACCTGTTCTTCTAACCGATACGCCCGGTCCCCGTCTTGCCCGGACAGGGCGGGGGCCGGGTCCCCGGCGTCATGTGGTCAACGGTTCGGATCCTTGCCCCCAGAGGGGCAGGAAACGAACCACCGAGGGATCGCCGGGACGCGACACGCCGACCGGGCTTTTCTACCTCAATCTACCGATCGCGCTAGATGCGGTCATAGGCTCCGATGCTGTGGACCCGGTGAGGAACCCTTACGCGCCCGGCGCCGGGCAGCGCCCGCCCGAGCTGGCCGGCCGGGACCGTGAGCTCGGCCAGTTCGAGGTCGTGCTGGAACGGATCGCCCGCGGCCGGCCGGAGCGCAGCATGGTGCTGACCGGGCTGCGCGGGGTGGGCAAGACCGTCCTGCTGAACTCGTTCCGGTCCATGGCGCTGCAGCGGCTGTGGGGCACCGGCAAGATCGAGGCGCGGCCGGAGCAGTCGATCCGCAGGCCGGTCGCGGGCGCCCTGCACATGGCGGTCAGGGAGCTGGCGCCGCGGCACCGGGCGCCGGACCGGATCGAGCAGTTCCTCGGCGTGCTCAAGGCCTTCGCCGCCCGCGACCCGAAGGCCCCCAAAGGCTCGCTCACCCCGCACCTGGGCATCGACGTGCCCCCGGTCCGGGGCCGCGCCGATTCCGGTGACCTGGAGATCGACCTGACCGAGCTGCTGGCGGACGCCGCGTCGGTCGCCACCGACCTGGCCGTGGGCATCGCCCTGTTCGTCGACGAGATGCAGGACATCCCGCCCGCCGATGTGTCCGCGCTGTGCGCCGCCATGCACGAGCTGTCCCAGACCGGCGGGCCGCTGATCGTGGTCGGGGCCGGCCTGCCGCACCTGCCGTCGGTGCTGTCGGCCAGCAAGAGCTACTCGGAACGGCTGTTCCGTTACGTGCCGATCGACCGGCTGGACCGCGCCGCCGCCGACCAGGCCCTGCTCGCGCCCGCCCGGCGGGAGGGGGCCGATTTCGAGTCGGCGGCGCTGGACGCGCTGTTCGAGGCGGCTGATGGCTATCCCTATTTTGTGCAGGCCTACGGAAAAGTGACCTGGGACGTGGCGGCGGCCAGCCCCGTAACCGCGGGCGACGTTAAAGTCGCCAGTCCACAGGCAGAAAGCGAACTGGCGGTCGGTTTTTTCGGCAGCCGTTATGAGCGTGCCACCCCCGCCGAGCGCGAATACATGCGGGCCATGGCGATGCTCGGTGACGATCCGGTGCCGACGTCGTCGGTCGCCGATGAGCTGGGCCGCAAGCCCTCCAGCGTGTCACCGGCCCGCGATGGGCTGATCAAGAAGGGGCTCATCTACAGCTCCGAGCGTGGCCTGATCGCGTTCACGGTGCCGCATTTCGGCCGGTTCCTGCGCGCCCAGCCGACGTAAAACGGCCGGGGCTGGATCCGGCGGTACCGACTCTGGCGGATTATGGCCTTTTCTACCGCTGATATTAGAAATTCGTAGAAAGCGGCAGAACGGGCGGCGGCGCGCTGTCCGTAAGCCGCCCGGGCCCGAGGGGTTTGGGGCCGCCAGCGACACCGGGGCCCGGTGGCGGCCCCGTCGGCGTGGAGGCGGGCGCACCTGACGGCCGACGAGCGGCTCGCCCGGGGCAAGACCGCCCGGCTGGAGGCGCCGCGATGCCTTCGACCGCGATCGCGGACTTCTCCGTCGCCTGCGCCGACCAGAACGAGCGGGATTACGCCGCCTTCGCCGAAGCCGTGAACTCGGGCCGGCTGACCGCGCGGACCGGCCTGTAGCCGCGGGCCGGCGACATGTCGGCACCCTGGCCTGCGGCCCTGGCCCGGCCGCGGGCTGCCCCGCCGGAGTGAATCCGGCAAATCGCTGAAACGCCCTGTCCGCCTGGACGGGCCCTGGATAGCTAATGGCCGGTTTATAACTGAAGTGCTGGATCATCACTCTAGTAACTCCCGGGGCAGGATTCCCGTCATGATCCGCTTCGCGTGGCTCACCCCGCGTCAGCCGATTTGTCCCCTCTGACCTGGCACTTTACGCCCACTTTACTAATTTGTTACTGGCCCTCCGTAACCCGGCCGGAACGCTACCGCGTCGTCTAAGCACAGGGATTGAGAAGGTCTCAGCAGATTACGACACGGCCCAAGACCGCGCGCTGTCCACGACCGCCAGTCCTGAAAGACGCCGACTGGGAGGGGTCCTTGTGACTGATGTGCTATTTGGCCTCCAGCAGGAGTTCCCGGGCTTCCGGATCTGGCAGGAGAGCCACGGGGACCGCAAGCGTTACGTCGCCTGCCGGGTCCTCGCCAGCACCCGGCCGCATTCGGTGGTGACGGCCGATCCGGACGAGCTGCGGGACGCGCTCGGCGGGAGGCCGGGCCCGGGAAATCGGCCTAACGGGGGTTAACGGGCCGGTCATCCGGCCGACCCGGGCGTCCGGCCGCCAGGCAGGTGACGTTTCAGCCTGAGCGTGACACGATCCCAGCCAGGACGTTGTTGCGCACCTGAGCGGGAAGGCTGGTGCGCTGGCCGACATGGAGGTGGCCGTGCGCAGCACGATGATGGATGTGCCGCTGACCGTGACCGGGATCATGCAGTACGGCACCCGGCTGTACGGCGGGCGTGAGGTCGTGACGTGCACCGGGGATGGAACCCGGCGCCAGACCTACGCGAATACGGGCGCACGCGCGGCCAGGCTCGCCAGTGCGCTGCGGGCGCTGGGGGTGGACGGCGACCAGCGGGTCGCGACCCTGATGTGGAACAACGCCGAGCACCTGGAGGCCTACCTCGCGATCCCCTCGATGGGGGCGGTCCTGCACACGCTGAACCTGCGGCTCGACCCCGGCCAGCTCGCCTACATCGCCAACCACGCCGCCGACGACGTCATCGTCTGCGACGACACGCTGGTCCCGCTGCTGGCACAGGTGCTGCCGCGGGCGGACACGGTCCGGCACGTGGTCGTGACCGGGCCGCCCGAGGCGCTGGCCGCCCACGCCGGGAAGCTCGCCCGCCCCGGTGTGCAGGTGCACTCCTACGAGGAGCTGCTGGCGGCCGCAGGCGAGACGTTCGACTGGCCGGACCTGGACGAGCGTTCCGCCGCCGCGATGTGCTACACCAGCGGCACCACCGGGTTGCCCAAGGGCGTGGTCTACAGCCACCGCTCGGCCTACCTCCATTCCATGGGGGTCTGCATGGGCAATTCGTTGGGCATGTCGGAACAGGACCGGGTGCTTCCGGTCGTGCCCATGTTCCACGCCAACGCCTGGGGCCTGGCCTACGCGGCGATCATGTCCGGCGCCGACCTGATCATGCCCGACCGCTTCCTGCAGCCGGAGCCGCTGGCGCGGCTCATCGAGGCCGAGCGGCCCACCCTGGCCGGTGCCGTGCCCACGATCTGGAACGGACTGCTCCAGCACGTGCGCGCCCACGGCGGCGACCTCTCGTCGCTGCGGATGGTCCCCTGCGGCGGGTCGGCCGTCCCCCGGTCGCTGATGGAGGCCTTCGAGAAGGAACTCGGCGTGCGCATCGTCCAGGCGTGGGGGATGACGGAGACCTCGCCGATCGGCAGCGTGGCACACCCGCCCGCGGGCACGCCGGCCGACGAGGCCTGGCGCTACCGCGACACGGCGGGCCGGCTGGTCTGCGGCGTGGAAGCCCGGCTGGCCGGGGACAACGGTACCGTGCTGCCCCACGACGGCATCGCGGTCGGCGAGATCGAGGTGCGCGGCCCCTGGGTGACCGGCGCCTACTACAAGGACGACGACCCCGGCAAGTTCGACGACGGCTGGCTGCGGACCGGCGACGTGGGAACCATCGACCCGCTGGGCTTCGTCACCCTGACCGACCGGGCCAAGGACGTGATCAAGTCCGGCGGGGAGTGGATCTCCTCTATGGAGCTGGAGAACGCCATCATGGCGCACCCGGACGTGATGGAGGCGGCGGTGATCGGGGTTGCCGACGAGAAGTGGGGCGAGCGGCCGCTGGCGGCCGTGGTGCTCCGCGACGGCGCGTCGGTGACCCCGGCGGAACTGCGGGACTTCCTGGCCGACCGCCTGCCGCGCTGGCAGCTGCCGGAGCGGTGGTCGTTCATCACCGAGGTGCCCAAGACCAGTGTCGGCAAGTTCGCCAAGACCAGGATGCGGGAGGCCTACGCCCACGGCGACTACCAGGTGGTCGAGGCCCGCTGACAGCCCTCGGTCCCGGCCGGCGCTCCCGGCCCCGGGCTTTGCGGCGCCGTCGCCGTCACCGGTACGCTGATGCGGACCGTTCGGTCGCCGGGAGGCTTCGCCTAGTCCGGTCTATGGCGCCGCACTGCTAATGCGGTTAGGGTTCGCGCCCTTCCGGGGTTCAAATCCCCGAGCCTCCGCAGGTCACGGCCCCCTCCCTCAAACTCCAGGGAGGGGGCTTCGGCTGTCCATACGGCCAAGGGTTGCAGTTTGGGTTGCAGTTGGCCTCATCACTGGCCCCATAGCGCCTGGCCCATCCGCTCGCTTGCGTCCTTCATCTGGAGCGTGGCCACATGCGTGTAGCGCTCTGTCGTCGTCACGCGCGTATGGCCAAGCACCTCCTGGACGACGCGGATATGCACGCCCGGCTCGATCAGGAGAGTCGCGGCAGTGTGCCGGGCATCGTGGACCCTGGCGTCGCGGACCTGCGCTTGCCGAAGGATGGCCTTCCAAGACCGCCAGTCCTCAGTCCGTTCGATCGGACCGCCACGCCGGGTCGCGAACACCAGGTCATGGTCTGTCCACGAGCTGCCCGCCCTCAGCCGCTCCGCGGCTTGCTTCTTGCGATGCTCCCGCAGCAGCTCCAGGAGCGCGGGCGGACACTGAAGAGTGAGCCTGCCCTTCCCCTTGCGTTGCCGGAAAACGACGCCGCCGCCAACACGGTTCGGGCATTTAGCAGCGTGACCAGTGCAGTCTGATGGGCAAGGACGCTTGTAACAGACGTGGTCCTTTCGCGTGCAGCCAGGCTCGCACGCCGGAAGATGCCGATGCTGCTTGCACTTCGGCTTACATGGTCGCCGGTGCCATCGTTCGCTACATGCGTGCGAATCGTCGCATCCATGCCGCCATTCGACGCGCTGAATTTGGAACCATGCCCGATGACACCGGTTTCCAGGTCCACATACGACCAGCGGAGCCCAAGAGCCTCACCCTGGCGGATGCCGAGGGCAAGCGCGACCGACCACCGGGAACCGTTTCTCTTCCTGACTGCCGCGTCCAAGATGCGGCGAGCTTCCTCGCGGGTCAGGGGCTCGATCTCGTGTAGAGCAGCCGAGGGAGCGTCAACCAGGGCGGCCACGTTCCGCCTGATCCGGCCGCGCCGTAGCGCGATTCTCAGAGCGCGGGAAAGTATCCGGTGAACTTTAAGCACGGTGCTCGGCGAAAGACCACGTCGAAGCATGACGGCATAGGCGGTGTCCAGGTGTTCAGGCGTGAGCCGGTCAAGGCGGTGTTTGCCGAGTAGCGGATTGATCCAGTTCCGGGCCTTCGACCGGTAATCGGCCAGCGTGCGTGGCGCCATCTTTTCTGACAGGACTAGCCGCTCGCAGAGCACATCCAGATATTCGTCCATCCATTCGGCCACCGTAGGGACACGGCCCGGCTTGCTAACGTAGCCGCTTTCCCGCTGGCTCTCCAGTTCGCACACCTTGCGGGTTACGTCGGCCTCGGTCTTTCCCTTCCGATGGCGGCGATCCGGGGAGCCATCTGGCTTGATACCGACCGTGACCCAGCCGTGCCAGATGCCGTCCTTGCCGAGATAGATAGACGAGCGACGGTTCGGCCGCCGGGTACCCATCAGGCCACCTCCTGGCCCTCCGCAATAGCTTCCAGCCGCCGCGCGAACTCCAGCAGCGCTTCGGCCGGGATCAGCCATAGCCCTCATGCTTGACCGATCGCAACTCACCGGTTTTGATCAACCGGAAGACAGCCGTACGGCTCATGCTGAGCACAGCGGCCGCCTCCTTGGGCCGGTAGAACAAACGCTCCATCACGCGGCCCTCCCGGTTGCCAAAACTTCGGCGGCGAGGGCTTCCTGGGCTCGTCGCCTGGCGTCGGCGAGTGCGTTTTCCCATTGGAGGCGGTCGGCGACGGAGCGCAGCAGGCGCCTAGAGGCGGGCAGGTAGTCATCGTCGTCGGGCTGGACTTGTTCCCATCGGTAGCGGGCGGGGTCGATTGCCGGAAGACCGAGCATCTCGGTCAGCCACGCCTGGCGGTCGCCGCGGTGGTCGGCCAGGGTCTTGCCAGACCATTTGCGGCTGACCAGCACTCGGCGTCCGGCATAACCCAGGTGGTCGTAACGGTGGGCCTTGCCCTTGCAAGCGCCCGGGACCAGGCCGGGGCGGGGGTTCTTGGGCTGGATGCCGTAGCGCAGCCAGTTCGCGCAAGTGGGTGAGCAGGGCTCATACCGCAGCGCGTCGGCGAGCCGTTCGACGTGCTCGCGCTGAGCGCCGGTGTCCGGGTGGTGGCAGTCGCCGAGCTGCTTGGTCAGGTACTTGGTCAGGTAGCCGATGCAGCGGGCGGAGTCTTTGGACCCGGCGAGCACGCCCTGGGCGTTGAACTTGGCCCCGAACCGGGCCACATGCAGCGGATCGTCATCTGGGCCGATGGCATCGAGGGCCTGCTCCCAGGTGGGCAGCGGCTCCCCGGTGGCGGGTCGAGGTAGCCGCCGCGGGCCTCATACCACACCGGCAGGTAGTCGCCATCGAACCGCACCGCGTCGGTGGCGGGCCACCAGACCTGGTGGTAGGTGGCGGCGATGATCTGCCGCAGCTCGGCGCGGGAGATGGTGCCGCGCATGGCGATGTGCGCGTGTGGGGCGAGGCGTTTCTGGGGTTCGATGGTGGCGAAGTACTGCACCTCGTAGCCCAGGACGCGGCGCAGGTTCTGGGTGAACCGGTCGAACAGCGCGGCGAAGTGCAGCGCGTCCCGCGCCGCCCGGGTGTAGTCGTAGGTGGCCGGGTCGGCCGGGGTGCCGTCCTCGGTCATGCGGCCGTAGCTGGGGCAGGTCAAGGTGAGGAACATCGACGGCCGGAAGACCTTGCCGTCTTTGGTGGTGTAGGTCTTGCCGATGGTGCGGGGGCTGATCTTGCGCTTGGGCAGGTCGGGGGTGTCCTGGCGGCGCCGGGTGGACCGATGCCGCCGCGGGCGTGAGCGGGCGGGGTCGGCTTTGCCACGCAGCCCGGAGCTGGCGATCTCCTGGTCCAGTTCGCCTATCAGCTCATCCAGCTCGCCCGTGTCTTCCCCCGCTGCCTCGGCTTGGTCGCGCATGGCCTGAGCCTCGGCGCGGTGTTCGAGCCACATGGCCTGTACCTCATCGGGCGGCCGCGGGCTGGGGAGGGGTTCGGTGTCCAGGTGCCAGCCTTCGGCGCACTGTACGGCCCGGAGAAGTTTGGCCCGTGCGGCGCACGGTGGGCATTTGGCGGCGAGGGTGGCGCCGCAGGGGATGAGCACTTGGTCGGTCTGGCCGGTGTCGGTGTTGATGCGGCGGAGCTGGATCGGGTGCAGGCAGGCGCCATGATTCTCGGCGACTGCCCGGATGGCGTCGCGGGTGGTGGGGTGGGCGAGCCGGTCGGCCCGGGTGGTGCGTCCTGTCATTGGCTGCCTCCGTCCCGCCAGCCTCCGGGACGGTGGCGTTCTTGCAGTTCGGCGATAATGGCGGCGGCCTGCTCGGGAGTCAGGCCGTGGAAGTGCAGGTGCTGATGGCGCGAGCTGTCTGCTGCGGGCAGGCCAGCGCGGGCGGCCCGGAGCTGGGCTTGCAGTTCGGTGATCGCCTGCCGCAGCGTCACCGGGTCAGCGTTCACCGCACAGGGCGGGTCCTCGGGCATGACCGGCCAGTAATGGTGTGCCGCCTTCAGCACGGTGGCCTGCTGGTAGCGGCGCCAGGCGGCCACGACATAGCCGATCAGCCCGATCACCAGCAGCCCGCCAACGACAGCCAGGCCGATCAGCAGAAGCGTCAGCACGCGGGCCAGGACGCCGGCGGCCAGGACGACACCGAGGACGAGCACCACGAGCTCGCCCAGACCAGTCGGCCCGTGGCCGTGATCCGGGTCGGCCAGATGGTCCCCGAGAGCATCGACATCCGCATCCTGGTCCCGATACCAGCTCGCCGTGGGCCATCCCGTGCCGCGTCAGTGACCTGGGCGACGAGCCCGCGTTCCGGCTGAGGGCCGAGCAGATCAGCCGCCGCCATCCAGATGCGATCGCCGAGTCCGTCGCCGAGCTGGCCGACCTGGGCCTGGTCAAGACCGCGGGCGCGCAGGTGCGGGTGCATGGGGCGGTGCCGATGTTCAAGCTCTATATCCTCAACCGGGCCGAGGCGTTCTTCGGCTTCTACCCGATCGCCGAGCACACCGTGAGCCTGGACGGCCAGCCGGTGCCCATGTATGAACTGATGGGCAACCACGCCACCATGTTCCACCACGAGGAGGCAGACGACCCGTCCTCGGCCGGCGGCCAGTTCGTCGCCCAGGCGCAAGCCTGGTTCGACAGCATGTGGGCCGCCGTCAGCCGGGCCCACCCATGAGGAGGAGGCCCCGCAGCGTCCGGCAGATCATCATCAGCACCCGTCATCTGCTGCTCGACTTCGACGGCCCGATCTGCTCGATCTTTGCCGAAACACCCGCACCCGTCGTCGCCGGGCAGCTCCGCAGCATCCTGCGGGCGGCAGGCATCAGCTTTCCCGCCGACGTCGAAGCCGAGCAGGACCCGCTGGAGGTGTTCAGCTACGCCGCCGGGCTCAGCCCGCAAACCGCCGACCTGGCGCAGCGGGAGCTGACCAAGCTGGAGACCCGGGCAGCGGCGACCGCCAAGCCGACCGAAGGCGCAGCCGATCTCATCGCCACCGTCGCCGCCACCGGCCGGGCGGTCATCATCGTCAGCAACAACTCCAGCTACGCCATCTTGGAATACCTGGCCATCCACCGGATCGGGCCGGTCGCTGGCGTCATGGGGCCGCGACGAGTCCGACCCCGAGCTGATGAAACCCAGCCCCTACCTGGTCCGGGCCGCCGTTAGCATCCTCGACGCCCACCCCGCAGAGTGCGCTTTTGTCGGCGACAGCACCTCCGACATGCTCGCCGGGCGACTGGCAGGCGTGCCGGTCATCGGCTATGCGAACAAGCCCGGCAAGGCCGGACTGCTGAGACAAGCGGGCGCCGATGCCGTGACAACCGGCCTGGACGAGATCACCACGGCACTCCGCCTCACACCACGGCCCGCACTGATGCCCCTATGTCAAGCTGACGGTGGCGGCGGTGCCGAGGGCGTCGATGATCAGGGGGTATAGCTCGCGGGCGATGTAGCGCTGGAGCATGCGCATGATCTCCTTGCGGCTGTTGCCGGTGGCGGTGCGCTTGGCGACGAAGGCCCGGGTGCGCGGGTCGGAGATGGTGCGGACGTGGGCGATGACCCACAGCGCGTTGTTGGCCGCGCGGTCGCCGCCGCGGTTGAGCCGGTGGCGGCTGGTCTTGCCGGAAGAAGCCTCCACCGGGCTGGCGCCGCACAGGGCAGCCAGCGCCGCGTCCCCACGCAGCCGGCCGGGGTTGGCTCCGGCGGTGACCAGGAGCTGGGCGGCGGTCACCGCGCCGACGCCATGGCGGGCGAGCAGCTGCGGGGCGTGCGCGCCGATCAGGGCGGCGAGCTGCTTTTCCAGGTCGCGGGCTTCGGCGTCTAGGGCCAGCCAGCGGCGGCCCAGGACAGCCAGGGCGCGGCGCAGGCCATCGCCGGGTTCCAGGGCGGCGCAGGCCCTTCCGAACCGTGCCTTGCGCAGGCCGTGCAGCCGGGCCCGCAGCGCATCGTCGCCGTCGATGAGGAAGGCCTTGATCTGGTTGGAGGTCTGGGTGCGGGCCTTGACCGCGCTGCGCCGGGTCAGCATCAGCAGCCGCAGCTCGCCGACGAAGCCACGGCGGTCCTTGGGGACCGCGGTCGCCTCACCAGCCAGCACGCTGCGCGCGGCATTCTCCGCGTCGACCGGGTCGCTTTTGCCCTTGCAGCGACGGCGCGACCGGTCCGGGCAGTTGATCTCCCAGACCTGCAGGCCCCTGCCGGTCAGCAGCCGGGCCAGCCTATAGCCGTAGCTGCCGGTGCCTTCCACCCCGGCATCGGTGACCGGGCCAAGCCCGGCCAGCCACCTCACCAGCTGGGTGTTCCCGGCATCGGTGGCGGGGAACTCCCGCACCGCCAGCCGCCGCCCCAGCCGGTCCAGCACCACCGCGACGTGTACATCTTTGTGCGTATCGACCCCTACCACCAGGCCATCGGCCACCAGCGTCACAGACCCTCCCCGGTCAGCAGTGAAAGGAACCGCAGCAGCCGGGACAGGACACTCACGACGCGCGAGCAGGCAACGCCCCTCTCGGGTCACTCGGCCATGCGGAGGCAGGTGCCGGTACGGGCCGACAGATCAATGTGAAGGCATCAGGCCAACCGAATTACGAGTCAGGCCCTGACCGCACGGGCCACTTCAGCCCCGCGGCCACCGGCACCTGCCACCACCAATACTGGACTGAGTGCCGAATTAAGCCGTACTTAGATCAAGGCGGCGCCGCTACGCGGCACCGCGTCCGGCGCTCCCCGCGCCGGGCTCTGCCTTGGAAGGCCCGCCCGGCGCGCCCGCGCCGTCCTCAGCCTGTCGGTGCCGCCGATCTTCCACGCATGTTCGTCACGGCATGCGGTACAACTGCGCCCCCGTCCTCCTCGCTTTCGATTGTCCAGCTCCCGGCCGCCGCGTCCAGGGCGCCTGCGGCGTCGCTGCGCGATCGGCATGCGCCGACCCTGGACCCGGCGCCCACTCGCCGGGGGTTCGCGCCTACGAGGAGGACGAGATGGAGCAGTCAAACGGGATTTTTCCTGATCTGGCAATCCATGACCACCCAGGTCAACGGCCTTCTGCCCAGTCAAGAGCCGGACCTTTGGTGTGATGACGGCAACAGGTCACTCCGGAGCAGCCGCGAAGAACTGGTCGCGCGCACCCGCTCAGGGGTACTAGCACGAGTTCCCGCTGGTGGCTGGCCACCTTGCTGGAGATTGTTCTGTCCTGCTTTGATCTTTTTGTGCGCGAGTTGCAGTCGGATTTCACCTCGTCGGGGACTCTTTGCCGTGGCTGGCTCTACCTCCCCGAGGGTTGACGCGGCCGGGGGCCCGCGCGATCACCGGGTCGGCCGTGCTGGTGGTGCTGACGTCGCTGGTGCAGAGCCTGCTCGCCGGGCTCGCCGACGATCACGCGATCTACGGCGGCCTGCCCGCCTTCGACGGGCTGCCCATCCTGGGCATCGCGGCCTACCTCTACGCCCGGTCCCGGCAGCGCGAGTCCTAGGGACCATGCCGTGACCAGCTCCAGGCGTGCCACCGCCATCGTGTGGCTCTTGATCACGGTGCTTTCGGTGGCCAACCTGATCTTGACGATCATGGCGCGGAACGACCTGGCGACCACGGACGCGGTGACGAGCCTGATCTATGCGCCCACCCCCGTCTTGTATGCCACGCTCGGAGCGCTGATCGTCCGCCGCGCTGGCAACCTCATCGGCTGGATGCTGATCGGCATCGGGGGCGCCCAGGCAATCAGCTGGCTCGCCTCCGCCTATGCGGTGTTCGGCGTCGCCCATCCCGGCACTTTGCCGGCACCCGAGCTGGCGGGCCTGCTGGCTGAGTGGAGCTTCATCCCGGTCTTCACCGGGATCGGCTTCATGCTGCTGCTGTTCCCATCCGGGACGCTGCCTTCGCCCCGCTGGCGCCCGTTCGCGGGACTGGGCCTGCTGGCCACCGCGCTGACGATGGTCGGGTTCGTGGTGCGGCCGAGGCTAATGGCGCTTCCGGCACCCGGCGGCGTGTCGCTGATGTTGGAGAACCCGCTCGGCATCCGGTCACTGGGACCTGTCCTGTCGACGGTCCTGATCGGGACCGTCAGCGGCCTGGCGGTGCTGGCCACCGTGATCCTGGCAGCGGCCTTCGTGTCCCTGGCGGTCCGCTACCGGTCGGGCGGGCGCGAAGTGCGGCAGCAGATCAAGTGGATCGCGCTGGCGGCAGTAGCGGTTGCCGGCTGCCAGGCTGCGGCGCTGCTGGCCGTCGCGATCACGGGGGACGCGTCTAACCCGGTGACGGTCACCGCCTACGTCGTGATACCGGTCACCGTGCTGTTCGGGATTCCCGCGGTCATCACGCTCGCGATCCTGAAGTACGGCCTGTACCAGATCGACGTCCTCATCAACCGTGCGGTCCAGTACGGCCTGCTCTCAGCGACGCTCACGGGGGTCTACGCCGGAATCGTGGTGGGCATCGGGACGCTGGCCGGCTATGCCGGCGGCCCTGTGCTCACGGTCGCGGCTGCCGTGACGATCGCGGTGCTGTTCCAGCCGGTGCGCCAGCGGGCCCGGCTCGTCGCCAACCGCGTCGTCTACGGGCAGCGGGCCACGCCCTACCAGGTGCTCGCCGACTTCGCGGAGGACATGGCCGGGCAGCTGGACTTCGACACGGCACTCGACC
>WNFX01005084.1_pt1 | contig 12757 bp, 10 predicted proteins | sample 5400111 | NCBI WGS metagenome assembly WNFX01 (sample SAMN13153363, study PRJNA577476) | soil metagenome | isolation source: 40 cm soil or saprolite under grassland replicate 1 | place: USA:California | collected 2016-06-15
GGCCGATGCCGTCGCCGGGAAGGACGGCGATCCTCGTCAAGTTGGTCTGCATGCTCCGCAGTGGCTTCCCTGCCTGGCTGCCGGACTGCCGGACTGCCGGACTGCCGGACGCCGGACTATGCCTGAGGATCTCGATCGGGCAAATCCGAATGGCGGCATGCGATCGTCGGCACCGGGCCTCGAAAGAAATCCGCACGTGCTGCCTGCGCCGGCGAGGAAAATGAGCGGCGCACCCGGTCGGCACAAGATGGGCGTAGATGCGCTGGCGGTACGTCGACCCGCAGCTGCGCGTGCGCGCGGCATCGAAGGCCTGCGGGTCGCGGATGCGTCGATCATGCCGACGCTCATCGGCGGCAATACCAACGCGCCCGTGATCATGATCGGCAAAAAGGTAGCCGACCTGATCCGCGCGAGATGAGATTCTCGGCGCACACGGTCGTATTCAGGTCGCCTCCGGCACCATGGCGATGGCGCCGCACGGGCATTCCTGCGCGCACACTCCGCAGCCTTTGCGCCTCATAGAGTGCACCCGCCGCTCGGGCGCTCCCAGCCGCGGTGCAGAGCAGCGCTACCGCGAGGATCGAGACTACGAATATTCGAATCAGTGCCGACGTTCCACTCTGTCACAGTTCCCATCATCCTAACGCTTAACCCGGCGTTGCAGCGCAGCCCGGCTGCCTGAACTCCCGCCGTCGTGGAATTACGGACTACCTTGTGCGATTCACGTTGGCCGCGGCACGTGAATTCGAATGACCCGCCAATCACAAAGCCGACGAAATCATATGAACCCGGGACCTAGGGCATGGGCTGTGGCGTTTTTGCAACCAAGTGAGCAGAAAAACGGCCTCATTGAACACTGCCATGAAAATACCTGATCAACGCACTGTGTCGCCACAAAATTTGGCAAGGATGCCACGGTCGGGAAGCGAGTCTGTTTGTGCAGCCTAATTCGCCGACCGGGCGGTCCCGGTCACAGGTTGCTCCCTGCGGATCGGGACCGTTCTACTTTTTGGAGTCCAGGTGGTGAGCTGTCATCGCACCTCACAGCAGGCGATGTGTTTTCTTTTCCCGGGACTGTCGCGGCCGGACCGCATGCGGCGGCAACCGCGCTGAACCCCGGATTATGAGCATCCCGACCTCCGGCACCAACTCGCCGGACCCCGCGCAGGATAGCCAAGCGTCGGATCAGAAGGCCGCCCGAGTAACTCGGGCGGCCTTTGACATCGGGCCCGCTCGGGAGGCAATGAATGGACAGAGATAAGGAAATTCAGATCATCGCCAAAGAGTTAGGACGACTTGCACCGGATCTGATGCGAACACGTTCGGATGGAAGTCTGTACCTTGATCCTGATGATTGCCGTACAATGGCCCTTATGATTTTCAACCGGCTGGCAATGAATCGCCGAGGCGAGCGGCCGTCAAGCCCGTAGCCAACTCGCTGGTGCCGATTTCCCGTAGGGCGTTGGAAAACCCGACCAACCATGGGCTTGTGGTGAAGCGAGTAACGGTGTCGGCAGTCGTTTAACCGTCTATTAACCATGCTCGGCTTGCATGGGAGCCGGGCTGACATTTCAGCAAAAGGACCGGCAATAATCACGTCACACGCTCTACACCGATGGACCGGACAGCAGTCCCGACCGAGCGTCGGGGCTGTTTTCATTTCGCGGCAAGCTCGGGTGAGCTGTCAAACATCACGGTCGTCGGCTTAGCAGAACCCAGTCGAAGCCCCTTCTGGTCGCGGATGATGTAAATGCGCTGGGCACTGCTCCCAGCGCGCGACCGCGAAAACATAGTGTCCATCTGCTCGACTGTGGCGTCATGCTGGTAGCATGGCCGCGTCGCCTGCTGCGTTGCATTGTGCGCGCCCCGGGTGCTGGAGGTTCTTGGCAGCGTCTCCGCGAAGAGCGGTTTCCTCTGACTTTGTCAGGTCGCCTCCGGCACCATGGCGATGGCGCCGCACGGGCATTCCTGCGCGCACACTCCGCAGCCTTTGCAATAATCGTAATTGAACTGGAAGCGCCGGCCGGGGCCGAGCTTGATCACCGCGTTGTCGGGGCAGACGCCGTAGCAATTGTCGCATTCGAAGCAATTGCCGCAAGACAGACAGCGCCGGGCCTCGTAAAGCGCATTGGTCTCGTCGAGCCCGTGCTGCACCTCCTCGAACGTCGTCGTGCGGCGCGCGAGCTCCAGCATGGGCCGCACCGTTTTCGGAGCATCGGCGTAATACCAAGTGTTGAGCTTGTCGAACGTCGCAAGCTGGTGTTTCTCGACTTGCGCGTACGGCGCTCCCCCGAGCCATGCATCGATGTGGCGCGCGGCTTTCTTGCCGTGACCCACCGCAACGGTGACGGTGCGCTCCGACGGCACCATGTCGCCGCCGGCGAAAATGCCGGCACAGCCGGTCATCATGTTGCGGCCGACCTGAACCACCCCGTCCTTGGTGAGGAGCCCCGGGACGCCCTCGAGCAGCGACAGATCCACTTCCTGGCCCAGGGCCAGCACCAGCGAGTCCGCCGTCAAGGTCTCGAACTCGCCGGTCGGCTGCGGGAATCCGGTCGCATCGAGCGCCATCTTCTCGACCGTGATGCTCCCCTCCTCCATCCGCTTGATGGTGGAGAGCCATTTCATCATCACGCCTTCCTCGAGCGCTTCCTCGACCTCGAAATCGTGCGCCGGCATGCGGTCGCGGGTGCGGCGATACACGATGATGGATTCGGTGGCGCCCAGACGCTTGGCGGTGCGCGCGACGTCGAGCGCGGTGTTGCCGCCGCCGTAGACGACGACGCGGCGGCCGAGCAACGGCTTGTCCTCGCCTTCCATCGAGCGAAGCACCTGGACGGCGTCGAGAATTTTCGCCGCCTCGCCGGCCGGGATATAGGCGCGCTTGGCAATGTGGGCGCCGACTGCGAGGAATGCCGCGTCGAACGCACCGGCCCGCATGCTGTCGAGAATGTTGTCGACTTTGGCATTGAGCTCAAGCTCGATTCCGAGGTCGAGAATGCGCGCGATCTCCGCATCGAGCACCTCGCGCGGCAGGCGGTATTTGGGAATGCCGAAGCGCATCATTCCGCCGGCCATCGGACCGGCTTCGTAGATCGCCACGCGATGGCCCATGCGGCGCAGATGATAGGCCGCGGACAATCCGGACGGGCCCGCGCCGACGACGAGCACGCGCTTGCCGGTCTCGGCCGCGGGCGGCGCAAAGCGCCAGCCGCGCCTGATCGCCTCATCGCCGAGAAAGCGCTCCACCGAATTGATGCCGACCGCGGCATCGAGCTCGGCGCGATTGCATCGATCCTCGCACGGGTGATAGCAGACGCGCCCCATCACGGCGGGCAGCGGGTTGTCGGCGGTCAATGTGCGCCAGGCGGCCTCGTAGTCGCCGGACTCCGCGTGGAACAGCCAGCCCTGGATGTTCTCGCCGGCCGGACAGGCGTGGTTGCAGGGCGGCAGCCGGTCCACATAAACCGGGCGCGACGTGCGCCATGAGCCAGTTTGGTTGGCGAGACTCGAGCCGACCTCGAGCGTGATGGCGAACGGATGCTCCATCACGATTCTCCCGCCGCATCGAGCAGGCCGAACTCGGCGATGTTGCGGTCCGCGAGTTCCTGCAGTCGCGCCACGCGCTGCTCGCCCGCCGCATCCTTGAAGAGATGCGCGAAACGCTTCTGCGGCCGCAAATACTCGCCGACCGGCACGCGCTGCCGGATCTTGCGGCGGCCGGTGACGACGCCGTGCTCGGCCTCGAACAGCGGGAACAGGCCGGATTCGATCGCCAGCCGCGCCAGCCGGATGGTCTCGTGCGAGGCAGCGCCCCAGCCCAGCGGGCACGGCACGTGAATGTGGATGTAGCGGGCGCCGTGAACGCTCATCGCCTTGATCACTTTGCGCTCGAGATCGTGGAGATCGGCGACGCTCGCGGTCGCCACATAGGGAATGCCGTGGGCAACCGCGATCTTGGGAACGTTCTTGCCGGTGCCGAACACATTGCCGGGCTCGGCGCCGATCGCCGGGGTCGTCGCGGTTCGCGCCGCCGGAGGCGTCGCCGAGGAGCGCTGCACGCCGGTGTTCATATAGGCTTCGTTGTCGTAGCAAAAGTAGAGCACGTCGTCGTTGCGCTCGAACATGCCCGACAGGCAGCCGAAGCCGATGTCCGTCGTGCCGCCGTCGCCGCCCTGTGCGATGGTGCGGACTTGCTCGCGGCCTTTGACGCGCATCGCCGCGGCAACGCCGGTCGCGACCGCGGCGGCATTGCCGAACAGGGAATGCAGCCAAGCGACCTGCCACGACGTCTCGGGGTAGGGCGTAGTGAACACTTCGAGACAGCCCGTGGCGTTGACCGCGATCAGATTGCGGCCGGTCGCCCGCATCGCCGCATCGATGGCATAGCGCGCGCCGAGCGCCTCGCCGCAACCCTGGCAGGCGCGATGCCCGCAGGTGAGCGCGTTCGAGCGGTCGATCGAGGCCTGCACCGAGCGCTCCGCCTCCGACACCAGGCGATTGCCCAACGTGAACGTGCCCTTCTGATAGAATCTGAGCTTCTGGGTCGGCTCGGCGGCGAGGATGGAGTCGCGCATGTGCCCTCCTCATTCCGCCGCAGGCAGCGGAGCCTCGCGGCTCAGCCGCCGCAGGATGTTCTCCGCGGTCGGGCCCGAGCGGCGCACCTTGCGGACGTGGTGAAGCTCCTTCGCCACGATTTTTTCGTTGAGGTCGAGAAAATGCACGCCCTCCCACGGCCGGACCAACGCCTGGCGCAGCACGCGCTGCAGCGACGCGCGCGTGATCGCGCGCCCGCCGAGCCCGGCCACGACCGAATGCACCTGCGGCGCATCGAGGGTATTGCGGAGCGCAAGATCGACGTTGTTGGCGAGCTGGCCGCCCATGCCCAGGGCGAAGCTTTTTTCGATCACGACGGCATGCTTGGTGCCGACCAGGACCTCGCGCAGCGCCTGGACCGGGAACGGCCGGAACGCCACCAGGGTCACGAGCCCGACGCGGAACCCATCGGCGCGCATTTCGTCGATCGTGTCCTTGATGGTGCCGTTGACCGAGCCCATGGCGACGACGAGCATCTCGGCGTCCTCGGCGCGATAGGTCCGCAGCAATCCGCCGGACGCCCGCCCGAAGCGCTGCTCGAACTCGTCGGCAAGCTCCGGGATCAGCCGCAGCGCCAAGTTCTGCTTGTAGTGCTGCAGGAAGCGCACTTCGGTGAACGCGTCCGGCCCCACCATGGCGCCGATCGAGATCGGATCGTCGGGGTCGAGCACCTGCACCGGCTCATAGGGCGGCAGATAGGCGTCGACATCCGCCTGGTCCGGAATGTCGACGCGCTCGACGGCATGGGTCAGGATGAATCCGTCGATGCAGACCATGACCGGCATCGACAGCTCTTCGGCGAGCCGGAACGCCTGAATGTGCAGGTCGGCGGCTTCCTGGTTGGTTTCGGCGAAGAGCTGCATCCAGCCCGCGTCGCGCATCGACATCGCGTCCGAATGGTCGTTCCAGATGTTGATCGGCGCGCCGATGGCGCGGTTGCCCAACGTCATCACGATGGGCAGGCCCAGTCCGGAGGCGTTGTAGACGGCCTCCGCCATGAACAGCAGCCCCTGGCTCGCGGTCGCCGTATAGGCGCGCGCGCCTGCCGCCGAGGCGCCGATCGCCACCGAAAGCGCGGCGAACTCGGATTCGACATTGATGAATTCGCAATTCTTCAGCTCGCCGCCGCGCACCATCTCGCCCAGCCCTTCCACGATGTGGGTCTGCGGCGTAATCGGGTAGGCGCAGATCACTTGCGGCCGGCACAGCGCGATCGCTTCCGCCGTCGCCCGCGACCCTTCGACCTTCTTGAGCATCTCGTCTCTCCTCAGGCCGCCGCCGCAGTGGACACGATCGCGTCGTAAGCGGCGGTCGCGGCGGCGACGTTCGCCTCGCCGACGTTCCCGGGAAACGCCTCGCGGATGGCGGCAGCGACCGAATGCAGGTGCACGAGACCGCTGAGCGCGGCGAAGGCGCCGAGCAGCGCCGCATTCGGCAGCGGCCGGCCGACGTGCCGCAGCGCGAATTCCGTCGCCGGGACGGCGCGCGCATGTCCCGCCGGCAGCTTCGCCAGCACCGCGGCGATGTCGAGATCGGCTAAAGGCTTGTTGGTGTTGACGAGCAGATAGCCCTCGGGTCGCAGCCCCTGGAACACATCGATCGCCTTGAGCAGGGTCGGATCCTGGACGATCAGGGCGTCTGGCTCGAGGATCGGCTCGCGCAGCCGGATCTCCTTGTCGTCGATGCGACAGAACGAGACGACGGGCGCGCCGGTGCGCTCGGAGCCGAAGCTCGGGAACGCCTGCGCATGCTTGCCTTCGCGGAAGGCCGCGACCGAAAGCAGCTCGGCGGCGGTGACCACCCCCTGCCCGCCCCGTCCGTGAATGCGAACCTGAAACATCGACGGTAAATCCGGCTGCGATCCGGCGCATCCTGCCGGTTTTCTGCGACCCGGCGTTTGACATGCGTCAAACGGCCCGGTGCCCGTCGGATCAACGCGGCGCGGCAATGCTCGCCGGCCGCAAGGCGACTGCCCAGCTTGCGCCACGCCGGCGGGGCGGGCGCGCAAGCGCATCGAGGTCGTCCTCTCCGGCGATGCCAACCAACGTGAAAAGCGCGTACCGGCGGGCGTAGGTCAGGGCAGCGCCCATGCGGTGCGGGGCCACCATGTCGCTGACCGGGCACACTGGCCATTCCGAGGCGACCCATTCGCCGGAGGAATGGGTGAGCATGGTGGTCAGCGCAACCGAGCGGGTGGGTTGGTCGATTGCCGTGGTCTGGAAAATGGCGATCTCGTGCTTGCCCAGGGTTTTGAGCACGATCTCGAGGCCGCTCGACAGCGGGGCGTAACGGAAGGTGCGCGCCCCCTCCCCGCTCCGGTCGGCGCGGATTATCGCAGTGAGCGATTTCTCGGGGTTCGTAAGTTCCGTCTGAGCCTTGGCGTGCGCGGCGGATTGGGTTTGTTTTGCCAGATCTAACCTTTGATTGTATTGAACGTGTCGGTCAACCAACGAATCGCCCGCTTCCGGCGGGAGAACGCCCGGCGTTCGTAGCGCTCCAGAGCCTCGAGACTGGACAGCGTAGCGACAATGGAGTGGGTCTCACCCTTGCAGGATGCAGGAGCAGAGCACTCGCCCGTCTCCTTCATCCCAGCCGCGGGGTGATTCGCAGCGAATTCCGCCGCTTTAAAGTTGATGAGGGCTCGGCGATGAGCGCGAACCCGGAGCAGCTCGAACTGGGCTTCGACGGCGATACGGGCCTGCTCAATGGCAGCAGCAGTAGGAGCGGGTCCAGCCAGTGCCGCCGCCAATCGGTCTATCTCGGCAGAAACTTCCGGATCCCGCGTTACGGGAATGCCGAGTCCATGCTGCAGCGCGTTACGGGAAACGCGTGCCTTGCTCGCCGCGGTGCGAGGCCCGGTGCTGCGGCGAGCGTTCTTGCGGTTGGCGGCTATCTGGCAAACCGAGGCCATGACGACTCCTTTGTCGCGAGCACCCTGGCTGTTCACTCGCCGCTCGGCGGCGCCAACGAGAACTCCTCATCCACGATCTCGATGCCGCTACGTAATCGCCAGGAAAGACCATCGCGGTATGAGCCGATTTCCCGCAGCATCGAGCTGCGCCGCAATTCCGCGGAGGCGAGCATGTGCTCCAGTTTCTCGAGCTCGCGCGAGCGCAGCGCAAATGCCTGGGCGGTGATCGCTTTCTCATCCAGGCCGTATCTCGCCAACAGTGCAACGAGGCCCTCCTTGATGTCAGGGCAGGTGTACCATTCGTCGGCTTTGAGATCGGCCTCGGAGATTCGGCCTTTGCTGAACTCCAGGTCGTCTTCTTCGAGAATCGATTCCAGGATCGACCGGAGCGCTTCCTTTCGCGTGACATCGATGATTCCCGCCTTGGCCTGCCGGATCCGCCGAATTTCCCAGTTCAGATCCACGCAATCCTTGACATAAATCCATTCGATGCAGTCCTCCGGCCGAACGGTGGCGGCGAACGTGGCCAGCAATGCGTCGTACGCACTGGGGTCCTCGCTGATCAGCAGCGGGGGTTCACCCAGGAGCGTGCGAATTTCTGCTGGAATCGTCAGCGCCGGCTTCGTTACCTCTGATTGCGGGTTGGTCGTGTCCGCTTCCTGCATGTCACCTTCTCCCCTTGATTGACGGCCCCCTAACTCACTGCCGCACCCGGGCCCAGCGTTGGTTGCGACGGTCACTCCCGGGTAGGAACCCGGATTTCCTCCTGGCCTGGTATTTTGCGAGGCGATCGAGCGCGTGCTCGATCCCCGCGTCCAGCCGTTCGATCAGTTCGAGCTCCTGGACGTAACAATCCGGGCTGATGAGATCCCCAAGGAGAGCGAAATGGATCTCTGCCTCGTCGGCTTTCGCGCGCTTTTCAGCATCAAGGCCTGCATGATTCGACGTGCCTTCCATCGGCTTGCTTTGCGATTTGCCGGGTGGGTTCGTGCCGCCGATGTCAGGGGGTTCGGCCAATGTCTTCTTCAATTTTTCGAGCAGTGGCTGGGTTTTCTGCTTGCGCTTAAGCATAATCTCCAATTCTTTGAACCTTTGCTCGTAGATCCGCGTGACACCGATCTCTATATCGCCCTCGGCGAAACAGGCGCCAAATCTGGCTCGAGCGTTCGCGGCAACGCGAAAAATGCCAAGCCGGCGCTTCCGCCACGAAAATTCTGCAATCGTGACAACCTGTTGCTCTTCAAGGTAGCCGATAGGTTGCAACCGATCCCGGATCACACTTACAAGCATGTCGAACTCCTCCGGGTTCTCGCCGGGGAGAACGGCGGATGCGGCAAAAGACTCGTGTCTCTTGGAATGGGAGGCGTTCGAGCGAGGTGTCGCCATGGCGGAATCCGTCCGTGCTCAATCTTGGACCGGGATTCCGCGACGATTCCGCTGCGTCCGGCCGCTATGTACACTGTCGGCCAGATACTTTCAAACACCATGGTCGATCAGCGCGCCTGAAACCGTGCTGAGGGCGTTACGCCAGGATCGCTGTTTTCCGTTTTCGGTCTTCGGGCCCGTGCTCTTGAGCGCGTTGTGGCGGTTCGCCTCGAGTTGGTGCGCGGATGTCATGACCCACTCGATCCGGGCGTGGGCGGTTGCGGCGTCTGCGGTTTCTTGCCGGTCCCGCGGGTGACACAGCCCCGCCCACCCTGCCCGTCCCCTGCCGGGCGCCGGCGTCTGCCAGGGGCAATGCAGTGGCGGCACTGGCCGGCAGCCCTACCCGGGTCCCCGTCTCAGGCGGACCGGGTCCGATCCCAGAGCTGGGCGGCGATCTTGATCGGATCGATGCCGAACTTTTTCCACCAGAGAGACTCGTTGCGCGAGCGGTGGAGCTCGCGGTGATGCAAGCGGCAGAGCGGGACCGTGAATTCGTCGCTGACCTTGCGGCCGAGCGCGCGGACTTGAGCGAAGCGGAGATGGTGGGGATCCGAGGGCTTACGGCCGCAGACAAGGCACGGGCGACAGGCGACAAATTTGATGTGGGCTTTGTCCCGACGGCGCCGGACCTCGGAGAACGTGAGCACACTCTTGTCGATGCCGCCGGAGTGATCCTGTCCTGGCTGAAATCCGGTCTCCCCTGGGCGGCTGGAGGGCCAGCCGCCCAGCGGCCAAGGAGGAATTGGGGCCTCCGTTTTCGTCCGCGGCCATCTGCGGCGTTTGTAGCGCGTTCTGATGACCTTCGGCGCTGCCTTCGAACGCGGACAGGCGGAGCTCGAAGGTGAGTTGCACCAGCCGGGCGTCCGACGCCGTAAGAGTGTTCTTTGCGCGGAGAGCTTGGCGGGCCCATTCCGCTCCGGCCTCCGCGGACCCGATGCTGGCAACCTCGCGCACGAGCCGGTCCCGCAAAGCGGCCGAACTTTCCACATCGAGCATCGGCGGGCGCACAGCTCTGCCATTGCCGTCGGACCGACGCGGATTGGGGTTCTCCGGCGTTTCACTTCCGTTGCCGCCTGCTGGACTCTTGAGCTGCGCACTCCCATGCAGGTCCGGAGCATCGAGGTCATCCTCGCCCGCGATGCCGACCAGGGTGAAAAGGGCGTAACGTCGCGCATAGGTCAGGGCGGCGCCCATGCGATGCGGGCTCGCCGCATCCGCCAGGCGGCAGACCGGCCAATCGGATGCGATCCATTCGCCCGAGGCGTGCGCGAGAACCGTGGTCAGGTGGATGATCCCGCTCGCGACGTCGATGGCGGTCGTCTGCACCGTCGCGATCTGGTGCTGGCCCAGCGCCTTGCGGACGATGTCCAGCCCGCTAGACAGAGGAGCGTACCGGAAGCTCCGAGCCCTCTCCCCTGGCCTGTCGCCCCCGATCGTGGCGACGAGCGACTTCTCGGGGTTAGATAGCTCCGACTGAGCCTTGGCGAGTGCGGCGGCGAGCGCCGCGATCGATTCACTGGACCGGTGCATGGGCGACCTCCGGTTCGAGGACGTCAAAGCTGATGGCCCCGGCCTTAGACCGGCGGGCCCGGATCCCGTGGCCGCTCGCTTCCCTGGCGTCCTCCGGAACCAGCGCCTTGAGCTCGGCCTTGGCCCGCTCGTGCTCGGCGTAGGCTTCCCGGGTACGCAGGAACGTGCCGGCGAATTCGGCCCAGCTGTTCGATTGGCTCATGTCGACCACCCGGACGGCCTCGATGCGGGCTCGGGGCGGCTCGACCCCGAACAGGCGTGGCGGTTCGCCGCTTTCGACACACCGCCAGAACTTCTTTTCGGCCGTGAGCAGGAGGTGCTGATAGAGGGAATCGACCGCGATGGCGATTTCGACCCATTTCCCGCCTCCGGTGATGATCGAGAGGACCGACATCTTGGCGTTCGTGACCCACATGTTGTGCTGAAGCTGAGCCATATGCTTTTCGACCGCGCCCTCCTCGGAAAACGACCAGGGCAGCATGAACTTGGCTTCGAAGACGGCCCCTGTCTCGGCCACCACCCCGTCGAGGGTCGCGCCCATCCATCGGATCACCGGATGCCGGATCCGGCACTGGACATCCCGGAGGGTTTGTTGGGTGTTCCGCTCGAACCAATTCCGGTTGAGGGACTCGGTCACGACTCCCAGCTGGACGATGAGGTTGCCGGAGAGGTCTTTGGGTTCAACTTCGCCCCGCTTTTCCCGCCAGAGCCGAAGTAGCGCTGGCTCGTCCTGGCCCATAACGATCCGAGCGTCGGAGCCGCCGATGTAGGCTCGCCGGTTTACGGGGGATTTCGGTTCGAAAGCCAATTCCGACTCCCTTCCAGAGCTGTTACCAAATACACCAATAGGTGGGCATCACTACCCATGTGGGTACATATAACCCATTTGGGCACGGACGTCAATCGGGCAATGAAGCCACTTTCAGGCGCCCAGATCAGAGCGGCCCGCGCACTGGTTAGGTGGTCGGCGGGAGACCTCGCTCGAGCAGCCGCGCTAGGGGTCAATACCATCAGGCGCGCCGAACTGGTCGACGATCGGACCTCCATGACCGCCGCAAATGACCTCGCTGTTCGTCGTGCTCTGGAAGCAGCGGGGGTAGAGTTTATCGATGAAGACGGCGGCGGCCCGGGCGTGCGGCTTCGCCGCGTTGCGCGGCCAAAGTGACGGGGTGGTATCGAGAGAAAACAAAACCCGGCACATTCGGCCCGCGTCAAAACGAAAATCCGGGCGATATCCCGGGTCCTCATCGCTTGGAGGTTCGCGCGGCTATTCCGGTAAGGAAGTGATTGCAGTCGCTGAGACGGTGTGCGGTTGCACTACCCCCTCGGAGACCGCAGCTCGTCGTCCGGGCGACCCTCCGATCCTGATCGGTGATGCCCATCGTGCACACGTACTCCTGGGATGGGAGCCGACCCGTTCCGACTTGGAAACTCAAATCCGGGAATGCAGTGAATTGGATGAAACAGCGATAATCGAGTAATCGGGTTGGAACCGGCCAGCCTCGAATTCAAAAGCGACGGGCATCCGGTATCCGGCTTGGCCTCCGGCGGCGCTGACTGGCTCGTCCCGTCGACGGGGGGACGTCCGGATCTGACACCCCGCATTAGTCTAATTATTGGGGGCCGCGGTACGCTCCCCTCTTCGCGCCCCGCAATTACCACGGGTGTAGTCTCGGCGAGGCCGCTTCCGCGATATGCTGCGGGAAGCGGTGTCGCCGGCCGATTCTGTAGGTTTACCACTGCCCTCATCTGGAGTTCACGCCCGATTTCCCTAGCGAAGCAAAAGTCAATGCCTATATGGCATCCTTTAATTCCTGTGGGATTAAATGAGCAACGTGGAGATGAGCAGCGAGCTCATTCGCGCTGCTCGAGCGCTTCTTCGCTGGGGTCAGCAAGACCTCGCGAAGGCTTCTGAAGTTTCATTACCAACGATAAAAAGCTTTAGAGGCTAAACCAGGAATCTTGAACGCCCATAAGCCAATAGTTTCGGCGCTACGAAGGGCGCTAGAATCCGCGGGAACTGAATTCACAAATGGGAATGCCCCGGTGTCCGGCTTCGCCGCGCTGACAAGACACGCGATAAATAGAAGGGCCCGTTCAGTCGGTTTCGAGAAGCTTCCGCATTCGGCGGCGCGCCGGCATGCGGCTTTGACCTGCCCTGTTTTTTTCGGACCACGGTTAGCTTGAGACGGCGTCCCTTGCTTGCTCCATGTACCCCTTGCTGGGGGATTACGCAACGGGCTGGGGCGCGGAGGCCCCGATACCGCAGCGACCCGGCCCGTTGCATGACGGGAC
>WNFX01005297.1_pt1 | contig 12754 bp, 16 predicted proteins | sample 5400111 | NCBI WGS metagenome assembly WNFX01 (sample SAMN13153363, study PRJNA577476) | soil metagenome | isolation source: 40 cm soil or saprolite under grassland replicate 1 | place: USA:California | collected 2016-06-15
CGCCTCGGCGGGCGTCATCTTGCCTTGCGCTACCTGGGCGAACATCTGCGGGACCAGCCAGGTGTTGAAGATCTCGTCGATCGCCGCGTTCGAGAAGCCCGGATAACCGATGTTGACCGTGTACTTCCGGGCGATCAGGTCGAGCACCTTGTACTTGCCCTTGTGCGGGTCGGCCGCGAGTTGCCTCGCGTAGTTGTGCACCGCACCCCTGAAGGCGGGAAAGTTGTAGAACTTGCTGTTCTTGAACGCCCCCTGGTAGTTGATCTCCAGGTCGGCGATGAAGCGCTTCGCGAGCGCCTTCTGGTGCGAGAACTTCCAGATCGTGTAGACGCCCATCACGTGCTCGAGGCCAAGGCGCTGCACGGGCCCGCGCGGAATCGGCGCGATCGAGGTGTTCTGGGCCAGGGCCGGGTTCGCGTCCTCAGCGCTCCGGATGATCGAGATCGCGTTGACCGCCAGCGACAGCCGCCCCGAGAGGTACCCCTGGTTGTTCGACGCAGCCGTCCAGGCGAAGACCTCGTTCTCCGAAGCACTGCATCAGCGCGATCAGCAGCATGTTCGAGTCGAGCTCGTTCGACATCCCGAGCCCGACAGGGTGGCCGAGCGCCTTCAGCTTCGGCGCTGCCTTGCGAACGTCGTCCCAGGTCGACGGCTTGATCCCGACTTGATTCCAGAGATCCTTGCGGAAGTGAATCGGGTCCGGTACGTAGTTCTCGGGGAACCCGTGCCACTTGTGGGTCCTCGGGTTGTAACAGCTTTTGAACCCGACCTGGCTGACCTTGCCGACCTTGCGCGTGACCTCCTGGATGATCTCCTTGTGGTTGATCACCTGGTCCTCGAGCCCGGCCTGCGGTGACAGGTGTCCGAAGATGTCGTGACCGCTCTGCGCGGCGACCTCGGCCTGGGCGCGGGCCGGTAGTTGTGCGAGCGCGATGTGGTCGACCTGCACGTCGGTGTCGTGCTTGTCGCCCCAGTTCTTCGTGTACGTCTTGTCGAACCACACGTCGTAGGCGGGAACGAAGTGGCTCCACTGGATGATCTTGAGCGTGTTCTTGTACTGCTTGTGGACGTACTTCGGCACTCCGGCTGCCGCCACCTTCGGCAGCGCGCCGCCGTAGAGAATCAGGAATCCGCCGAGGCCCCGGCGGATCATTTGGCGCCGCGTCAGGCTCTGCGAGAGACCTAGCTCTTCGAGCCCGTCATCGTTCTCGGCCATTTTCTCCTCCTTCGTTTGCTTCCCTGGTCAGCGGAACGCACCCCCCGTGAAGCCGGCGATGAAACGGTTGAGGAAGCTGTTGTAGAGCAATGCGAGCGGAATGCTGGGGATCAGCGTCGCTGCCATCAGCGACTGCCAGAAATAGACGTCCCCCCGAATCAGATCGGTCGGCACACCCGCCGAGATCGTGTGCTCCTTCGAGCCCGAGATGAAGGTGATCGCGTAGACGAACTCGTTCACGCAGAGCGAGAACGAGAAGATGACCACGGTCAGGATCCCGGGAATCGAGATCGGAAAGATCACGCGGGCCAGCGCCTTCAGCCGCGAGCAGCCGTCGACGAGCGCTGCATCCTCGAGCTCGGCCGGGATCGTCCGAAAGAAGCCCATCAGCAGCCACGTCGCGAACGGGATCGTGAACGAGGGATAGACGAGCACGAGCGACCAGAGCCGGTCCTGCAGGCCGAGCGTCGAGATCACGCGCGAGAGCGGCAGGAACAGCAGCGTCGGCGGGACGAGGTAGGTCAAGAAGATCCCGACGCCGACGCTCTGCCCCCAGCGCCCGGACAGCCGTGCCAGGGAATACCCAGCGGGCACGGCGAGCAGGAGCGTGATCACGACGACGAGTCCGCCCACGACCGCCGTGTTCTCGAGCCAACGCAGGTAGTTCGTGTCGCGGAAGATGAAGCTGATGTGGGAGGTGGTCGCGTTCTCGAAGCCGAACGGCAACCAGTGGTCGTGCCGGAACGAGAGCTTCTCCCCGAGCGCGGCCTGTGACGGATGATAGGTGAAGGGAACGTTGTCGAGGTTGTAGAGGTCGCCGTTCGTCTTGAAGGCGGTCACGAGCATCCAGTAGAACGGAAACGCGAGCACGATCGCGAACGGCCCGACAATCAAGTAGGAGATGCCGCGCTCCCGGAGCGTGTTCCCCATGCCTACGAGACCTCGACCCGACGTGCGAAAAGCAGCATCAAGACACTGACGACCAGCAACACCGGCAGCAGATAGAGCGAGATCGCTGCGCCCTCGCCGAGATTGCTCGAGACGATGCCCGTCTGATACGCCCACGTCGTCAGCATGTGCGTGCTGTTGAACGGACCGCCGCTCGTGAGGATGTAGACGACGGTCATGTCGGTCGCGGTGAAGACGATTCCGAACAAGAGGGCGACCGTCGCGATCGGAAGCTGCAACGGGAGCGTGACGTGCCAGAACTTCCGCAGGCCGGTGGCACCGTCGACCTTGGCGGCGTCGTGCACCTCGGTCGGAATCGACGAGAGGCCGGCGATGAAGATCACGGTTGCGAACGGCAGGATTCGCCAGGCCTGGACGAAGATGATCGCGAGCATCGCCAACGTCGGCTGACCGAGCCACTGCGGCGGGTTGAGGCGATCGATCTTGCCGACGTGAACCCATGGGAGGTGGTCGATCCCGCCGAGTACCCAGTTCACGGGCCGATACAGGTAGAAGTGGCCGCCACCGGGCATCAGGTCGTGGACGAGCGTCCAGTTCACGACGCTGAACTGGGAGTCGAAGATCCAGAGGAAGCCGATCGTGCTCACGGCCACCGGCGCCGCCCACGGCAGCAGGATCAGCAGCCGGAGAAACCAGCGACCGCGGAACGGACGAACGAGCGCGTGCGCGAGGATGCCGGCACCGACCAGCACGATCGCCTGCGAGGCGAGCGTGAAGACGATCGTGTTCCGCAAAGCTCGCCGGAAGTTGTCGTTGTGCCACGCCTCGGTGAAGTTGTGGAACCAGATGAACTTGCCGGTCAGCTGGCCGGCGGTCGCATCCGTCATGCTCAGATACACCGCTAGGACGAGCGGCGCGCCGACGAGCAAGACGATGAACAGAGCCGCCGGCGTGATCAGGGCGGGCGCGAGGAAGCGGCGATCCTCCAGAAGATCGCGGAAGCGCCGCGATTGCGGCTTGGCCTCCGCCACCGCTACCAACGCGCGCGGTCCTACCCGGAAGTAGAGTTTTCTACTCGCAAGCGGCTCACGGGGGCGGCATGGCCGAGATCAAGCTCGAGCAGCTGACGAAGATCTATCCCGACGGCACGAAGGCCGTCGATGCCCTCGACCTGGAGATTGCCGACGGTGAGCTCGTCGTCCTGGTCGGCCCGTCCGGCTGCGGCAAGACGAGCGCGCTTCGCATGGTCGCCGGGCTCGAGGACATCACGGCGGGCAGGGTCTCGATCGGCGGTCGCGTGGTCAACAAGGTCCCGCCGAAAGATCGGGACATCGCGATGATCTTCCAGAACTACGCGCTCTACCCGCACATGACGGCGGCCAGGAACATGGGCTTTGCGCTGCGGATGAGGAAGTTTCCGAAGGTGCAAATCCGGAAGCGGGTGACGGACGCAGCCGGCGTCCTCGGGCTCATGCAGGCGCTCGATAAACGCCCGCGCACGCTCTCGGGCGGCCAGCGCCAGCGCGTTGCGATGGGCCGCGCGATTGTGCGCGAGCCACAAGCTTTCCTGATGGACGAGCCGCTCTCGAACCTCGACGCAAAGCTTCGCGTCGAGATGCGGGCCGAGATCGCGCGGCTGCAGCGGGACCTCGGCGTGACCACGATCTACGTCACCCACGACCAGACCGAGGCGATGACGCTCGGCGACCGCGTCGCGGTCATGCGCGACGGGGTTCTGCAGCAGTTGGCCCCGCCGCAAGAGCTGTACCGCGAGCCCCGGAACCTGTTCGTCGCGGAGTTCATCGGCTCGCCGGCAATGAACCTCGTCGGCGCCGACCTGCAGCGATCCAACGGCTCGCTCGTGGCGGCCTTCGACGACAGCCGGCTCGCGCTCGAGGACTCGAAGGCGCTGGCTCGGTTCGTCGGTAAGCGCGTGATCCTCGGGGTTCGGCCCGAGCACATCGAGGATGCCGCGATTGCCGCCGAGGCGCCCGAGGATCGCCGTCTCGCAGCCGTCGTCGACATCCGCGAGGACCTCGGCTCGGACGTGTACGTCCATTTCGGTGTCGGCGGCCCGCCCGTGCTCGGGGAAGATGTCAGGGCTGCGGTCGGGGACGATGCGGTCGAGACGACGGAAGCGCAGACGAAGCGCGCAGGCAATCTCTGGGTCGCCAGGGTCGGCCACACGAGCGAAGCACGCGAGGGCGAGCCGATCGAGCTCGTCGTCGACACGTCGCGCCTGCGCTTCTTCGATCCCGAGACTGGCGACGGGATCTACGCCGACCGCGACGACCCCGCTGCCTGATCAGCCGAGCGCGGCTAGCTTTCTCGCAAACGCACCGCCGCCGATGATTTGGGCAGCGTCTGCGCCAGCGCGCTCGCGGAGCTCGCGGTCAGAGGTCACGAGCACGTAGGGCTCGTCGAGCACGGCCACCCGCCGCGCTATCCAGTCGTCCGCGGATTCTCGCCCGGTGCCGACGATTTCGACTCCTGGAACGGCGGCGGGAGCGCGGCCGTCGAAGACGGCGACCGCCTGGATGCCTTCGGCGTGGGCCCACTGCGCCAGCAGCTCGACGAGGCGCTCCGGAGAGAGGTTCGGCCAGAGCGACCGGCGCACGTTCGGCGCGTCGACGAGGACGATCACGTCGGAGAGGCTAGGAGATCTGCCCAGGATCCGCGTCCGGCCCGCCCCTTAGCCTGGCTGCATGGCGGCGGACCGCCACAGCCCCTTCGGCCAGGATGCCTTCGGCCGACGAGCCGAGAAAAACGGCGCGCTTCTTCGGCACCCCTCAGTACATCGTCGGCCAATCCATCGTCGTCGTGATCTGGATCACGGTCAACTCGCTGGCGCTCACCTACCACTGGGACCCCTATCCGTTCATCCTGCTCAACCTGGCGTTCTCGACGCAGGCGGCTTACGCGGCGCCGCTGATCCTGCTCGCGCAGACCCGTCAGGCCGACCGGGACAAGCTCGCCGAGGAACGGGTCGAAAAACGGCACGACGAGATGGAGCGCCTGGCGCAGCAGCGCGTCGCTGCGATCAAGGCCGAAACCGACAAGCTCACGAGCCTGCTCGAATCGAACACCGACCTGACCCGTCAGGACAAGGAGCTAACGGAGCAGGTCGCCGATCTGACGAGACAGATCCACGCGCGGCTGAACGCGTGCTAGGCGAAGCGGATCGCAGGGTTTTCCTGCGATCCGCTCGACGTCTTTCTGACTAGACCGCCTGCCGCTGCAGCGCGGGCGCGCACGTGGACCTGCCGCGCTTCTCGAGGTACTGCTGGTGGTAGTCCTCGGCCGGGTAGAACGTCTGCGCCGGAACGACCACCGTGACGACGGGCTGGCGGTGCCGCGCCTGCTCCTGCTCCTTCGAGCGCGTTGCGACCTCCTGCTGCTCAGGATCGTGGAAGAAGATCACCGAGCGGTACTGGTCGCCGACATCCCATCCCTGGCGGTTCAACTGGGTCGGGTCGTGCTTCGCCCAGAAGACGTCCAAGAGGGCCTCGTAGGAGATCCGCTCCGGGTCGTAGGTGACCTCGACGACCTCTGCGTGGCCGGTCGTGTGCGAGCAGACATCCTCGTAGGTCGGGTTCTCGAGCGTGCCGCCCTCGTAGCCGACCTCTGTCTTGGTCACGCCCTCGAGCTGGCGGAACGCCGCCTCGACGCCCCAGAAACAGCCGGCGCCGAATGTTGCCTTCTTCAAGTTCACTCCTCCTCCAGTTTCAATGCTGCTGAGTTGATGCAGTAACGCTGCCCGGTCGGGGCGGGCCCGTCCGGGAAGACATGGCCGAGGTGGCCGCCGCAGTTTGCGCACAGCACCTCGGTGCGGACCATTCCGTGGCTGACATCCGTCTCCGCCTCGATCGCCTCGTCGGCGGCCGGTGCGTAGAACGCGGGCCAACCGCAGCCCGAGTCGTACTTCGTGTCCGAGTCGAACAGCTCGGCGCCGCAGCCGGCGCAGCGGTACGTTCCGGGCTCAAGAGTGAAGTCGTACTCGCCCGAGAACGGCGCTTCCGTGCCCTTCTCGCGCAGAATTCGGTACTGATCGGGCGTCAATTCGGCACGCCACTCTTGCTCTGTTTTTTGAATTTTCGGCATCGCTGAATAGTCTCGCAGAGAGACGATTCGTTACGGCAGAGCGCTGGTCACCCACTGGTCGGCCCACCACTCCGTGTGGGGCATTCCGCTCTGGCGCGCCACGTCCAGCAGCGCCGAGATGTCGTACGAGACGCGGCGTAGCTCGGTTGAGATGAGCCCCTCCTCGATCGTCAGGATCGCGTACTCGGCCCACGGAGAGACCCTCAGTGCGCCGTTCATCGGCCAGCTGTTGAAAGGTAAGCCGACGCTGCCGGGGTTGACGATCAACGTCGAGCCGTGCTGGCGGGCGAGTTGCACGTGCGTGTGGCCCGCCGCGAGAAAGGCCGGCTCGGTGCCGGCGAGCATTTCAGCGAGCTCCGCGTCGGGCGTCGTCGCCTGAATATCGTCCGTCGTCGAGCGTGGCGAGCCGTGCACGCAGAGGACGGCGGCGCCGTCGAGATTGAGCTCGACGTGGGGCGGGAGCGCGGCGAGGAAGGCTTGCTCCTGCTCGCCGAGCTGTGCTGCCGACCAGTCGCCTTGGTCGCGCAACTTCGGCCCTGCCTCCCCCGGCAAATGCGGCATGCCCTCGAGGAGCCAGCAGTCCCAGTTTCCGACCACTACCGGGCAATCGAGCGCTCGCAAACGGTCGATCGTCGCCCGGGGCTCCGGTCCCGCGGCAACGTCGCCGAGACAGACGAGCCGGTCGATGCCCGAATCCTCGAGATCCTCGAGGACGGCCTCGAGGGCGAGCCGGTTGCCGTGTAGGTCGGAGATCAACCCGAGGCGCACGGCGGAACAATACGGGCTTATCCGGCCGCTGCCTGCTCGAGGCCGCGCATTGCTTCACGCTCCACCGCCGGAAAGCCTTCCTGGTGACCGTAGTGGGCAAGCGCCGCCGACAGCGAAAACGCGATTACACGGGCACGCAGGAGCTGCTCATCGCTGACCCGCCCATATTCGGATAGGAACACCTCACGTCCCTCGGGCGGCAGATAGCTCCAGTACATCGACAGGTCGATCGCCGGATCGCTCCGGCAGACGTCGACCCAGTCGATCACGCCGGTCGGAGTCGCGTTTTCGTCGACGAGGATCTGGCGGAAATGGAGATCTCCGTGGACGACCGCGGTGGTCTCACGCGATGGAGGCAGACGCTCGGCCTCGTCGAGAACGCGATCGACAACCGGGTCGCGGCCCCAGATCTCGAGCGCCTCCAGCTCGCCCAGCTGCCGGCGCGTCCTCGGGACTCGCGCAGTCATCTCCGCGCGCCGGTTCCCGTCGGCCGGCAGCTCGAGCGCGAGCTCGGCGTCGTGGAGCCGCCGCAGAAACCTGGCCAGAGAACGCCCCAACTCGGTCCGCGCCCCGTCGTCGAGCCCAGCCTCGCCGAGCTCGCACCCCGGCAAGAGCCGGCTCCCGAAGAACGGCCACGGAAAGCCCTCGGCCGGCTGGCCGAGGAACTCCGGTGCCGGTACCGGAATCGGCAGGAGGGGCGCCAGCTCCGGCAGCACCGCGATCTCCCGTCTGGCGCCCGGAACAACGACCTCCCGGCGCGGAAAGCGAAACGCCCAGGTCTCGTTGACGAGCCAGATCCCGTAGTCCCAGCCCTCTGCTAGGGGCCGCAGAGACTCGACCTCGAGTTCGGGAAACTGCCGGAGCAGCCGCCGCGCGAGCTCCTCGCCCACGACGAGCTCGGCTGTCCAGTCTGGCACGCCTAAGCCAGTGAGGGTCGGCCGCGCGAACTGTCCAGCTGGTCGACGAGCGAGTAGCCGACCCAGTTCACGAGCCAGATGATCACGACCGTCCCGACGTAGGTCCAGAACCCGTCGATCGAGAAGTTCGGCGCGATCCACGCCGCCAGTGCGACCATCGCAATGTTGATCAACAGCAGGAAGAGCCCGAGGGTGAGGATGATCAAGGGCAGTGTGATCAGTGCGAGCACCGGCTTGATCACCGTGTTGGCGATCCCCAGCACGGCCGCACCGATGATGTATGCCCACCAGCCCTGAATCCGAACGCCGGAGAAGAGTGCGTTGGCGACCCAAAGCGCGGCGGCGTTGATCGCCAAGGCAACGACGATCCGAATCAGCGGTGACATGAGAGGGGAGACTAGCGGGCATTCTCCGCGTTTCAAAACGCGGAATTTGGGCAGATCGACTCTCGACCGGCTGGTGTCGCGCGCTGTGCCTCTGGCCCCGCCGAGAAGGGAGTTCCGATGAGTTCATCTCTGTCGGCAAGTGAATCCCTCGCCGGCTCGCCAGCTCTCGACTGGGAAGAGCTCTCGGGGCTCGATCGAATCGTCAGGGCATACGCGGTCGGTGACCACAGCATCCTCCTCGAGACCACCGACGGGCGGGAGATTCGCATCACTGCCTGGCACGACCGGGCGGCTGACAGGTACGTGAGCGAATACGAGCGGCGAGGCGTGATCAGAAGCGGTGGTCAGGAGCTTCGCGTCTGGGCGCAGACGCCGGCCTACCGGCGGTGCACCGCGGACGACGCGGCGAGCTGCCTCGAAGCAGCCGTCCAGCAGGTCGACCGGGTGAACATCTACTGACGCTTCGCTGATACACACACGCCGCCCGTGGCCGCGATACTGCTCGGATGGCCTACGCCCCGCCTGCCCGCCACCTGCTCCGCGCGAAAGACGTCGCCGACGCCCAGTACGTCGAGCCCTTAGCGGTTGACGACCTGGCCGGCGCCGCTGGACTCTCTCGCGCCCACTTCAGCCGCGAGTTCCGGCGAGCCTTCGGCGAATCGCCGCACGCGTACCTGCTCACCCGGCGCCTGGAGCGTGCCGCGGCCCTGCTCCGCGCGACCGACCGCAGCGTCGCCGACATCTGCTTCTCCGTCGGCCTCCGGAGTGTTGGCTCGTTTACGACCAGCTTCACACGGACCTACGGCAAGTCGCCGACTGCCTACCGCGCGGAGTATCCGCCGGCTTCTCAGCACGCGCTGATCCCGACGTGCGTCCTCCGCGCGTACGGCCGCCCGCAACACCGCACGTTTCGAGAAGACAGGCGCCGCGGTCGCGCCTAGCATCAGCGCCGACCAGTTCGTCGACTTAAGGAGGACCGAATGATCAGGATCGCAAACGCGCAGATATGGGTCCATGACCAGGACGAGGCGCTTGCTTTCTACACCGACAAGGTCGGCCTGGAGGTCCGCGCCGACGTGACCCTGCCCGAGATGGGCAACTTCCGCTGGCTGACCGTCGGCCCGGCCGGGCAGTCCGATGTGTCGATCGTGCTCATGGCCATCCCCGGCCCGCCGGTGATGGACGCGGACACGGCGGAGCAGGTCAGAGCCCTGATGGCGAAGGGCTTCGCAGGCACGATCTTCCTCACGACCGACGACGTCCATTCCTCCTATGAGGAGCTGAAAGGACGCGGCGTCGATTTCGTCGAGCAGCCCGAGGAGAGGCCGTACGGGATCGACTCGGCCTTCCGCGACCCGTCGGGCAACAACATCCGCCTTACCCAGGTCCGCGAGCTGGCCGCGGTCTAACCCGCTTCGGTCGGTTCGCTCGAAAATCACGGTCAAATCGCCGCCGGCGCAGGTTTTGCGTCGGCGGCGATGCCATCCGACCTCGGCGCTACGTTTTTGTTTCAGATGTATCATTGTCGCGCGCTTTTTCCCCTGCTGAGAAGGGAGTTCCGATGAGTACGTCGGGATCGGGTGGCGAATCCCTCGCGAGTTCTGGTGCTCTCGATTGGCAGGAGCTCTCGGGACTGGAGCGAATCGCGTCGGCCTACGCGATCGGCGACTACAGTGTTGTCGTCGAGACCACCGACGGGCGCGAGATACGCATCACCGCCTGGCACGACCGGGCGCGAGACAAGTACATCTCCGAGTACGAACGCCGAAGCGTCCTGAAGAGCGGAGGGCACGACCTTCGCGTCTGGGCGCAGACACCCGCCTATAAGCGCTGCACGGCAGCCGACGCGGCGAGCTGCCTCGAAGCAGCCGTCCTCGAGGTCGACCGCATCAACATCTACTGACCGCGACGCGTCCGCGGCGCAAGGATCAGCGCAAGTGATCGGGAAGACCTACCTGGAACGCGGCGGTCCTGTCGTCGTGCTCGCCCGCTGGGCCGGGAAAGGACCGCGCAACGTGCTGATTCGTCGGGCCGATGGGGTGCGAGTCGTACGCCCGTTTCGCGGGCTGCGCACGTCTTCCTCGCCTCGATCCAAGTCGAGGTAGCGGGCTCCATCCCGGGCTCCTGGTCAGGCCTCGTCGGTTCGCTCGGCGAGCACCTGCGAGGCCGCCTCGGCGTCGCTCTCGTCGACGAGGACCTGCGCCCCGCCCGAGAACTCGAATGGATAGGCGCCGCCGGCATCGTCTGCCCTAATCGACGCCGCAATCCCGGCCGACGCGAGCAGGCCTTCGACGATTTCCGCCTCGGTCCGTGTCGCGTATGTACCTATCGGGATCAACCGGTCCATGTCCACCAGGATGATCTCAACTGCGGCGCGGGCGCGCCACGGCTGGCGTGGGGGAAGGCGTGGAGTGAAGCCTGAACCGCACTCGCTTCGGGTTCAGGCTTCCCCTGGAACTGAGGCCATGGAGAATGCCGGGATCGAACTGGCGACCTCCGGTTTGCAAATACGGTCGTCGCCTAGCAGAACCGCCTGGGTAACAGCGGTTTTCACCCCTCCCGATTGTGGCCTAGACCGGGCGAGACCGTGCGGAGCCGCTGGAAAGCGGGGCTTTTTCCCAGCCGCGCGTGGACGAACGCCTCGGCGTGCTTCTCCCCCGACGTTCCTCCGATCGCGCGCGAGCTCGCGGTGGGGTGCCACCCCCGGCCGAGGTGATTAGGCGCCTGACTTGCGTCATCTGCCCCGAACCCACTGAAGAAAGGGCCGCCCGGAGGCGGCCCTTCGCTCGTCGACTAATTCGTGGTCAGGTCAGGGAATGGACCCGGAGGCCGTGACCACGTCCTCCTGGTTGAGCGTCGTCGGCACGAACTGGAGGCCGTAGAACCAGACGACGGTCTGCTTGTTGTTCGTGTCCGTCCAGAATGCGTGGAACACGTTGTCGGAGCCGACCGCGACGGTGGTGTAGTCGCCGATGAACCCGCCGCCAAAGCCGTTGCGGGTGTTGACCGGATGCGTGCTGACCTTCTGCGTTCCTCCCGAGCCGATGTTGGTCACGTAGTAGTCGAGCCGGGCGTTGTTGATGTAGCTGCCCAGCGTTGTGCAGTTGATCCGCCCCTCCGGCGGCGGCGGGCCCGAGGCACAGGTCTGCCAGGGCGAGACGGTATCGGCGGCGTAGGCAGACATGTAGACGCGACCCGATGGAGAGATCGCGACGCCCGGCCACTGCGTGTCGACACGGCGAGCGGCCGGCGCACTCAGCGTGGAGCCGTCCGGCTGGGTCACTGGATACCCGACCGCGGTCCGGTTGGAGGCGTCGAGCGCCGGGAAGATCGGCACTGGCGACGACCAGGTCGCCCCTCCATCGGTTGATTTGCTGTAGACGGCGGCGAGGTGGCAGCCGGTGTTCGTGCGGGTTGCGCAGAGCGTGCCGTCTGAGTCCTTCACCTGCGTCGACCAGGCCACGTACAGATCGCCGTTCGGCGCCGCGGCGCCCGCCGGGAAGCTGTCGTCCCGGTAAGCCGTGTTCGCCGGAGGAATGACATTCTGGACGTCCGCGATCTTCGTGGGCTTGCGCCAGGTAACGCCGCCGTCGGTCGACTTCACGATCCACTGGCTATCCAGCGTCGACTGCCGGGTGGCACCCTCGAAGATCACGTACAGCGTCCCGTCGTAGGCCACGATCGGGCGCGAGCCCTGGTCGTAGAGGACGTTGCCCGAGATGTTGGTCGGCGTACTGAAGGTCGCCCCGCCGTCGGTGGAGTAGGTGAAGAAGATGGGCGATTGGACGTAGCTGCCGTTGTGCGCGTTGAAGATGTAGCGCGTGAAGCTGACGTAGACACGGTCGCGGAACGGGCTCGAGACATGCCAGTCCACCCCGATCCACTCCTTGTCGTTCAGTGTGGAGGGCGAGGTCGTCTGATTGATGAAGGTCGGTGGGCCCCAGCTGAGGTTTCCGCCTCCGCCGAAGGTGCCCTTGTTGACGGCCACCGTGTTCGGCGCGCTAGTGCGGTTGAAGCCAAGCCCGGCGTAGAAGACGTTGCCATGGCTGTCAAACGCGAGTGCCGGGTCGCCCCCCGCGTCGTACTGGCCGCCGACGAGGTGCTCGACCCCAGGAATCAGCGTGCCAATGTGGGCAGGGTCGCTGCTCGAGCAGCACCACGACTGGCCGCCGTCGTTCGCGAAGTAGGTGCCCGAGTAGGCGTCGCCGAGCGCACTACAGGGGGTGCCGCTGATCGTGCACGACCACGTCCTGGTGACGTAGTCGTTGGCCGCGGCAACCACGCGGTTCGGGTTGTTCGGATCGACCGCGATCGCGGTCTCGTTCTGCGGCGCTGCAGCCGTGTCCTGGTTGACCGTGACAGCTGGTGGCAGCACGGTGTTGCCGTCCAGCGGGCTCGAGAGAACGAAGCTCGGCGTGATCGGCGTCGCCGGACTCGGGGCAGACGCCTCCGAGGCG
>WNFX01009352.1_pt1 | contig 12753 bp, 11 predicted proteins | sample 5400111 | NCBI WGS metagenome assembly WNFX01 (sample SAMN13153363, study PRJNA577476) | soil metagenome | isolation source: 40 cm soil or saprolite under grassland replicate 1 | place: USA:California | collected 2016-06-15
TGACAGTTCATCGCGTTCGTCAGTAAGATGGGAGCTTAGTGCTTGGAAAAGCCAGAGCTTGCCTTTGCTTTCGCATTCTTCCCGCAGGCGTTGAAACGCGTGTTCCACAACCGTCGTCGCCCAAGTGAGGTCGAAGATGCGCTCCGGCGGCACGGAGTCGAGTGCTTGAATTGGGATGGACAATTGCGACTGCGCTTCCGCCATCCAATCGTCCCAGGAAATAAATTCCGCGCCGCCGCCGCGTTTGTGGGCATGTGCTTTCTCGGCGGCGTTAACAAGAAAATTTTGGAGCGACTTAAGCAAGAGCGAGCGGAACCGACCCCGACTTCGATCGGCGTGGTGCAACCAATTTTCCTTCAGAATGGTCATAAAAAAATCCTGCGTAAGGTCCTGCGCGTCCTGTGTGGAATAGCCGCGTCTGCAGACGAACGAGAAAACGGATCGCCAATAAGTTCGGCAAAGCTCGGCCAGCGCGTCGCGCGCCTTTTGTTCTTCGCTTCCGTTGACGGCGGAAAGAATGAGGCTCCAGCGGGTAGTTACAAACTCGCGAGGTCGGTTTCCACCCCGGTCGCCAGCCTTCCCGTTCACGAGAGAACATTGTGGGTTCTCGCTCTTCTATACAAGCAATAAACGGAGGATATACAGGCGGCCGCAGTTGTTTTGCCTTTGCGTCGATACGCGTTTGTCATGCCGAGTGAAGTCGAGGCATCTCTTGATTTCGCGGGAGGCATACGAATCAACTCAGGTTTTGGAGCAATCAACGCCGAGCTCCCAACTCTCAACATCCAACTCTCAATGAACAAGACTGCCGGCGGAGGGGCTCGAACCCACACGATCTTGCGATCACTGGATTTTGAGTCCAGCGCGTCTGCCAATTCCGCCACGCCGGCGTTGCGGGACCGGAGCGAAAGGATACGAAATTCGCGGGCAAGCTCAACCTCCCTGTGCTGAGCGCGCGCTGCTCTTAACGCACCCTATTTATGCGCAAAGACACAATCCGCTGAGGACAGCGGACACTACAGCAGCTCGAGCATTCGCAAGCCACGCGGTGGCCCGAGAATTTCGCGAAGAACAATTGCGTCGCGCAAACCGGATTTCGATGCCAGCAACATGGCGATGTTTGTTCGTTCCTCGGCTTTACCAATTGGCGGCGTCGCTCCCGCGTAGACTTGCGCGGGCGCTTTGAAGATCGGCGCCGGCGCAATCGGCAACGGTCCTACGTGAACTTCGAAAGCGGCTGGAACCATTTTCTCCTCGCCCCTGACACTCCGCGGCGGAAGAATTTCTTTCGGGATTATCTCGCGCTTGCGCGGTTTTTCTCGCCTCAGTCGCGAAAGCGATGACATCGGCGGCTGCACCGGCGCAAGTGGACGGAGTGGAATATTTGTCCGAGGCACGACTGGCGGCGGTCTTGAGGTTGGCGGCTGGCCAAGCGCTTCCAAGAGTTTGCGAATCCGGTCTTCGCCCGACTCCGTCGGCGCGCGCTGCGGTGACGTAGGCGTTCGCGGAATCGGTGTCGATGTTCGCTTCGTCTGATCTTTGCTTTTTTTGCCTGCTATCTTCGCCAGGAACTGGAACAAGACAGCGACCACGACAAGCAAAAGGAAAAGGAAATTATCGAAATTGGCTGCAATCATTGATTGTCGTTAAATCGTTAAGACGTCGAAGCGTTAAAAGGTTACACTTCTCACTAATCACCGATTACGAATCACGTCCCTTCAGTGCGCGGCCTGTCGCCGCCTGCAATTGATTCGCGCATCGACGTGTCCGCCTGCACATTTTTCATCCGGACGTAATCCATTACGCCAAGATTACCCGAGCGAAATGCATCTGCCATCGCCTGCGGAACGAGCGCTTCTGCTTCCACAACTTTGGCACGCATCTCTTGCGTCTTGGCTCGCATCTCCTGCTCGACTGCTACGGCGGCCGCGCGGCGTACCTCAGCTTTCGCTTGCGCAACGCGCTTGTCGGCCTCTGCCTGCTCGGTCTGCAATTTCGCGCCGATGTTATCGCCGACGTCCACGTCGGCGATGTCGATCGAAAGGATTTCGAACGCGGTGTTGCTATCGAGACCTTTGGCCAGCACTGTCTTGGAAATGCGATCGGGATTCTCCAGCACTTCCTTGTAGGAATGGGCTGAACCAATCGCGCTAACGATGCCTTCGCCGACTCGCGCGATGATCGTTTCTTCAGTCGCGCCGCCGACGAACCGATCGAGATGCGAGCGCACGGTGACCCGCGCTTTGACTTTCACACCGATACCGTCCTGTGCGACACCATCGATCGTTCCGCGGCCCATTGCCGGATTAGGTGCGTCAATCACTTTCGGATTGATGCTCGTGCGCACCGCTTCCAAGACCGTCTTACCTGTTCCTTTTGTGGCAAGGTCGATTGCACAAGCCCGGTTGAAATCGAGCGAGATTCCTGCCTTATCAGCTGCAATTAAAGCAAGGACCACATGGCTCACATCGCCGCCTGCGAGGTAATGCGCTTCCAACGGATCACTGCGAACATCCAGACCTGCTTTCACTGCCGTGATGCGATTGTCCACGATCAAACCGACAGGTACCTTGCGTAGTCGCATTCCCACCATCTTTCCCAGACTCACCGGCGCATTTGCGATTCGTGCCCGCAGCCAGAGACCGAAAAAATTGAAAAGAACAACCGCCAGCACGAACGCAAACAGCGCCAGCACCGCGACGCCGACCAGATAAAGAGATTCCATATTGCGGCGGAGCCTATCGGAACCGAAACAACCCGGAAAGTTCTAATTGGTGGGACGCGTTCCCTGGCACGCCGTAGCGAGTCGAAGGCGGCTCAACGCCTTGGTCCCGCAACTGCGGGACGGCTTTGCCGCCTGATATTAGCGCCCTCGGCCATGGTGCCTGACATCGGTCCGAGCCGGACTGGCATCTCCGGAGAAGCCGATCCACGTGTAGGTTGCCTGGCTCGAGAAGTGGTGAGTTTTTTTGCTCGCATTATGCCGCGCTTTTCGATAAAAGCGCAATTCCCATGATTTCGCCTTGCGATGGGCCTGGTTAGAGAACGCGACATTCACTCCCAATGCACACCCTTGAAGAATGGCAGCAGTGGTACCAATCAGTTAGCATAATAGTGCCCCGCGCTCACACGCCTTATCGACCACCCGAAGATCCTTTACTCGAAGCGTGGGACAACCGGTTAGCCGCGCAGAATGTTTACTTTGATATAGTAGCAGCTATTCGGGAGGGCACGCCGCAGGGCATGGTTGTTAAGAGCCAAATGCCTGACCTTGGAAATCGTGAGTACGCGATCCGGTGGTTTCTTGTCGATCTTTGGAATTTGGCAGGCAAAGCCTTCCTTGCTGCGATGGCCCGTGATTTCCTGGAAAAGCGAACGGAATCTGAAAGCGATAAAAGCCAGGTCGAACAACTGGCTGGCGAACGAACAAATTGACCGGCAATTTGGTGCTCGGGGCGGGACTTGAACCCGCATGCCTTTCGGCATACGCCCCTCAAACGTACGTGTCTGCCATTCCACCACCCGAGCTTTGAATTTGGAAATGCGCCGAAAATCTTCCGTCAATCTGCGCCTGTTGGCAACCTGTCTTACTCTTGTTCTTCCTCATGATCGTAATCGAACGAAACCAGCACAAATTATGAACGCCGGTGTCCCGACGTGAAATCAACTGATCAGTGGTTAGGTTCCTGAAGCGAGCAGGAGCATGAGCACGATTACGAGTGACGATAAAGAATGGATCAAAATCGACCTGCACATTCATACCCTCGATGATCCCAAAGACGCGGTGGATTACTCCGCGCACCAATTGCTCGAACGCGCGCGCACACTTGGCTTTCGCGTCCTTGCGATCACCTTGCACGACGCAGTCTTTAATCGACCGGAAGTATTCGCTGATGCAGCGGCCATGGGTATTCTGCTTATCCCTGCCGCGGAGATGCGTCTGCACGGCGCGGACGTCATCGTGCTAAATGTGAGCGCCGAAGAAATGGCGGAGCTGAAAAGCTTTGATGATCTACGGCGCCTGCGGGCGCGGCGCGGCGACTCGATTTTTACAATTGCGCCCCACCCGTTTTACAGGTTTGGGGGCTCGATCGGATCGCGATTGTTTCAAGAGATAGATTGCTTCGACGCCATCGAGTTCTGTCATTTTCACATAGGGCTCTTTAATCCGAATCGCCGTGCCAAGAGAGTGGCGTCGCGTTTCGGCAAACCGTTGATCGCCACCTCCGATGCGCATCGGCTGCACGCGTTTGGCCGCCACTACACGAGCATCCCCATGCCTTCTGCGCTGACCCTCGAAAATGTTTTCGCAGCCTTGCGCAGCGGCCCGCTGCGCCTAACGAGTCCTGCGTGCAGTTTCACCGCTCTTGTCAGCGCGATCTATTTTGTTTTCCTTGCACATCCCTTTCGAGTGCGCCGGAAGATCGCCGCCTCTAAGAGACAATCTTCGAGCGGCGAAACCCGGGTCGTCCGTTAGGCTCCTAGCGGGAAGGAGATTCGGGCGTCAGGTCGTAGATTGCGCCCCAGTCGCCCGACGCTATGCGACGCGCCGTCGTTTCCCATGGACGAGTGCTCCCCTGGTAATTCGCCGTCTCGTCGCGACCCCAGAAAATGTAGCGGACGCCCAGAGCCTGAGCGGCTTGACGCCAGTTCGGGGCGCCGCGCATTAAGGCAGTGAGTTGCTTATTGGGATTGTCATACTCGAATCCTTCCGTCCACAGATGGCCCGGATAACCCAGAACGACTTTGCGGCCCTGGAGCAAGAGCGGATGATTGTAGGTCGGGTAAGCGGCGAAGCGAGCCTCAACCGGCAAAGGCCGAACCGCGGTGCCGATTGCATCAAGTCTTGCGCGGTCAATGAGTCCAAAGCCTGGATGCCCGGCAGTCAAGCCGCCTAGCAACGTGACAAATCCAGAAGTGAAAAGTGCAATGCAGGTAATTGCTCGTTCCGGAAACGCCCAGCGCCCAATCAAATCGCTCCACAAAAACGGGAGAATGAGAAAGTACCCCCAAACCATCAGTTTGAGATTGTCCCAGTCCCATGGCGCAGTTTGAACGAAGTACCCAATGGCGAAGATCACAACCGCAGACAGCACAAATGCCATGTCTGCGGGCGGTTTGCTACCCCAGCGCCAGCCGGCTTTCCAAACACGCCAGCCACACAGCCCTACCAATGCCAGCGTAAGCAGGACCCATAAGCCAAAGTTCGTTAGCCAGAACTGAAAGAACGGTGCGATCACGCCGTTCCAAGTCTTTTGCAGCAGTGAGCCGAACCCCGTGGCAGATCCAAAATTCGCAGTGCCACCCAATCGAAAGAAGGGCGCGCCGAAGTCCGCCGAATCCTGCACCCAGCCCGGATGCCATTTCACCAATGATTTCGCATGGAACTGGTCGGTAACCAGCCAAACGAAAAACGTCGCAGGAATTAATGCAGCACTAAACAGCGCAATGGCGTGTCTGCGTATCGGCGCGTCACTGAAAATTTTGGGCCACGCTACCCGCTCGAACAACAGCGCAACAAGCAGCACGATCGTCAGAGCAATAAAGGTATGCACGTGAAAAAGTGGCATCGATGCGTAAAGGGAGACTTCGACCCAAAAGGGTAGAGGTCCCTTTCTATTGCTGTGGGTGCTCACCGCGGTGGCTGGACCGGCGTCATCGGCCGCAACCGGAGGTTGAGCCTCGGAGTCACCCGCTTTCGCCTCGGCGTTCGTAGCCGCTTCAGAAGAGGAGACCTCCTGTGCTGACGAATCCCGGCGAGTCGGAGCCATCGGAGTCTCACGAAAGTATTTCTCCCGCCAATGCCACAGCAGAACCAGCGCCGCAGGAATCGCGTAAAGCCATCCGCGCTGAGTCACGAACATGGAAAGCGGAATGCTTTTCCAGGCGATTTTGTTGCCGCCTTGGTAATCCAAAAACTTCAGCGTCTTCAAAAACTGAAAGCCAGCTATTCCGCCGTTGAACAAAAAACCTGCCACGCCGAAGGTGCCGCCCCATCGGAAAAACGCATAAAAAGTGGCGAGCGAACCAAGCAATCCAGTCCAAACCAGTCCGCGTATTAGATCGACGTGAACGAGGCAAAGCAAAGCGTTAAACAAATCGATCCCGGCCGGATACCTTAGTTTGCTAAAGGCGTAGATCGGGCTGTCTGGCCAGACCTGAACGCCATTCGCGAAATTCCTGATCAAGGTGATGTGAAGGGAAAGGTCACCCAGGTTATTTGGGGATTGAATTTTCAAGTCGCTGCCGTCGACGTAGAAGAGCCAGCAAAACGATCGGAACGCGAACAGGGCGAAAAATGCGGCCACCAACCAGAACCAGATTTTTCCATAGCGCCAAGTAGGCTTGGAAATCCTTGCCCCAGAAGCGCTTTTTTTACCGGGGTCAGAAGTTCCCAGCCAGGCAGCCACGGCAAAGGCAACACCGCATATCAGAGCGAGAGCCGCGCTCAATGCATTGAGGCCGTGACCGGCCATTCCCAGAAGGAGGCCGCAAACAACCGACAAATTGACAAAGGTTAAACCTGCCGAAAGCCACTTCATCGAATGCGCCTTGTCTAGCCCGGTCCTGGCGTCACTGTGGGCATAGCAGCCGGCGGCTTCCCAGCAAAGTCCGGCGTCTTGCCAGGGAAAAATTCTTTAAAGACCTCGGCCTTGAAGTAAACCTTCGACGGATCTTGATAGTTACGAACGGTAACCGTGTCGGTGTAATACGTTCCTTTCAACTTCGATTCGACCTGTTTGATTTTGTCTTGCTGCACAAGGAGAAAATCGCCGTCGAGATTCGCTGGCATGTTTCCTCCTTCGTAGTAGCCGACTCGGTCGAAGTCTCCGAGCATCCATGGAAGCGGATAAGTGCTGGTGCGAATGAGGTGGCCAGTCAGGTGGTAGTAGGCCGGGTTCCGTTTTGCTAATGTAAGAAGCGGTTTGGTTAGCTTAAAGACGTCGTTGTACGTCTGGACGTACGCGTAAGGCTCATCGGGCGAGCTGCAGCGGAAGTAGTTTAGCCAAATGCATGAGCCGAGCGAAATGCACAAAAGGACGCCTATGGCGCGATACGCGATCTGCAAATGTTTTGGACGAACCAGCAGAATCGCCGCGCCAAAGATAAAAAGGAATGGCCATCCAAAACTGATAATGCACCAGGGCGTTTTGTATTTGACGTAGCTATAGGCAAACAAGGTTCCCACGCCGTAGATCGCCAGATAACGCAGACTGAGATTCTTAAACTTTTGACAAAACACGCAAAGAATTAATCCGGCCAGCATTGGCAGCTCGTAGCCAAGAAAATCAGCGCGGCCGCCTTCCAACGATGGCCCCATTATTTTCAACCAATAATCCCACGGTTTTTCATGACCGTGACCGGCGGCGCCAGTCTCGGTCCAGGCCTTGAACGCTTGATACAGACCTTTAACGCCATTCCAGTTAAGAAAAAATCCCGAATAGAAAACGACGATCGCAGCTGCGCCCACACCGAGAACCATCGCCAGATCGATATACGTCCATGTTTGCTTCGTTGGCTTGGCGTCGGGAACGCGGCTTAGAGCACAGGAAACCATCAGAACCGGAATGGCAATCACGGCGCAGGCGACATGAATTGCGTAGGTTTCCTTGGTCAGAATCATGCCGGCCATTCCAATCCCTGCGTACCAGAGGTAATTCACCCCTCCCGATTTCCAAAGCCCGAGCAGTCCAAGGATGAACATCGTCGAGAAGAATTGCAGCCATACTTCGTGGATCGCGTATCGTCCGTAGAAAACAAATCCGGGCGAGACCGCCATTGCCAGCGCAGCTATTCGACTCACGTTTCGCCCGACCAACGGCTCGAATTTGAGCATTAGCCAGACGCACCCAATGCTCACTAGCACAACGGGCAGCCGCAGTGCCCAGACATTCCGGCCAAACAAACTCTCCGAGAGCAGCAAGACGTAAAAGTGAAGCGGCCCGTGATAATTCGTTGGGTCATATCTATAAAATCCATTATGCATGACCTGATCCACAAACCATCCATTGATGCCTTCATCGAAATGCGGTGGCTTGATGCCCAGCAGGAAAAAACGCAGGAACGCTGCCAGCCCCAGGATTAACCAGGGAGTCCAGCCCGTTTCTGCTAGGCGGGCTTTCCATGTTTCCATGTAATCGCGCAGCCCCGCCACCGCGGGAGAATATTCTGCTGGCGCGCTGCCTTCAGCGCTGCTAGTACGCGCTGCCATGCGCATCCTTGTAACCGGTGGCTGTGGATTCATCGGGAGCAACTTTATTCGGTATATTTTGCAACATTACAAGCCCGCGTACGTGACCAACGTCGATGTGCTCACTTACGCGGGCAACCTCGCCAATCTGGATGGCGTGGTCGAAGAACATGGCGAACACTACGAGTTTTTCAAAGCCGATATCGCGAATGGCGATCAGATGGATGCGCTCATGACGGAGCATCAATTCTACGCGATCATCAATTTTGCGGCTGAATCGCACGTGGACCGCAGCATCAACGATCCGCTCAATTTCATTCACACAAACGTCATCGGCACGAGTGTGCTGCTCGATTGCGCACGCCGGCACGGCGTCCAGCGCTTCATTCAGGTCTCCACAGATGAAGTCTATGGCTCGCTGGGTCCCACCGGTAAATTCACCCAGCAATCGCCGCTCGATCCGAGTTCGCCCTATTCGGCCAGCAAAGCGGGCGCCGATCTGCTCGCGCTTGCCTGTTACAAGACCTACGGCCAGGAAGCGCTGGTGACGCGTTGTTCGAACAACTACGGGCCATATCAGTTTCCCGAAAAATTGATTCCGCTCATGATCATCAAGGGCCTGCGCGACGAACCACTCCCGGTTTATGGTGACGGCCTGAATGTTCGCGATTGGATCCATGTTACGGATCATTGCGCTGCCATCGTGGCCGCGCTTTTCGAGGGGAAACCTGGCCAGATTTATAATTTCGGCGGCGACGGGGAGATGGTGAACATCGATCTTGTAAAGATGATCCTCGATAAACTGGGCAAACCCCACAGCCTGATTTCATTTGTGACCGACAGGCTGGGCCATGACCGTCGCTACGCGATCGACTCCTCATTTGCGCAGCGCGAGCTGAACTGGAAACCGCGTCGCAATTTCAAGGAAGGCCTCGACGAAACCATTCAATGGTACATGGAAAACCCTTCGTGGTGGGAGCCGTTGCTTGAGCGCGCCGGAAGATACTAGCCAAGGGCAAAGAGCAAACCGCGAAGTCAGCACTCAGCAAAATGAGAATTTTGATTGTTGGCGCAGGCGGCAGGCTTGGCGCGGCGCTCGTGCGGGAATTTGACGGCAAATTTCAGGTCACGGGCCTCAATCGTACGCAACTCGATCTCTCGGATTTAGGGGCCGTCCGCGAGAAGCTGGGAAACAGTGGTTTTGACGTCCTGATTAACGCAGCAGGTTTCACGAAGGTCGATCTTTGCGAAACGCAACCGGACCGGGCGTTTCTCATCAACGCAGAGGCGCCTCGCGTGCTTGCCGAGATTTGTGGTGAAAAGAGCTCCAGACTAATTCACTTCAGCACCGATTACGTTTTCGACGGGGAAAAACGCGAGCCGTACACAGAAGAAGATGAAGCGGTCCCGATCAGCATTTACGGTGAATCGAAGCTGGCCGGAGAAAAAAATGTGCTGGCTGCGCAAGACCGGAATCTCGTAGTCCGCGTCTCCTGGGTTTTTGGACCAGATCGTCCGAGTTTTATCGATGCAATGATTAAGGGGGCACAGGAAGGTGAGCGCGTCGATGCAATCGCGGACAAGTTCTCCGCGCCGACTTACACGCACGACATCGCAGAAATGCTTGGACGCATTTTGGATGGTTGGAGCCGGCGCGCCCCCACGCCGGACGGCCCGTGGGCGGGCCGTCTCCACGGGATCCTGCATTTCGCGAATGCTGGACAATGCAGTTGGCAGGAATACGCGCAATGGGCCCTGGACTGTTGCCACGACGCCGGCCTGCCTCTCAGAGTGAGAACGGTTGGCGCAGGTAAATTAGAAAACATGGCCAACTGGATCGCACGCCGCCCCGTTTATTCTGTGCTTTCCACCGCGAAATACACTAAATTAACCAGTATATCACCTCGTACTTGGCGGGAAGCCGTCTCTGATTATATTACGCGCTTCTATTCAAAAAAATGAAAACCCACATTCTCACTCTTACATTGTCGTTCATTTTTTGCCTGACTGCGCGCGCCGAATTGAAATGGGAGCAAACTGCCGTTGAGCTGCACCCAGCGCGTGGCGACAAACAAGCGATCGGTCACTTCAAATACCAGAACACCGGCAAGACGCCGGTTCATTTTAAATCGGTCCACGCCTCATGTGGCTGTACGGCTGCGCAATCGCAAAAGGATCAGGTTGGGCCTGGCGAAAGAGGCGAGGTAACAGCCACGTTTAACATCGGCGATCGCACGGGCACTCAGGTCAAAACCGTGACAGTGGAGACTGACGAGGCCGCGAATCAGAAAACGGTCCTGACTCTCAAGGCTGTCATCCCGCAGGAATTGGAGATCAGTCCGACTTTTGTGTTTTGGAAACAAGGCGAAAAGCCGGAACCGAAAACGATCACGGTCCATGCCGGGAAGGATTTTAGCGTGAAACACATCAAGGTCACTTCGTCGAGCCCGGATTTTCAGACCAAAGTGGCGGAAACCGGCGAGGGACAGTTCAAAATTGACGTCCAACCCAACGAAACGGGCCGTCTGCTTGCATCGACCTTGACGATCCAATCCGAGAATTCGCCCAAGACATTTTACGCCACCGCCCGCATCACGACTGCTCCGACTGCCCCAGTTGCTCCGGCTATTCAGAGAGCCCCAGGTGCTCCAGATGCTCCGGCCGCTCCGACTGCCCCGGCTCGTCCGCCTGCGCCGACTGGTCAAACGCATTGAAATTTTCGCTTCCACGCCAGGCGCTTATTCTGGCAGCGCTCTCGCTTCTTCCCGGCGTAGGGCAGGCGATTTATTTTCGCGACAAGATCTCGTGGCAATCCCCGATTCCGCCATCGGAAATGGTGAGCGTGGGTCGGGCGCGTGAGTGGGGCGACAGTACCATCTGGATCGACGCTCGCCCGGATGATCAGTTTGCTCGTGATCACGTGCCTGGTGCGATTTTGTTGAACGAAGATCGCTGGAACGAATTGCTGCCGCAGTTTTTAGCCGTGTGGTCGCCGGGGAAAAAGATTGTTGTTTATTGCAGCGCGCAAAGTTGCGATCTCGCCCGCGAAGTGGCCGAACGTTTGCGCAAAGAAGCGCAGCTTCCTGACGTGTTCGTGCTCGATGGCGGTTGGGAAGCCTGGCTGAAGAAGAATCGTTAAAAAGTTAAACGTTAAATCGTCAAATGGTTAAATCGTTTGTTTGGCGGATTCTCGATTTTATCATTGCCGCAATTTTCATCTACGCCGGCGTGCTTAAAGCACTCGATCCGGTTCAGTTCGCCCACGACATCGATCATTACAAAATTTTACCGTGGACCATTGGAGCCGGACTCGCGTTTTATCTGCCGTGGTTGGAAATTCTTTCCGGTCTCGCTCTGATTTTTCGCCTCTTCTATCGGGGCGCATTGTCAATTTTGACTGCGCTCGTTGTGGTTTTCCTCGTTGCCACGATCGCCGCAAAAGTTCGCGGTCTTGACATCACGTGCGGCTGTTTCGGTCACGCGAGCCAGAACTGGAGTTTCCCGGCGCACCTGGCGCTGGATTTGGCGATTCTCGCGGCTCTGGCCGCGCTTTGCTACTGCAGCGTAGCGCGGGCCCGTTCAAATGCCTCGCCAACGCTCACGTCATGAGGTCTGGTATCAGACAGCATGATCAGGAAACTGAAGTCCGGTAAATATCGCCGAAAGAAAAATCCGAAAACGGGAAAAGCGCCGGAATTTGGGAACGTTTAAGACAAAGACCGCAGCCAAGAAACACGAGTGAGCAGTTCAGTTCTTTAAGCGGCATTAGACGTCGCGTGCTTGTCGAATTTGACGGCGCACGATTGCCGGGCGCTTCATTTTCATCACGCTCGATTTTGCCGGCTTGATCGGACTATGCTCTGTATTTCACACTATCTGGGCGTAGTCACCGATGAGACCGTTCCAGCTTATTCTTAGATGCTCGCTTTGTCTGGCGATTTTCGCTACGGCAGGCTGCGGCCGAAAATCGACTAGCCAAATCGTCGGTGAACCATCCGCCACCCAATCACCTTCGGTTTCCACTCCGGTTCAGTCGGCAGGTTCATCGGCGTCGCCAAATCAGGCGCCATCTCCACAGACGGGGCAGCGCCCAGCGCTCGATTTGTCGCGACTCGAGAACAGCGTCCAGCCGGCAGTCTTTTGGATTACGGTATTTGATTCGTCTGGCAAGTTGCTGCGCACCGAGACTGCTTTTTTCATTTCAGGCGAGGGCAGATTCATTGCAACAGCGCATGCAATCGAAGGCGGGATCAACGCTGTCGCGAAAATGGCCGATGGCAGAATTTATGATGTGAGCGGGGTCCTCGCAGCTTCCACAACGCTCGACCTGGCTGTTCTTCAAGCCGATGTGAAATACGTGCCGTTTTTGACGTTGAACAAAAATCCAAATCTCGAAACTGATAGGCGGGTCGGAGCGGTAGGGAGCGGCCTGGCCGGAACTGATGGAGCCCCCCGCGATGTGACCGTGCTGACACAGCAACCCGATCGCCTGGAAATCGCAGGTCCAATTTCTTCAAATTCGATCGGCTCGCCTGTGGTAAGCGAGAAGGGAGAAGTTGTCG
>WNFX01009236.1_pt1 | contig 12752 bp, 12 predicted proteins | sample 5400111 | NCBI WGS metagenome assembly WNFX01 (sample SAMN13153363, study PRJNA577476) | soil metagenome | isolation source: 40 cm soil or saprolite under grassland replicate 1 | place: USA:California | collected 2016-06-15
GCCTTCGGAGAAGGGCGCTCCAGGCTTGTCTATACCCACTTACCTTACGATATGCTTATCGTCGGAAGCCAATTTTTCCAGGATCAGTTGCTGCGTTATGGGGCAAAGCCTGATAGGATAAGCTTGATCTATCAGGGGATCAACTTGAATCGTTTTACCCCAGACGTCTCCGGTGAGCGTATCCGCAAGGAGCAAAATATTCATGATGATCAACGCTTGATTTTACTGGTGGGGCGCTTTAAAAGCCGTAAAGGGCTACTTGAGTTCGTCCATGCAATGGAGCAAGTAACAGCTCTCAAGCCAGAGTTGCGTGGAATGATTGCTGGTACCTGTAATTCGGCATCTCTCGACTATATTAACCAGGTGAGAAGCGAGATCAAGAGGCTAGATTTAGAGCAGAAAGTGGTGATTAAAGAGACATTTCTCTGGGAGGAGATGCCGGAGGTTTTCGCGGCTGCTGATCTAGTGGTCCAACCCAGTTATGCAGAGGGTCTGGGCCTTTCTGTGTTGGAAGCGATGGCTACGGCAAAGCCCGTTATTGGCTGTGCGGTCTCCGGTATTCAGGAAATACTCACCCATCAGGAAAATGGGCTACTTATAAAGCCAGCGTCAAGCGAGGCTCTGGCGCAAGCAATCCTACATCTGCTGTCCTATCCTGATGAAGCCGCACGGCTTGCTGAGCGTGGTTATGCTCATGTGCAAAAGCACTTCAGCGCGAAGAAAATGGCCCAGGAGACACTGGAAGTATATAACAGCGTGATCCGGCCTGGGCACTCAAATTAGACAGAGAAGAGGACCTTCAATGCGTTGTCAAGGTCCTCCTCCAGTAGAATTAATAACTTGGCCCGTAATCCATTGTGCATCATCGGTAGCAAGCCAGGTGATGATTCTAGCCGCATCTTCAGGCTGCCCCCAACGCCCTTGCGGCTCCAATGTGAGCACATGCTGGTAGAGTGTGGGAGTAGCATACCCCGTATCAGTGGCTCCGGGATTAATAGTATTGACAGTAATGCCTCGTGAAATGAGATGGGAAGAGAGACTCAGTGTAAGCTGATGTAATGCCCCTTTTGAGGCAACGTATGCAAGTTCCGTAGACATCGCTTGCAAATGTTGACCAGAAGTCATAAGAATAACCCGTCCCCCCGGCCTACCATCATGTTGCGCCGCCCACTCTTTCACCAATAGCAGTGAGCCACGTACATTCACTTGCAGATGCGTATCGATCTGCTCAGCTGTAAGGTCTTCTAAGTATCCTGAACTGCTATAGGTATGGTTGACGATGAGCATATTAATGTGCTTGAAGGCTTGTACAGCTGCCTGAATGAGCTGTGCTGGAGTGCGAGGATCCAGAAAGTCGGCCTCCAGGTACTCAACGCGCCTTCCCATTGCCCTTAATTCGCTCACCAGCTCGGCCACTGCTTTTGGTCCGACGTCCCGGTATTTATCCCTGTCATAAGGAGTCCACCCTTGAAGAAAAAGATCAGCACCATGCTGAGCCAGCCGTTTTGCTATCGAGAAGCCAATGCCCCTGCTGCGGCTGACACCGGTAATGAGAGCAACCCGACCCACCAATGGAAGGTATTTATCCGCTAGCTCTTGATTCAAGTTCTCCATGCTCTGTATCTTAACTGAGGAAAGGCGTGGATGTCAAACACTTCTCATCACTTTCTCACATGTTGTGTTATAATTGTGGTTACAACGAGTCTGATGTATAGTCAAGCTGCCTTTTCGGAAATACAGAGATAAGCTTCATGGGTTGTCGTATGCCTGCAAGACTACTACATTTCCTATCGCCTGACTTGAAAGTGCATTAGCCTATACGATGGGTGTGGAGATCGAGGTATGAAAGGGCAAACCGATCAATCATCAGAGCGCAGAAAAGGGCAGCGAGGCTTCCTACAAGAGAGGCTCGTGATCCTTTTCATCTTCTTTTTACTTTTTCTACTGCTAGTATTAACTATATTAATCGTATGTAGCTTTTTAAATGTTATTGATCTTCCCTGGTCTAAGAACTTATCTACCCTTTTTTTAACAGTTATTATTCCTGTATTGACTGTGCTGCTCCCGACACTTCAATGGCTGCATTCTGTTCGTTCCACTAAACAAGATAGCACTGAAGAGACCTCACTAAGGCAGTCAGCACCTTTTTCTGTCGATGCTGACCATGCTGCAAACTTACGGGAAAAGACGCCAGCGCTGACGGCTCCGGTGCAGGTAGAGGTTGCTGCACCACCTAAACAAGTGGAAGTGCCTGCTCCAGGCGGTGCATTAAGAGAGAATTGGTATGAGGCTCCCCAGATAGGACAGTTGTATGGGCGTCAAGAGGAACTCGTCGAGTTAAAGCGCTGGGTAATGGATGATCGTTGTAGGGTGGTGGCTTTATTGGGTATTGGTGGTGTTGGTAAAACCACACTTGCCATTGCATTGGCAGAAGAAGCGAAACATGACTTTGCTTTTGTCTACTGGCGCTCTGTGCAAAATATCCCTCCTATCGAGAATATCCTGAATAGTTGCATCCAATTTTTCTCTCACCAGCAACTCAGCGATATATCTCTAGATATTGATGAGCAGATTTCACTGCTTCTTAAATACTTCCGTGAGCAGCGATGTCTCTTAGTATTAGATAACATCGAGTCGCTCTTGCAGGAGGGGTCTCGTGCTGGTCAGTACCGGGCGGGCTATGAAGGATACGCTAAACTGATCAAACGTATTGGGGAAGGGCAGCATCAGAGTTGCTTGATACTGACGAGCCGGGAGAAGCCAAGAGAGGTTGCACAAGCTGAAGGGAAAGCATCAGCGGTTCGTTCGCTCTACATTACTGGTCTGGGGCAGGCAGAAGGCCAGGAAGTCCTCAGAGATAGAGATCTGTACGGATCACAGGAGAACTGGGCTGCGTTAGTAGACCTGTACTCTGGGAACCCTCTCGCACTAAAACTGGTTGCTGGTCTCATTCGAGAGGTCTTTAGCGGTGATATTGTGCGATTTTTACAGCAAGGACAAAGTGTTATTGGCGACCTCAAAGAGGTGTTAACGCAACAGTTTCAGCGGCTTTCAGAGCTTGAACGGACAATTATCTACTGGCTGGCTATCGAACGTGAAGCTGTCCATTTGGAGGAAATCCAGGAAAATATGGCGCAACCAGTATCGCTGGGAGCATTGGTGGAAGCGATAGGTTCTTTGCGCCAGCGATCTATGATCGAGACGAGCGGGGTTGGGCGATTCTTGTTACAACCTGTGATTATGGAATATGTAACCTATCGGTTCATCGAGCAGATGAAGGAGGAAATTGAAACCCAGCATTTCGATATGTTAGCTGGTTATGCCCTTATCAAAGCGCAAGCGAAAGATTACATAAGAGAAAGCCAGATTCGTCTTTTTCTCACACCTATTGTGGAATGGATAGATGCCACCTCTGGGAAGGAAGAAAGTGAGAGGAAAGTCAAAGATCTGTTACCAGAGCTGCATAAGCTGCACCCTCAGAAAGCTGGTTATGCCGCAGGAAATCTTCTGAATCTATTGATTGCTATGGGCAGCAACCTGAGAGGAACTGACTTTTCTCACCTGGCCTTACGGCAGGCCTACTTGCAAGGAGCGGCACTTCCTGGCGTCAATTTCGCATACAGCAGCTTTGCACAATCTGTATTTACTGATACATTTGGCGGTGTCCTCTGCATCTCAATAAGCAAAAACGGTAATTTCTTAGCAGCCGGAACGACTGATGGAGATATCTGGATCTGGCAGATGCCTGGCACTCTACCTCTACTCATATGTCGAGGGCATACAGACTGGGTGCAAGCTGTCAGCTTTAGTCCAGATAGTCGAGTTCTTGCCAGTGGGAGCGGTGACCATAGCATTCGACTCTGGGACGTGAATACCGGCACTTGTCTTGCTATCATGCAAGGTCATACGTATAAAGTGCAATCGGTTACCTTTAGCCCTGACGGTAGCATGTTAGCGAGTGGAAGCAGTGATCGGACGATTCGATTATGGAATGTTGAGACCAGAGAATGCCTCAATATTCTGTCCGGGCACAGCGATTGGTTACGTTCAGTCACCTTTAGTCCCGATGGAAGCCTGCTGGCAAGTGGAGGTGATGACGGAACGATCAAGCTATGGGAGGTGCAAACGGGCTGCTGCGTGAGAACCTTATCCGATCACGAAAAACCCGTTTCGTCCGTCAGATTTGGGTCGGATGGGCAACTGCTGGCGAGCGGAAGTGCAGATCTCACCATTCGTATATGGGAGGTCAGCAGCTGGAAGTGCCTGAAAATCCTGCGAGGTCATACCCAGAAGATATCATCAGTAGCCTTTCATCTGGATGAGGGCATGATAGCCAGTGCGAGCGAAGATCAGAGTGTGCGGCTCTGGGATGTCAGCAGTGAAGAGTGTCTCAAAGTGCTACAAGGACATCGAAATTGGGTGTCATCGGTAGCATTCAGCCTCGATGGAACAATGCTAGTGAGTGGGAGCGAAGATCAGAGCGTGCGATTATGGGATGTCAGCAGTGGACGATGTATACAGACGCTCCAGGGATATAGTAGCTGTATGTCACCTGTCGCTTTTAGCCCGGATGGAAGGATGCTGGCTGCTGCTGATGAAAACTATGCGGTATGGCTATGGAATGTAAGCAGCGGCGAATGTATCAGGATGTTGAAAGGTCACACCAATATAGTACAATCAATTGCTTTTAGCCTGGATGGCACTATTTTAGCCAGTGGGAGTGGTGATGTGACAGTGCGGCTGTGGGATAGTCGTAGTGGTCAATGCCTCAGAATATTGAAAGGTCACACTGATCGGGTGAAGCGCGTAACTTTCAGCCCGGATGGCGCTATCCTCGCAAGTTGCGGTGACGATCAGTCCATACGCATATGGGAGGTGAGTAGTGGTAGGTGTCTTAGAACGATGAAAACCGATGCCGAGCACGTAGAATCTCTTGCCTTTAGTCCTGATGGAAGCAGCCTGGCAAGTTGTGGTAGCGACCACAATATACAGCTTTGGGACGTAAATAGTGGTACATGTTTTCGTATTTTCCAGGGACATACAGAATGGGTTATTGCGGTCACTTTCAACGCTGATGGGACACTGTTGATCAGTGGAGCAGATGATCATAGCGTGCGTATATGGGATGTTGAAAGCAGAGAATGCCTCAAGATTATCCCTCATCCCAATGCAGTGTGGTCTGTAGCTCTCCATCCCCAGGGCGATATGATTGCGAGTGGTGGCAGTGATCACCTGGTGCGATTGTGGGAAGTGAGTAGTGGGAAGAGTCTGAAGCTGTTAGAAGGTCATACGAGTTGGATAATGTCGGTGGCCCTTAGCCCGGATGGGGAAATGCTTGCCAGCAGTAGCCATGACGGCACGGCGAAACTTTGGAACGTACAAACAGGAAAATGCCTTAAAACATTAAAAGGTGACGGACCTTATGAAGGCATGAATATTACAGGGGTAAAAGGGCTGACTGAGGTACAAAAGGCTACCCTGAGAATGCTAGGGGCGATTGAGCTTGATAGCTAGGCTTATGTGTGTCCAGTGTAATCCCAATACTGGTTCCTCACTGGGGAAAAGAAGGAGGTAGAGCAAAGGAAAGGATAGCAGTAATGAATCAACCACCTCCGACGATCAGTGTAATTATTCCTGCATATGAGCGAGCCGATATTCTCATTATGTGTCTTCAATCGCTGGAGATGCAGACTGTGCGAGATTTTGAAGTTCTGGTGATTGACGACGGGTCAGAAGAGCCGTTAGAGCCCATCGTGGCCAGGGAGAACCTGTCGATCAAGCCTCGGTGGCAGCTTCTTGAAACAAAGAACACACGGGCGAGCGCGAAAAATGCTGGTATAGAGCAGGCACAGGGAAAAATCGCATTATTTTGGGATGCAGATATGGTTGCCGACTCGCGTATGATCGAGTATCATATAGAGAACCATTTGACTAGATCAGAAACGCTCGTCGTCATCGGGTATCGCTTTCACCTTGCTAACTCAGCTCTCCCTTTCGACCAACTCTCTCATTTAGTTACCCGAAAATCGGTTTCTTTTAATTTGTCCAGGATACAATGTGATCACAGGGAACGCTATTTCAGATCTCTCGAATGGGAACTGAGCAGGTCTGAAGCTCCCTGGCGCGAAGCGATAGGATGTCATATTTCCACGCCTCTCAGCCTATTGAGAGAACACGGGGGCTTTGATTCCAGCTTTGATGGAGCCTACGGCTACGAAGATCACGATTTAGCATACAGACTCTACTGTCAGAATATCACGTTTCTTCTTGAAGCCAGAGCTGTTGGCTACCATTTCGATCATGCTCCATTGAGCGGACCATCGCACGACATGGAGAAACAGCAGAACAAGGCTCTCTTTCGAGAGAAGCACCCTCAGGCCTTCTGGTTGCCGCATTAAGCGTCTTCAATGCCATTGTTGAGTTCCGTCAAATTCAGTCATTTACGAACAACTGATACATTCACCTTCCTAATTTGGAATCACTAGGACAGCAGGTCAAGCTTATGCTTTACAAATCTTCGCCCAAAAAACTTCTGCAAGTAATTGAAAGCATGATTATTGGAGGTGCTCAGAAATCTGCCAGCAGTTTGATGAAAATGCCCGGCGTGGAGGTTGAGTTAGTTACTTACGAACAATTGGATGACTATCTTACACAGCATTATGATGCTATTCTCCTGCACGTATGGTGCACTTCCCGCGATCAAGCCAGGATGAACTGGCCTGTGCCGTTTAACTACTCATCTGATCAACTGGTTGTTTTCAATCATGATTGGCACGGCCTGCTGAAATTCGGAGCAAACAAATATGTCGTCCATTCACAATTTGCATACAAGAATAGCATCGCAGATAGTCAGATATATATTGTTCCAGGCACAATTGCCACAGAAAAATATATGCAGCTCCAACCGCGCTCAACAGACAAGCCAATTATAGTAGGAAGGCTCTCTACCATGCACAGTGGTAAAATTTCTGAAGAAATACTTCGTTTCTGGCAGGACATTCCCGTTACTTGCTTCAGTATAGGTGGAGATGGTTCTCAGCGTAAAAGATTAGAGGCTGCCTTTAAGCACGATCAAAGATTCCTCTTTCCTGGTTTAATCCAACCGCGAGATGTTCCACAGTTTTTAGCAAATATCGACATATTTTTGTATGATACAGCAAGGCATGTTGAAAGCTTTTGCTACGCCGTACTTGAAGCAATGGCGGCTGGTTGCGTTGTAGTTGCGAAGGATAAAGGGGCAATCTACGAGCTTATCAAAAATGGACACACAGGCTTTTTGTATACATCTGAGAAGGAAGCTTTGTCAATCTGCCATTATCTGATCGATCACCCTGACATTCGCGCTTCTGTTGGATCTAAGGCTCGGGAATATGCATTTCTATATACTCTTGAGCGCTTTTGGGCAAATGTCCTCACCGTCTTAGAATGGTAAAAAGTGGCTTAGGGATAGATGCGCTTGCCAAACAAACGCTGAGAGAAGCCAACTCGAACACGAGTGGCTCTTCTCAGTCTCCCCAGGTGACGTTATGATCTATTCATCATTTCGGCTGCATGCGTATCCCGCCATCCAACCGTAGCTAACTACCCCACGGTTGAACTCACAGTATTAAAAGAGATGACCCAAGCGCTAGCCGACCTTATTGGCCTGAAGCTTTCAATTTCATGAAAGAAGCAGGCTCAATAAACAGCTGGGTATAACTCGTATTACCCGCTGATAGGAAAAAGATACCAGAGCAGTGAGAGCCCCAGGAAGACCCTCCCCAGAGCGAGCCGGAACCATTTGCCTTTGAATACCTCACGTTCGAGAAACATGACAACACTGAGGAGTGCCATCACGAGTAAACTCCTCATGCCAATCCCGAACATGACCAGCATTTGTGCCCAGCTACTGCTCAGGCAGCAGGTCCCATAACGCAATCCTTGTTGCCAACCTGATGGGGAAGCTTCCTGCAAGGACACGCGCGTCTGCGCATTGGTGAGGGCAATGCAGCGCTGTCAGCAGCGCCGCTTCAACGAACTCCATTGGCATACTCCTGCTACAGCGAGTGTCAGAGCAGCGATGAGTTGGGAGTGCAAAGAGAGCCATCACCACTGTCGTACGACCTGATGGACGAGCATATCTCCTAAAAAAGCCAGGAGGGCAAAACCGGTCCACACCATGGCATAGCCAACGATGAAGACGGCCTGGGCACGAAAGCCGCGTCTGTGAGATTCGTAGAGCATCAACAGCCGGGAGAGCGAAGAAGGTAACATCATGGCCATCGTCATGACTTGCCAGCACAGAAGGAACACGAGGAGCGCCACCATCCAGGGCAAGTGACTGGTTCTGAGGAGATAGCCGTGATCGATCAGGACATTCCGTTGGGTCAAGAAGGCTATACTAAGCAGCACCCAACTGAGGAGAATCAAGGTCCAGGGCAACACCACTGCATTCCAGGATGGGAATGTTTCTGAAACATTCCCATCCTGTTGTGCCTGATGCCTGTCATGAGATGCGTGCGGTTTCATAAGGGGGAATCATGCGTCCGGCTCACCTGGCGGAAGCGAGCGAGATGAGCCGGACGCGCATGGACTAGGGAGTGAACAACTCGGCGCTGGCGAGGGGCAGACCAGAAGTACCGACTCCACCAGCGACCAGTACCTGGCCGTTGGAAAGCAGTGTTGCCGTATCGACAGCACGGGCGTTGTGCAAGCTGCCGGTGGTGGCCCAGGTGCCGGTGGCCGGATTATACAGCTCCACACTGGCGAGGATGCTGGTGCTAGTGGTGCGGCCTCCAGCGACCAGCACCTGCCCACTTTGGAGCAGTGTCGCCGTATGGACGTACCGAACGCTGTGCAAGCTGCCGGTGGTGGCCCAGGTGCCGGTGGCCGGATTATACAGCTCCACGCTGGTGATCCCGGCGGCTACACTATCGGTGACTCCACCAGCGACCAGTACCTGGCCATTGGTAAGCAGTGTTGCCGTGTGGCTATCCCGACCGACGTTCAAGCCTCCGCTGATTGCCCAGGTGCCGGTGGCCGGATTATCCGGTAGTCGCCCAGGTGCCGGTGGCCGGATTAAACAGCTCCGCGCTGGCAAGGGCACCTGGGGACCAACCCCCTGCGACCAGCACCTGGCCGTTGGAAAGCAGCGTCGCCGTGTAGTCGATGCGGGCGGCATGCATGCTGCCGGTAGTCTTCCATTTGCCGGTGACAGGATTAAACAACTCCGCGCTGGCGATAGGGACGGGGTTCGCGGGAAAATCTACCTGGTTATACCCGCCGGCGACCAGCACCTGCCCGTTCTGGAGCAGCGTCGCCCTCTGGCCAATACGGGCGGTGTTCATACTACCGGTAGTCTTCCATTTGCCGGTGACAGGATTAAACAACTCCGCGCTGGCGAGCGCGACGCTGAAGTTTACATCGCTAAACCCGCCGGCAACCAGCATCTGGCCATTCTGAAGCAGGGTTGCTGTGTGGTCGGCACGGCCAGTATGCATACTGCCTGTCAGCGCCCAGGTACCAGAGCCAGCGGCCAGGGCTGGAACGACTGGCAGGACTGAGAGCGCTCCCAGGATCAAAGCGGTGAGCCAGGCGATTAGCAGACGCGTAAATACGACTGTTGATCGATGTGTGTTGACCGTGTTCGTGCGAGAGTTCCTTTCATTTTAGCAGCGAGGCATATTAGAACCTTGCGGCCAGCCCACCGAGGCCAACCTCTGCGGCACCAGGGACTCTCATGCCCCGAGACAAACGTGATCTGACTGTTTCTATACCATATTATTTTCAAAAAGTCAATATATTATTAGACTTTGTTTAATTCATGTGTTTATATGCTTTGATTGACAGCGTATGAATTCTCCGCTACACTGGAACCGCTCAGGAGGTAGAAGATGGCACGAATGAATTGGAATCGACAGTTTTTTGCAAGTACGCGCGGGAGAATCATCACCCTGCTGCGCAGGTCCAGCCGCACAGTAGAGGAACTGGCACAAGAACTTTCCTTGACCCATACAGCGGTGCGCGCACACCTTGCCACCCTTGAACGGGATGGGTTGGTCCAACACCACAGTGAACGTCGTGGCAGCGGCAAACCCTCCGCGGTGTATGAACTGGCACCAGCAGCCGATTATCTTTTCCCGAGGGTATATAGCCAGCTCATGTACCAGCTTCTCGAAGTGCTCCCTGAGCGGATGACACCTGAAGAGGTGGAAATGCTGCTGCGAGAGGTCGGGCGGCGCATGGCTGCACAGCGGAAGATCCCACGTGGAGACCTGCGTGTGCGACTTGAGGCAGCTGTCGAGGTGCTCAATGAGCTGGGCGGCCTGATGGAACGAGAGACAGCAGGGGAAACGTTGTGTATTCGCGGGTATCGGTGCCCGTTCGCTGCGTTGGTGCTAGAACACCCAGAGGTGTGTCACTTCGCTGAGACGCTGCTCTCAGAGCTGGTGGGCGTGCCAGTGCAGGAACACTGCGAACGAACTGGTTCAGTGCCATGCCGCTTCGTCGTGCCCGTGTGAGTGATACACCATCGCCGGATACATAATGAATTTTGCCGACCGAATAGGGTATTTTTGCCAGCTGGGACGCCTGCGTCCCAAGTCTAACCTGACGGAGATGATTTCTGCGTGGCCATCAAGCATTTGCTACAGTGAAACTACACCGCGGGACTCCGTCAATGTGACAATGTGCCTGCACGGGGACACCCGCTAACTCCGTCAGCAGGGTCTCGGCAAGGCGACACACCTCTGGATGCCCCGGCACCACCGCCGCGAACAGGCAGCTATAGCTGCGGATATAGGAATGACCGTTATCAGCCTCAAGCTCTGCCATCCCGCCGAGTTCATTCAAGACCTCGATTGCTCCCCCCAAGTCGCACACGCAGGTCTCCTGATGGAACCTTCCACTCAAGAGCCATGCGCCGTCCGACTGCTCGCAGCAGCGTTTCCACCTCGTCGGCGGTCAGGCGCTCTCCAACGACGTCAAGTAATTGCTGAAGCACCTGGTCATAGGCCTTCGGGAACAGCTGCTCAGCTGCCGGTGCCAGGTCGTACACCGCGGAGGGTTTGCCGCTGCCACGACGCACACCGCGCTGTTGGACTATCCCATCCCGTTCAAGGGTCGCAAGATGCGCGCGAACGGCATTGTCCGTGAGGCCGAGTGCCTGGGCCAATTCGTCCACCGTGTGGCTGTTTCTGCGCAACAAAGTGATGATCTGACCGCGTGTGCTTGTTAAAAATCGTTGGTTCTTGTTCCAGGGTGACATGCATCTCCTCCCATTCTGATAGAAGAATACCTCCTTCTTTTCTATTTGTCAAATAAATCAAGATGTATTTTGATTTTCTTGAATAAATCCGGTGGTCGCCTCTGATCGGGTCTCCAGCATACAGAATAATGTCAAGTTTTTAAACTAATTCAGATAAATCATTGACTTTCTGAAATAAATATGGTATATCCACCTTTATAGTGAGTAGGGAGTGGCTGATCAACTAAACACAGAAAGGAAAGGGGGAAACATGGTAACTACTGATACTTTGTTGCCTTAGGACTTTTCCTCGCTTCATGGCAAGCGACCGGTGTCTCTAGATATGGAGAATGCGGGAAGCACCAGCCTTCAGTAGAAGAGCAAGGAGACGCTCTTTCCTGAAACAACAAAGTACCGCTACAGCGGAGCTCATATACATTGAGCCTTCCGTTCTGGGAAGACCGGAGAGGTATCAAAGGTTCGCTTCCCAGCGATGTAACCTTTCGCTTATATCCTTCTGGAGGGCCCATCTGTTGGGGAAAACAGGTTCCTCAAGGGTTGAATTCCAGTGATTGTCGGCTCTCGAGAAAAATATCTATCTTTAGAAAGGATTTCCAATGACAGAGCAGAGTCTTTACGAACGGATCGGGGGCGTCAACGCCATCAGCATGGTCGTTGACCGCTTCAGCGACGAAGTCGTCAAGAATCCGAAACTCAATGTGAACCCGGCCCTGAAGAAATGGAACCAATCGGGCAAGCTGCCAGGCCTGAAATTCATGCGGACACTCTGGCTCTGCCAGGCGGCCGGCGGACCCTTTCAGTATACCGGCAAGGACCTGCACGAAGCGCATAAAGACCTCCACATCACGTCCGAAGAGTTCGACGAGGTGGGAGCAGAGATCGCCAGAGCACTGGACCACTTCAGCGTGCCGGAGCGCGAAAAGCAGGAAGTCCTGGCCGCCATAGTTGCAAGGAAGACCGAGGTGGTCAACGGCTAAAGCCGGAAGACTCGCGTTGTTGCCGCCATGTTGCACGGAACGCGGCCGCATCTCTCGGGAGGGGCGCTCGACTCTCAGCGGCCGCCAAAGCGGAGATCGACCCAGCCGTTCTAGAAATTGAGTGGCGGCCTTCGCCTCGTGAGTGCCATCAGGCATACTCGGGGGCACCTGGAATGCCACGACACCATCGTGTCGGCGGAAGACCGTGACGTCGACGAGCCCGGCAGAGCCCATTATCGAGATCGCCGGATGCACCGCCTGCGACGGGAAGCCGCAGCACTTCGCAAGGCCGTCGGGGCCGCCAAACTGTCCACCGTGGTCGTCAGGTCCTGACCATATGATCCATCAGGTGGCTGCCCTGAATCGCCACGCCAGGATGACCAGCCCGGCGTTCCGGTTTCAGCTCAAGTCCCGAACCGGGGTGGTGCAGCTTTGGGTCTGGATTGGAGGAGCCTCATGACCGAGATCTCGTTCTCCAACGTGGTCATCGTGGCCGCTGTGGCGTTCGCGGCACCGCTGGCACTGGGGTT
>WNFX01026584.1_pt1 | contig 12752 bp, 13 predicted proteins | sample 5400111 | NCBI WGS metagenome assembly WNFX01 (sample SAMN13153363, study PRJNA577476) | soil metagenome | isolation source: 40 cm soil or saprolite under grassland replicate 1 | place: USA:California | collected 2016-06-15
CGCAGCCCTGGCCGCCCGCCACTACCGCCGGGCACGGTCGAGTTGATCGTCCGGCTGGCGCGGGAGAATCCGAGGTGGGGCTACCAGCGTCTGCAAGGTGAGCTCCGCAAGCTCGGTATCGCCGTGTCGGCGACGAGTATCCGTGCCGTGCTGCGGCGCCATCACCTGGCGCCGGCACCGCGGCGGGCACCGGCGACCTGGCGGGCGTTCCTGCGGGCGCAGGCTGCCGGCATCCTCGCGACCGACTTCTTCACCGTCGAGACGGTGCTGCTCAAGACGCTGTACGTCCTGTTCGTGATCGAGGTCGGCACCCGCCGGGTACGCTTGGCCGGCGTCACCGGCCATACGAACGGGCCGTGGATGACTCAGCAGGCTCGGGAGCTGTCGATGTCGCTGGCGGAGGACGGGAGCGCGCCACGGTTCCTCATCCGTGACCGGGACACCAAGTTCGTCGCCGGCTTCGACAACGTGTTCACCGCCGATGGCACCGAGATCATCCGGACCCCTATCGCAGCGCCGAACGCGAACGCGTACGCCGAGCGATGGGTGTGCAGCGCCCGCTCCGAGTGCCTGGACTGGCTCCTGATCCGCAGCGAACGGCACCTCGTCCGCGTTCTCGCCGAGTACATCGAGCACTACAACCACGCCCGGCCACATCGCAGCCGCGACCTTCGACCGCCGTGCTCGAGCGCTGTGGGTCCTCCACCGCCTGCGGCAGCTCAGCGCATCCGTCGCCGGGACCGGCTCGGCGGGCTGATCCACGAATACGAGCCCGCTGCAGCGTGACAATCGAATACTTGCACCCCACGGGCAAGGCCCGCACGATCAGCGTCGAGTCCGAGCTGACACGGCTGGGCCTGCCCGGCCTGGTGCTGTTGTCGAGCGACCGGCGGGCACCGCGGATCTCCGGCGAGCGGTGGCCGCTCGGGGTCCGGTGGTCGATCGACGATCGCCTGCGGGAGCCCGGAGCCCGGAAGGGCCGGGTCCTGGCGATCTGGCAGGGGACCAGGTGATCGCCGCCTGCAGCTGGCACCTCCACGAGAAGGGGCCACCGGTGATCCTCGACCTCGGTTGCCGGATGGACCTCGAGGAGCAGATTCGGAAGACGGCCTCCACGGTGCTGATGTTGTGCCTGCGGCAGATCGCGGGCGCGTCCGACCTCCGTCGGGATACGGTCAGCCTGCGGTGGGCCGAAGAACATCCGCCCCACGGCGGTGGAGGTGTCGATCCCCTGGTCGAGCACCACCAGATCGACGCCGCGCTCCTGGAGGTCACGGGACAGGCTGATGAGGTGCTCCAGCGAGCGGCCGAGCCGGTCGAGCTTGGTCACCACGAGCTGGTCACTCTCCCGGGCGACCAGCAGCGCCTTGTCCAGCTCGGCACGCCGTGCCAGCTTGCCGGAAGCCTTGTCGATGAACACCTTGGTGCACCCGGCAGCGGTGAGCGCGTCGCGCTGGGCGTCGGGGTTCTGGTCGCGGGTGGACACCCGCCCGTAGCCGATCCTCATGCCCCGTGACCGTATCGGTAACCCCGACAGTGTGACTTTGGCACGGACACGGCATGTGTGACACCGCGCTCCTGCGGAAACGCGCGGAATCCCAGAGTGTCCGTGAACGATCCTTCCCGACCACGGCCGACCACCGTCACGGAGAGTAACTCTTGCTGACCTGGGCATGAGCCGCCTGATCCGCCTTCTGCACTGCCGATATGCCGGGAAGGCATCGAGCCCAATGGGCGCAGATCTGGCGGATCTGCTTGTCTGCGGACGCCGGTCATGCCGGTGAGCGGGGTTGACCGCGAAGCCGGAAAGGGGCGCCAGATAGCGTCAGCGCTGGTGTGCTCCTGGTCGGTGAGGTGCTTGCCCCGGTTGGCCTTGGGTCGCTGGCCGCTAGGGACGGCTTGAGTGATGGGCAGATGGGTGATGAAGTGGCCGGTTGTGGCGCGGTGCCGGTGCCGTTCGCCAGCCGGGGGTGCAGGTGTTGTCGCCGGCGCGGATTTCCCCGGTCTTGCCGCCGCGTGGCTGGTGGAGGCCGTGGCCTCCGGTGATGTAGAGGGTCTGCCCGGCGGCGTGCGTGTGCCATGCGGTGCGGGCCGACGGGGTGAACCGGGCGGCGCTCACCTGGACGTGGGAGGGGTCGTGGCCGCGTGCGATGGCCCCACTTGCGGGCCCGTCTGGACTCGCCGCAGCAGGGCACGGAGGGTGGACGCGTTGGCGTAGCCCACCTGCGGCGCGATCTGCTCGACGCTTTGCGCCGTGGTGCGCAGCAGATGGGCGGCGCGCTCGGCCCGCAGGCGCTGCACCAGCGCCAGTGGGCTCATGCCGAGCGCGGCCTGGGTCCGTCGCTCGAGGGTGCGCGGGCTGGTACCGATCGCCGCCGCAAGCTCGCGGACATCCAGCGCCTCGGCCAGGCGGGCGCGGGCCTGCTGCTCGAAGGCAAGGACCAGCGGGTCGTTGTGATTGAGGTAATCGGTGACGAGGTAGGCGCTTTGGGCGGCGCGTTCGTCGATGACCAGCAGCCGGGCGACGTGCCCGGCCAGACCGGGGCTGACCCGGCGCACGAGCGCAAGAGCCAGGTCGATGTGGGCGAACGCGGCGCCCGCGGTCACCACGCCGGCGTCGGCGACCACCATGCTGTCGAGGTCCAGGACCACCGACGGGTACCGGCTCCGGAACGCCGCGCCGAGCCACCAGCTGGTGGTGGCCCGGCGCCGGTCCAGCAGCCCGGACTCGGCCAGGGTGAACACGCCGGTGCACGCGGCGGCGACGGTGGTCACCTCCGGGTCCAGGCCGCCGAGGGCCCGGATGATCACTTGGCAGCCGCGCGCCGCGAGCGCGCTGAGCGTGTCCTCGGCGGTCATCGTCCCCAGCGCCGGCACGACGACGACGTCGGCGGCTGGCAGGTCGCGCAGGTGCATCGTCACCGGGACGGTCAGGCCCGCCCCCGTGGTGACCGTGCGGCCGGTGCCGATGACGTCGATGCGGATCGGCGGGATCGAGGGGTCGACGCGGGGGCGCTGGGCGTGTGCCGTGGACAGGACGTCGATGAGCGCGGTCAGCCCCGAGCTGAAGCACCCATCGCAGGCCAGCAACCCGACGTGCATGACGTAGACGGTAGCAAGACTGTCGTATGCGCCACTGGTCCGGCGGGCCGGGCGCTCGTAACCTGCTACCAGGCCAGCGGGGGGAGGGTGCCGCGGCGGCTGGCCGCATGGTACCGGCGTCCCCGCCGCGAGCTGAGATACGGGGGACGGCCACCGGGGGGTGCGGGGGGAAGGCACTCACGCCCGGTGGCCGCCCGTCATTGAGGGAGCGCTACGGGCACGCTCCGGCATGCCTGTCTGATTGAGATTCTTGCACCCGCGCGCCAGCGCGCGGAGCGGTTATGAGCATCACTGTAGGCGGTGCCCCTCAGGCCCTTCGATAGCCGAGAGATAGAGCACGCCGGGGCATCAGGCGCGGCAGCGCAACGCTCAGCCGGGCTGGCCAACCTGGCAGGCGACACCCTCGACGACGTCACCGCAGCGGCCGAGCGCGGCGTCCAGCGGATCCGCGCCACCCCGCACCTGGCCTACTCGTTCCTGCGCCACTGCGGCCTGTCCCTCTGGTGAGCAGTGATCATGTCATCGGAAGCGGGCGAAGCCCTTTACTCCACGATCGGCAGCAGGTCGCAGTCGCCGGCTACCGATCTCGCGAGGCGCGCAGCCCCGCCGGCAGCACCCGCAGCTCTTGGCCAGCCCGATCTGATCCCCGCGGCCGTTTCAAGCCGTCGGTCGGCCAGCCCGTTCGGCGCGATCCCTGATCCCGCGGAGCATCCGTTGGCTCATCACGAAGGCGACCACCGCAACGGGCTCGACAAGGAACCCAGCCCACCGCTGCGTGTACACGTATCGCTCGCGCACCAGCAGCCGTGTCGTCCCGTCTGGCTGCTCCCGCACGACAAAGGCCCAGGTGCAGTCGTAGGGGGGCGGCGCTGCGCCCATCGGCACGCCACCGCGCAAGACGAGCGCTCGGCCCGGCTCCACGACGGTGACGCCTAGCCCCACCTCCGGGTGGAGCTTGACCTGGTCTCCGACCTTGACGTCCTGCCATTCGGGGACGACCCGGTCGGCGCTGTGGATGTCGCAGCCGACCAGGTTCTCGAGCATGTCGTAGCTGTAGAAGCCGCCCCGCCCCTGCCCGAGCTGGGCGATCCACGGCCAGACATGTTCTGCCACGGCATGAACGGTGATGGCGCGCGTCGCCATGAGATCGGGGCTGGGGATGAGGTCGTCGCCGTCCAGGGTGGCGTCGCATTCCTCGTCGGTCGCACCCCATCGCAGCTGCCACGGCCTGACCGCGAGGAGGTAGGCCGCCGCGCTGCCAATGACGGCAGCACCCGCGGCAGCTGCTCGACGCTTCATCCCGATCCCCTCCCACGGTCGCTCATCATCATCCTCCCCCGTTCCTGACTCAACCTGGTCGAGGCGCTGTGGGCCAACCCCAACGGGGCGGGAGCTGGCCAACCCTGGCCGGCGACACCCTGGACGAGGTCACTGCAGCAGCCGAGCGCGGCATCCAGCCGATCCGAGGCAGCCACACCGGCCTACTCGTTCCCACGGCACTGCGGCCTGTCCCCATGGTGAGCAGTGATCACGTCGCTGGAACGAGCGAAGTTCTTTAGTCCCAACTTACTTGATCTTGATTACGTGGCCGGAGCGCTGACCTGGGATGGCGTCGTGTGCTGGGTGCGGGAAGCCCGGTTGTTACTGGCTACTTGAGGGTGAGGGGCACCGGCGCGCCGAGCAGCTCGAAGGCCCGGCGCGAGCAGGTCACCGTATTTGCGGACGGGCAGGCCGTCGCTGTTGTGCTTGGCGGCGTCTTTGGCCCTGGCCTGGGCTGAGCGCTGTGCGGGGGCGACGGGGTCGGCGGGGGCGGGGATGCCGGGGTCGGTGTAGGTGAGCTCGGCCAGGGCCTGGCGCAGGTGCCAGGTGAGGTAGCAGGCGAGCATGCAGATCAGCACGTGGCCGCGGACCCGGCCGGTGAGGTAGTGGTGGATGGGCCGCAGGTCGAGGTCGTCGGCCTTGGTGATGCGGAAGTCCCGTTCGACGTATTTGAGGTTCTTGTAGGCGGTGACCGCGCCCGCAGCGTCGAGGATGTCTGCGGTCACGCTGGTGCGGATCACGTAGATCCCGTCGAAGGCGGCCTCGGCGGCAATCTTCTGCTCGTCGCGGCGGTAGGTGAGCCGCCCGTCAGCGATATCGGTGAGGAAGTGCTTGGCTACCTTCCGCTTGTTGATCACCTTGCCGACCCTGATCCCGATCTTGTCGGGATCTTTCAGCCGCCCGGCGTCCACCGATGCCTTGATCTTGGCCAGGTCGTTGTCCGTCGCCGCGAGCAGGTCCTCGCGGGTGCGGGCCCGGTCGGCGGCCAGCACCGGGTTGTGGCAGCAGATCAGCCGCTCGCCGGGGTAGTCCGGATGGGTGATCTCCGCGAAGTTCTGGGTGTCGAACAGTGACATCTGAAGCGGCCCGTTATCCCTGGCCAGGGCGGCGACGGCGGGGGCCTTCAGCGCGGTGATCCAGCCCATGCCCGCCAGCTGGCGCAGGTCGCTGACCCGGGTTCCGGTGATCATCCCCCGGTCGCCGACCATGATCAGGCGCTCGATGCCGAAGTCAGTCCGGACCCGGGTGATCGCGGTCTTGAACGACTCCGGGTCGCTAGTGTTCCCGGCGAACACCTCGACCGCGACCGGGCGGCCCTGCCGGTCGGTGAGCAGCCCGTACTCGATCTGCTTGCGGCCGCGCTTGCCGTCGCGGGAATGCCCGAAGGCGGCCAGCTCGCAGCTGCTGCCCTCCACCCACGACGACGACAGGTCGAACATCGCGATCCCGCCGGGGGAAAGATGCCGGGCGGCCAGCTTCTTTTCGATCTCGCCCTGCCGGGCCACCAGCCAGTCCATCGCCGCGTAGATCTCGTCAGTGCTGGCGCCCGCCACCGAAAGGTCGGTCCCCAGCGTGGTATCACCGTCCTCCCACCAGCGTGCCGTGGACAGCTTCGACTCTGGCCGCACCGCCCGCGACACGATCAGCGCATAGGCGATGTCGCGTTCCCGGCACGCCGGGCCCAGCAGCGCCGGCAGGCCCAGCTTCGATGCCATTACGTGCGCGGCCGCCACGTTCCCGTGCGGCACCGACCGCTCCACCTCAAAGGCCGCCTCCGCGTCGACCAGGGTCGCGCCCTTCAGCGCGGCGTCGACCAGCGCGACGACCTCCCCCGGAAGCTGCGACAGGTTCGCCAGCGTCTCATGCCTGACCTTGCCCTCCCGGCGGAAGGTGCGGCGCAGCAGCACGCTCTCATAGCGGCGTTCCTCACCCGACTTGCTCACATACCGGCTCGGAATCCTGGCCACGTGCATCGCACCGATATGGCGGCTCATACCAGCAATCATAGGCGGACGAATCACAGCATGTCTGGCGATCCAGACAAATTCACTGGCTACACTTTCTGGCCCGGCCAACCGTCCTTGCAGGCCAACACGTGATCGTTACAGAGCGCTACAGCAAGTTCGGTTTAGTACCGCAGGAGAACCTGTGCCCTAGTGCCAGGGTGACGAAGAGGGGGCGCAGCCCTGGGATGACGCGGGCGCGGCCTCGGGCTATCGCCGCCCGCTCCTTCGTCAGGGCTTGTAGGGCAGATACCGTGGCCCGATACCGAGCCCGCGCAGCAGCGGCGCGACAAGCCGCTCGGTGACCGCGTGCGGTGCGCTGAGCAGTTCCTCGGTCGACGCCGAAGTGGCTTTCTCGTACTCCTCGCGGCTGTACGGGTTCCCGGTCCGGCCGAGGGGGTCCTGCAGGAGATCAAGCGGCACCGCGCCACGCAGCCGGTCCATCCGTATCCCGAGCCGCCACTGCCCTTGGTAGCCGGCGTACTCGTCGGCCAGCCGTCCGGCGAGCGCGGCCACGGAGTGCGTCAGGCCCAGCACGAGCATGGCGATGACCGCCATCGGCGGCCGGTCCGGGGGCGAGAACCCTCCCCTTGGAAAGGTGTCGGTGCCGCGCCCGCAGATCAGTCGGAGCCCGCCGTCCTCACGGATCACCAGCTCCAACAGGCTCTGCTCGGCCCTCGGCCCACAATGGAACCGTTTTGGGCGTTAGCGGCCCGCTGCACCGGCAACCCATTCCGCGGGCGCTGACCACCCCTACCGCGACCCTCCAGCGGAGCATCATTGTTCAGGAACCTGGCCGTCGTAGCGGCGCTGACGGCTCGGTTGTTACTGGCCCTCTCCGTCGGGTAGTCCCCGGCATGCTCGCGGCCGGCTCTGCCGCGGCGAGAGGTGGTCAGGGGGTCTGGAGTGCGCCGAGCGCGGCCGCGCGAGTGAGGAATCCCGGCTGTGTCAGCGAGTCCGCGAACTCGCCGTAGGCGGTGACCAGGTCCGCGTCTGGCGGCAGTGTCGCCCGGTTGACCATCGCCTTCGCGGTCGCCAGGGCTTGCCGGTCGAAGGAGGCGAGGCGGGCAGCCGTCGCGTCGACGAAGGCGTCGAGTTCCGCGTCGGGCAGGGCCCGGGTGACCCATCCCCAGCGCTCGGCGGTGTCGGCGTCGTAGTCGGCGCTGCTGAGGATGGCCTCGAGCGCCCGGTCGCGGCCGATGGCGCGGGGCAGTCGCTCGGTTCCGCCTCCGCCGGGCACGATGCCGATGCCGGCCTCGGGCTGGCCGAAGATCGCCTTCTCGCGGCTGGCGTAGCGCAGGTCGCAGGCCAGCGCCAGTTCGTTGCCGGCCCCGCGGGTGCGGCCGCGGATGGCCGCGATGCTGACGTACGGGGCCTTGCTCAGCCGCAGGACCATGTCGGTCCAGACCGGGTCGTCGTCCTCGTGCTCGGGCACGGGGAGGTCGCCGGCGGCGGCGCCGTCGAAGTGGTTGATGAAGAAGTCGGGGACCTCGCTGGAGAAGACGACGACCTGGATGTCGGGGTCCGCCTCGAGCCCCGCGACGATGTCGTGCAACGTCACGATGGTCTCGGGGATCACCAGGTTCGCGGGAGGGTTCGCGAACGTGATCCTGGCAGTTCGCGGGGTCGTCCGCTCGAGGCGGATGGTGCTGGGCTGGCTCATCGGATGGCTCCGTTTCGCTGGTGGGCTTGGCCGGGGTCGAGTCTGACGACCGCGGAGTTGTCGTGTCTGGCGGTGATGCGGCTGGCGCTGCGCTGAGGGTGTACGGCAGCCGCCTGGGGTCGATGCACCGTCGCGGCTAGCAGCTCCGGCAGGTCATCGGTGATCTCCCGGGTAACTGCTCGCGCGCCGCTGGTTAGTGGTCCTCACAGTGATCGGCGGAGTTCACCCTCCGGCTGTTTGCGCCGGCTGCGCTTCGGGGCCTCCCGTGCCGGCTCTACCGTCCGAGGAACTCGAGGGCCTTCTGGGCGAACTGGGCGTGGAACTGGAAGATGCCGCCGTGGCCGGCGTCGGGGTAGATCACCAGCTCGCTGCCGGGCAGGCGGCGGGCCAGGTCGGCTGAGTTCTTGGTCGGGACCATCTTGTCGCTGTCGCCGTTGGCGACGAGGACGGGCTGGTGGATGACGGACAGGTCGGAGGGCTGGGCCAGGCCCCAGCGGTGGATGGCCTTGAGCTGGGCGGCGTAGGACCTGAGCGAGATCTTTTTGTCCCGGTCGCGGGTGCGTTCCTTCAGGCGGGCCAGGAACTCCTGGCCGGCGCGACGCCCGTTGGGTGTCCTGGTGAAGAACAGGAACTGTTTGGGGTCGGTGAAGGTGAGCAGTGCCCGGATGGTGTCGAGGTTCGAGATCCTGGTCACGTTCTTGATGCCCTCGCCTCCGGCGGGCCCGGTGCCGGCGAGGATCAGCTTGCGGACCAGCTGCGGTTCGTCCTGGGCGATTACCTGGGCGATCATGCCGCCCATGGAGAAGCCGAGGAGGTCGACCTGGTTCAGGCCCAGCGCCCGGATGAACGTGACGGCGTCCGCGGCCATCGCCTGGATGGTGTCCGGCGTCGTACCGGTGGTAGCGCCGACGCCCCGGTTGTCGAAGGTGATGACGTGGTGTCTGGCGGCGATGCCGTCGACGACCCGGGGGTCCCAGTTGTCCAGCACCGCGGCCAGGTGGGTGAGGAAGATCACCGGGACCCCGGTCGTGGGGCCGAGCTCGCGGTAGGCGAAAGTCACCCCGCCGGCGGCGATGGTGCGGGTCGGTGCGTCCTGGTACGACGTCCCCACGTCGTCTGGTGCTTCTTGCTGGTTATTCACGGCCGTGCCTTTCTGCGGGTGGGATTTGCGTGAGCGGTGTCCGCGCATTGGCGGCTGGCGGCGTGACCGGGCGGATCAGCGGCCAGGTCAGCCATCGTGACGACGACCTTGCCCTTGGCCCGCCCGCTCTCGACGTAGGCCATGGCGTCCTTGGCCGAGCCGAAGGGGAAGACCCGGTCGATGACCGGCCTGATGGTGCCGGCGTCGGCGAGGGCGGCGATCGCGCGGAGCTGCTCGCCGCTGGCCTTCATGAACAGGAACGAGTACCGCACATGGCGTCGCCGGGCCCGCAGCCTGGTCCGGGCGCTGAGCAGCACGGTCGCGAGGCGGACGACGGGATTGGCGCCGATCTGTCTGGCGAAGGCGGGGTCGGGCGGGCCGGCGAGGCCGATGGCGATGCCGCCTGGTCTGAGCACGCGGAGGGATTTTTCCAGCGTCTGCCCGCCGAGGCTGTCCAGGACCACGTCGTAGCCGCGCACGATGGTCTCGAAGTCCTCGCGTTTGTAGTCGATGACCACGTCGGCGCCGAGGTTCTTGACCCATCCGGTGTTGGCCGTGCCCGTGGTCGTCGCGACGTGCGCGCCGAGGTGCTTAGCGAGCTGGATCGCGATCGTCCCGACACCACCGGACCCGGCGTGGATGAGGATCTTCTGGCCGGGGCGCAGGTCCGCCCGCTCGACCAGCGCCTGCCACGCGGTCAGCGCCACCAGCGGCAGAGCGGCGGATTCCTCCATGGTCAGGGTGGCCGGCTTGCGGGCGAGATCGTCCTGGTGGACGGCGGCCAGCTCGGCGAAGGTGCCGATGTGATCCTGGCCGGGCCGGGCGTAGACCTCATCGCCGGGCCTGAACGACCGCACCGCCGGGCCCGCCCGCACGACCACGCCGGCCACGTCGTGACCGAGCACGAACGGCACCCGGTAGGGCAGGATCTGCTTGAACTCGCCGTCCCTGATCTTGGCGTCCAGCAGGTTGACGCTCGCCGCCCGCACCTCCACCAGCACGTCATGGGCACCGACACCGGGCTCGGGCACCTCGCGCATCTGCACGCCGTCTGAGCTGCCGTACCGGCCCACTACGAACGCTTTCATCACGTCTCATCTCTGTCCTCGCGCCGCCCGGCGCGCGAGCACGTGTGGCTGGGCAGGCACCTTGCCGGGCTTGCGGTCGTCGTGGGCGCGGCCCTCGGCCGGCGAGCCGGCCAGGCTTCTGGCGTGCCCGTGACGATTGAAGTACGATTATAATACAATAACGTCAGGGGGCGCATATGGCAAGCTCCCGGGGCGAGCGGGAAGGAGCGCGGCGTGGCCAGATACGGCAAGCAGCACAAGGAGGCGACCCGGCGCCGCATCGTCGAGATGGCCGGCCGCCGGCTGAAGGCAGACGGCATCGACGGCTCGGGAGTCGCGACCCTGATGGCGGACGCCGGGCTGACCAACGGCGCCTTCTACGCCCACTTCGCGTCCAAGGAGGACCTGGTCGCCGCCGCGGTCGCCGGCCAGCTGCGCGCCCAGCGCGTGCAGTACAGCACCCAGCCGCCGGGCCGCGACGGCGTGGAGCTGATGGTGCGTGAGTACCTGTCGGCCGCGCACCGCGACAGTCCCCAGGACGGCTGCCCGTCCGCTGCCCTGCTCGCCGAGATCGGGCGCTGCGGCGATGCCACCAGGCGCGCCTACACCGAGGGCGTGCTGGCCATCGCCGGCGAAATCGCCGGCCGCCTCGCCCCGGACGATCCGCCCTCAGCCCGCGGCACGACACTGGGCTTGTTCGCCCTGCTGATCGGGACGATGCAGCTCTCCCGTGCTCTGGCGGACCGGGAGCTGGCGGACGAGGTGCTGGAGCAGGGCCTCAGGAACGCCCTTGTGCTGATGGACGCCGGCGAGCGCGCCTGACGCATGGTGTTACGCGCAGGACGGCCCCTTTCCCCGGGCGGGTTACGGCGCGCTGGCCGGCGCGGCGTGCGCTGCCCGCAGCGAGACCTTGCCGGTCGTCCCGGGAGCGTTCCGGGCGATGGCGCCGGCCACGATCAGCGAGCCCGCGGGCAGCTGGCGGCCGTGGAGGGGGGGCAGACCAAGTACGGCGAAAAGCGGCAGTGGGCTGGTCAGCGGCCTGTTAGTCGCTGAAGACTCGTTCGATGACTTCGGCGTTCTCGGCTGCCCCGGATCGGAAGTACCTGGCCGCAGTGTCGATTGAGGCGTGTCCGAGCAGGGCCTGGACCTGGGTGGCCGCAGTGTCGATTGAGGCGTGTCCGAGCAGGGCCTGGACCTGGGCGGGGTCGGCCCCGCCCTGGCGGAGCCGGGTGGCGAAAGTGTGCCGGGCGCGGTGGGGCCGAAGGCCGGGGATGCTGGCGTCGTTGCCGGCGGCGAGCACGACCTGGGTGATGCCGGAGATGGTGAGCGGGCCGCGCTGCCCGGTCCAGATCGGCCCGGGGTGGCGGCCGCGCACGTCCAGCCACGCTGAGACCAGCTCGCGGGCGCGGCGGGCCAGCGGGACGTAGCGGACTTCGTCGCCCTTGCCGTGCAGCCGGACCTCGCCGGTGCGGGCGGTGATCGCGAAGTCCTCGATATCCAACCGGGCGCACTCCTCGACTCGCGCGCCGGTGTCCAGCAGCACCGCGATGAGCGCAGCGTCGCGTGGGCCGCGCCGGGCGGCGGAGCGGCGGAGCGCGGCCTCCTGCGGGCGGGTGAGCGCGTCGGGCTCGCCGGGCCTGGGAATGCGGACCCGCTCCACGGAGATCCGAAGACCGGCCTGCTCGTACATCAGCGTGACGGCGGCCAGCGCCTGGTTGACCGTCGCCGGGCTGGACCTGGCGGTGAGCATGTCCCGCTTCCAGGCGGTGACGGCGCCCTCGGCACCGATCAGGTCCGCGAACGCGTCGCCGTGGGCGCTGGCGTTGGCGGCCAGCCAGCCGGCGTACGCGGCGGCCTGCCGTTTGTAGGCCCGGACGGTGCGGGCCGACAGCTTGCACCGGTCAAGGTGCCGGCTCACCACGCCGAGGGCCTCGTGGGCGGCCGCCCCGATGTCATCAGCGGGCCGCAGCGGGACGACAGGCGCGGTCACCGCTGGCTGGCCTGCCGGGCGTCCCAGGCAGCGAGTGCGGCGGATCCCGCGCTGGTGAGGAACCAGCGGTCCTGGCCCTGCTCGCAGACAAGCCCCCGGCGGGCCAGGGCACCTCTAATCCGGCGGTCCTGCGCAGAGCCGGGCGTGTTCTCGATCGCCGCCAGCAGCGCGATGTTCCTGCGCACGTACCTGTCGGCAAGAGGATCAGGCGCCGAGCGGGCTCCGTCCACGGGGGCTCCTTGTTATCCGCTGAGTTCTGCCCCGGCCACTGCGCTGCCGGGAACGTCGTTATCCACTGAGATCCTAGCCGGACTCAGCGGATAATGACAGTTATCCGCTGAGAACGGGCCAGCCATGCCGGGAGGCCTTCCGGGGGCCGCAACCCGGCGTAGGCGGTCAGCGACCGCTCGAGCCGGGGCGACACGTCCCACCCGTCGTCTTCCGGGCAGGGCGGGTCCGCCCTCGT
>WNFX01005989.1_pt1 | contig 12750 bp, 9 predicted proteins | sample 5400111 | NCBI WGS metagenome assembly WNFX01 (sample SAMN13153363, study PRJNA577476) | soil metagenome | isolation source: 40 cm soil or saprolite under grassland replicate 1 | place: USA:California | collected 2016-06-15
AATGAGTTTTCCATTATTATCTATTACAGCTGCAAACTTTACTTCTTTGCTCATATGCAGAGCAATCAAGCACATCTCAATCAGGAAGTCATATTCTTCCAAATTATAAGATTAAGTCTTATTTCGTTATATTAACTATATGAGGTCAATTAATGTAAGATACAGAAGAGAGGAAGCTCTTTTATATGAAATCAAGAAAATTATAGTAATAATAATAAAATTTGTAAATAAATTCGTCATGTAAATTTAATACTTATTTACTAGATATTATAAGAAGTATAAGTTAAATATAATGTTTTGCAGCATAATATAGGAAAGAATATAAACGACAAGAACAACCGCCGCGAATACAAATACAAAAACACAACAAAACTATTCGACATAGACCCATGTAGCCGATGATTAGTTCTATTTCAGGCTTCATTAGTATTCTTTCAATGAAGAGAAATTCAATTAGCTTTTAACTTCGTTCAGAGAACTGCTGCTCTTTTCCAATTATATGCCATTTGAACAATATTCTCATATAGTCTTATCTAAATTAGTTCATAATTTACAAATTTGTCTAATAACTTAGGATGATAGTTTTTATTATTATGTTAGCCTCCTTACTAGCTAAGTTTGCAGAATGTGAGACCAAAGCACAACAATGGGGCTGTAAAACAGTTGCTGACACAAATTAAATTAAAAGATAGAAGTAATTCCTGATCAAAGGCAGCAGCAACTATGCCTGAAGACTATTTGTATTCACAATCATGTGCAGCTATCAGAATTCACAGACATCTTTTTAAGAAAAGAACGAGTTATTCTAATTGTAAGGATTTCTCCGTCCGCAATAAAAGACCCTGAAGCAAGAATCGACATAGTAAATGAATTATATAAACATGCTACAAAAAATAATTATTCAGTTTTTTGCCAAGGAGAAGAAAGGGTCGTTGTAGTTCATAGCAGCGTGAAAGTAGATGACATTTTAGCAGAAAATAGTCTTCTGTCATCTCAGGGAAAATATTCAAGCTCATAATCAAAAGTACAAATAAGATATTAGCAATTTACGACTGTGTAACAAAGATTTTTGGAACTGAAAGGACCAATAATAACTATCCTCACGTCGTCTAAATCTAAGTATGTCTAAATCTATTAAGAAATATTAAATGTAACCAAGCCGATTCGTCTTGATCTAAATTCTACGTCAGTAACTCTTTTAACTCATTGATTCCTAGATTACCTTAGTCAGCGTGTATAAAAATAATTACTATATTTAGATTAATACGGTCCGCAATTCTTCTTTTTATCAGATACGCGTTGTAAGTCTAGATGAGAGGGCTAATATTATACTTCAGATGTAGTATGATCATTGGATTATATCAATTGCTTGAAATAGTAAGGCACTACATACTGCACTAGAGCTTAATACATATGTCGAAACTGAGTCCTTCAATCTTCTTTTAATTGTTTTTTTAGCTCTTTTATATTCTTCAAATTCTTTTTGTTCTGTTAGATCTATTGCTAAGAACTCATCATATAATTCAGATTCAATTTCATCATTTTCGGTGAATCGCGTATTACTACAGATGCCAATATTTTATGTGCACACATACAATTTAACAGATAGGTGAAGAAATTTACGCATTAATAATACTCATTGTAATATCTTATCTTATCCTCGACAATGATTATAAAAAAAATAATTAGAAATGCTTATCTATATGCTCAAGCAACTATTTTTTAGAAACATTTTGTTATTTACATCATACTTCTATTTGACCCAATAGAGTCTGGTTTATGCGCAGATTCTCTATTCGCCATTACACACCGAATAGCATCATCAACTACTGTAGTGCACTTTGCTACTACTCTAATAATATAGTAGAACTCCATTATGGCATGAATAAGCTGATTCTCCATACCTATATTCTTCATCCCTTTCCGAGCCGGTCGTCGTGGTTCGTGATGCGTGACCTGCTCTACATCAACAGTGATGCCGTGTTTTAACCTGAGATCAAGCAAACCTATCAATGATCCTTCGTGAATTTCAATTGTTATAGAACAGATTCAACTCATATTGATTTCTTTAAAAAAAGGATGCCTATTGTAGAAGGAACGAGAAATTAATTTCTCACCTTGGATAGCGGGTTAGAGGGAACTCACAGTAATATTGTTCCGCAACCTCTCTCCAGCCTTTTTGTCAAAATTAGTAAGCGATAGTAGCATAATCTCTGGCCATTTAAATAATGAATTTGAATTTAGGATTTTAGATTTCTGATTTATACATATTGTAGACCTTTCATATTAAATTTCTGAACTATAACGCAGGGATTCATTACTGGCATATACAGTATATTGATAAGCAGTTATTTCTTTCTGTAAGTGCAATCAATTATTAACGCGTTAACTCAATGATAATGAAGTAGTGGACGGTGATGTGTTTTTATCAGTTTTTTCAACAGTAGATACTGTCATGTTGTTCGCAACAGAAGGAATTACTTCAAAGGATGCTTTACCAGATGAAGAGTTGAATCCTAAGGCAGAGGCTTGTATTGCTATTGCAAATGTACCATGTTTAATATTGCCTGTTATCAGCCAAGGGTATGAAAGTCTACCTGAGCTGTCTGTAACCATTGTGAATTCCTTTATTATCGTAGTTGATGCAGTTGTATTAGAAGCTATCGTGCCTCTTATAATAGCTCCATTAATCTTCTCATTTGAACTTGCATCAGAGACCTTAACAGTTACCATCTGTTCATTTCCCCAAACAACAGGGTTCTTCGCTACAACTATTGAGATTACAAGATTTTTCTTTTCTGATTCTGATGGTACTGCTGCTGCAGCTATGGTGTTACTTTCATTATAATAATCGTTACTGCTATTTGGATTGCCACTAAAAAATGGAGGAAACCAGAAAGGGATGGTACTACTATTATCATCAGGTACTTGTTCTGTTGGGTTTCTTGAATATTTAATATTATTACCATCTAATATACTATAGTTAGCCGGTATTTCTGACTGTCCTCGATCACGATTTTTATCTTTATCTACTAATACTCCTGTGACATTGACAGAATCATATTTTGTTAAATTAACAGGATTAGCGTAACAGGATATTTTAGCAGTTAGAGTATTCATTCCTTCAGTAATGAGATGGTAATTCTTTGTATATGAAAAAATCCATGTTGAAAAGTCATTTATGCCAGCAGGCCCTACAGCCAAGACCTTTTGATAGGGCATTGAACTATTCCATCCAGCGTACAAGGTACAATCTGTAGTAGCATTATCTGTAGACGTTCCGAACATTGTGATGCTGCTGTCTACTGGAACTCGTTGACCTTCCGAAGGTGATGTTATGTTTACGTGTATTTTATTTGGTATTATCGCATATGTATTATTAACTAATAAGATAAAAATTAACCCTGTTCCAACGACAATCAGTAATGCAGGTGACTTAAAATTCAAATTTGTAAATCTTTCCCACATTATGTATGATAACAATAGGCATAATAAATGCCTAGAAAAAAATTATTGATTATTCACTTCAATAGTGTATTCTGATCCAATTTTCTAATCCTTTCTGCATATACTTATCCTCTCCACTAGACCTTATTCTCATTAAGATATTCTGGGAGCTCTCTCAGCTGTAGTTAATGGAAAAATGGAAAAATGGAAAAATAGGAAAGTAGTAATCTCATCATTAAGTGTCTTCCTATATTTATTTGGTTTATTTGAACTGTTTCTTACTGCTGGGAATCCATTATTCTATGAACAGGTTCTAATATCTCGTCATTTTCTACTGGCTTACTAAACATAGAATATATTCTCACACTTTCCATAATACATCTCATAAGCAGTTAGGATGCTGTACTCTCTATTGTATATGAGATGTGTTTGATCTATACAAATAGTAATGCAATACATGAGAATCTGTCAGGACAAGTGCGCGTGTTTCTATTTTTGTATAGTACCGCTTAATATCTTAGAAAGAATCTGGTTTAATATCATCATAACTTTTATTCCGGATAGACACATGCATATGATATTTAATGGGTAAGACACTTATGAAATGTGTAAATTGTGGAAATACTATTAATTTTCGATACAGGGCCATGCCACAATGGAATATTTCTGGCGATTTATGTGGAGAATGTTATGGAAAAAAACTGACCGAATATTACATTTCTACTGCTCGTAGAGATATAACAAAAAGGTAGAGAAAATGATAAAGCTGAAAGGTATGACATGGATAATAATAATAATATGACAGCAATTGTAATTATTAAATAAAAGGCATGTCTTAAAACATCTGATAACTGCTTAGTTATTTACTTTCCTTAATTCTTGTATTTTCATTGCAACAAAGTCAAAGCCTTGTTGCCAGAATTCCTCATTTGATATATTAATCCCTGATTCTTTTAATAACTCTTCAGGCTTTCTTGAGCCACCTGATGAGAGTATATTAAGATATCTGGGTACAAATGATTTTCCTTCAGCTTTATACTGTTGATACAGAGAAAGTGCTAGCAAGTTTCCAAATGAATATGCGTAGCAATAGAAAGGACTGTGATAAAAGTGTGGTATATACATCCACTCCCATTGAAAGTCGAGAGAGACATTTACTGAACTACCAAATTGCTCTTTCAAATTATTAAGATATATTTCAGAAACTTTGTCAATCGTTGCATTCTCTTCTGCAATCGCATGATGTGCATCTATTTCAAAAATCGTAAAATAAGCCTGCCGCATTATCGTCGCATACAAGTCATCGATCTGTTCTGCCAGTAGTAATCTACGTTCTCTAGTTGACATTTTTTTAGCTAACTTATCGTTGAGCAACATTTCTGCAAATACAGACGCAGTTTCAGCTAGAGGGAGCGAAGCATGTGATACTGATATCGGCTTATCTGAAGCCGCTAGACTATGTATACCGTGACCGAATTCATGAGCCATAGTAGATACATCTCTTGTCTTGCCATCAAAGTTTAACAGTATGTACGGAGTTCTTTTCGGAGTCACAGTATAACAGAATGCACCGCCACGTTTATTCTGTATGATTTCAGAGTCCACATGTTGCTCATTAAATATTTTTTCAGCGAATTCTCTGAAGCAAAGATCAAAGTCTCCTAACGTGTCAAGAATAGTCTCTGCTGCATTACCATAAGTAAATTTTTTCTGGTCGACAACCTTTGATGATATGGGTGCATATAAATGGTAACGGGGTAATTTTTTAATACCAAGCAGGTTTGCTTTTTCTGTAAAGTAGTCTTGGAAAATAACAGAATTTTTTCTGCAGACAGCAAGAAGCACTTCCACCGTAGCGTCATTTAGATTATTCGAAATATTTCGAACAGAAATAGGCGAATTGTAGCCACGCATAGAGATATGTTCATCACGCCATTGGATTACAATGTTTTGATATATTTCGCCTAATACACCACTATTTTTTTTATAGATTTGCCAAAGTGACTTATAAGACGCTTCTCTTTCCTCAAACCTAGGGCTGCGTATAAAAGACAACATTTTTTCCTTATTAGTGAACATTTTCTTGACTAGCCGCTTACCTCTTTTTATAATCATGACAAATTCAAAACCGCTTGTCATTTTGTCATAAATCTTTACAAGTGCTCCGGTCCCCGTAACCTCTAATGTACTTATGACCTTCTCCTCATTTTCGGCTAATGTATGCCTAGCAAGCAATCGTTTATGCGTAAGAAATTCTTTGTAATCAGATGGCACTGCCTCTATCAATCGTTGAGCGTTATCTTCATCGATATCTTTCTTAAACCACAAATCGAAGAACAACAACCGATTAGTAATATCAGAGGCCAACTTTTCCATTTTTATTACAAGAGCGGCCGCTTCATTTGAAGATGTATTGGCATAATATTTTAGATGTGCGTATGCGCTTATAACGCTAACTTTTGTAATTATACCTTCTATTAAATGTAGAAGATTTTCAAATTCCTGGACAGGAATCTCTGATTGAAGTTCTTTTTTTCTTGATTCAAATTGTTTTACATCTGATTCAATGGTTGTCAAATATTGCTCAAATTCATTCCCCAGCGGTTCCTTTACTAGGTCTGTTAATTTCCAGGATCCAACGCTAAGGTGTTTGTAAATCATCATATACAGATAACTAACAGATTAGCTATGCAGTGCTTTATGTTTCTTCCACTTGTATTGACTACTATGTTAACCACTTTTGAGAATAACACATAAAGCTAAGTAGATAAATGTCTATCTTGCTGGCCACATCTTACACATGGAGTCAATTTGGTAGAGAAGCGGAGATTACTATTGCAATTTACATGAAGTGTAGGGGATGGGGTGTAAAGCTATCACAAGGAAGCAGAGGACCAGCAGATATTATTGCTGCGCACAAGTCAATAAAATGGCTAATCCAGGTAAAATCAAGTACGAGAATACCGAAATTGAAGGGTTATGAAGTAAAACGACTTATAAAAATGGCTAAAATTGCTGGCGGGTTAGCTGTAGTTGCTACTTTACAACCAGCTGAGACGGTAATGGTCCCAGTAGAAGAACATGGTACGATATCACCAATATCTATAAAAGAATCGGGAATTCGTATTGGAAATTACATGTTGTATTTTTATTCACTCCCTGAATGGAAAAGAATATCTCCGTAACTAGCATATCGAGGTCGATTAGGTGAATTGCCTTTAATGTGATGAGCAATGTTAATTCCGAAATTTTCATTAACTTGTTAAATAGTTACAGCCCATCCTACCACGGTTTAGTCAGGGTTATTCCCTGTTTATTTTGTTAGTAACTTGAAGAGATGATTTCCCGTGTTTGTTTCAAAAAAGTACGTAATCCATAGCATTGCAAGGGCTTCAAGAAGCCTAGCTCCTTCAATTCCTCCTATATCTATTGTTTCCCAACCAAAGAGACTAAGAATACTCTCTGTTACTGTTTTCTTCGCGTTGCAGATTTTAGATGTATATAGATTATTCGCAGCAGCACAGTTAATAAATCAAAAAGAGTTTTTACCCATATTATAATTTGGCAACTTGGTACTAACTAGTTATGTTTGGAAGATTGGCAATCTATTATCATCATTTCCTCATATGTGTAACTGCTACCTTTTTATCGCTTAAGGATGCAGTGTGGCACTTTATCACTGCTACTGCTACCCTACCATATGCAACCTTGATGATAAATCAATCAGCACAGTTTCTTGACAAGTTGAAGGTTCTAGGGTAAGTATGAGGAATGAAAGAAACGTAAAGAAGGTGTTGCGAGTCGAGGATGAATTGGATATTAATTTAGTATTCAAGACAGTTTTAGAGTATAGTGGATTTGAAGTAGACGCATTTAATGATCCTGTTTTAGCACTTCAGAATTTTGTAACTAACTCATACGATCTGTTACTTTTAGATATAGTAATGCCAAAAATGAATGGTTTTCATCTGTATCAAATGATAAGGAAGATAGACGCTAAAATCAAGATATGTTTTATAACAGCTTGTGAGATGTATAATGAACAGGTAAGAAAGGAAGTATTTCCTCAATTTGCAGATATAAAAGATAAAAGTTGTTTTTTTATTAAAAAACCCATTGAGAATCAAGATTTGATAGAACAACTAGACAAAATAATAAACCCAACCTAAGATCATTCCATAATGAAGTTAGTATCATAACTTAATTAGCAAAAATATGAAATCAATTCTTCTGTCATCTGATGGATCATTATAATTGTCATCATCTTGTACTACATTTATCTTTTAACCCTTTGTAATTTGGATCATATTTCAGATACTACTTTTGCCATTAGTTTAGTCCATGAAAATCCTTTGAAAGCAAATGACAATATTCTGTAACATTGGAGTTTTATGGTGTGCATAAATTATTTATCGTGAATATAAAGATCATGCAATTCTTATTCGCGGACATAAATCAAACATAAATGATTAAAATTACTTGATGTTTGTATCATAAAATACTACCAGCTGCTTTATAAGGGACTTTTACAGTCAGAAGACTCCCCGCTGCACAATCTGCGCGGGTTTCAGCATAGATCACGAATGGGATAGGCAAGCAATATATGCGTGCCTGCGGGCAAATTTGCCAGCCGGTTTATCACGCATATGATAAGGCCTTACCTAATCTGTGCTGTAGATTATCCATCTTGGTCTATTATTTTGTCAAAAGAAGCAACATGAAACATTTATTGGAATTAAGAACAGCTCACACATAATGCGGCATTCTTTCTACAGCCCAGTATGGCGAAGTCTCTTAAGACTCAAGAGACAAGAAATCAAGAATATGTAGTAGAGGATATAAACAACGAGCGACAAAGAATTAGCTGGCGAGTAAATGAATTTGATCGTGGATTTTTCGCTTTTTGCAGTGAGGCCGAGTATGAGAGGCCAGCAGCGAGATGCACAAAGGACATCTAGACAACAAGATAAAGAGAAAGAGTTAGGAAAGAAGGAATGAGCAAGAAGAAAACAATGAGGTGCATAGACTGTGGTAAAGAATTTGTTTGTGATGCCTATGAAAAAAACGATGTCGTCTGTGATAATTGCATCCAACTTTTAAAAAGACAATTTTGGAGTTCAGTAAAAATATCAATGATAGATAAGAAGTTGCAGGAAGAGAGTAAGGAAAAAGAGAGAGGGAGAACATCGGCTAATGGGAAAGAAGGAGCGATAGAAGTAGACTAAGAACGTGAGGCTAGACAGGCATAATAATGTCTTTTCATAAATTTTATTGAAAATATAAGATCGAACTCATCTCTATGGTGCTATGTAATCACAACATTATCTAAATTATATGATAATGTTAGTTAGGTATCTAACACTGACCTTGGACGTTGTGCAGGGTAAATATCTGCAAGTTATATAAGAGAAATTGCTCCTATTTATTCTATGACTACATACCAGATAAAATAACAAATCATTAATTTCACGACACAATATTTATTGGTAGCTACATGAATTGTTGTTGTTCATAACATTTCCTCACATATTTTATAAGTTTTATTGCATCACGTTGTTTTAGGCTTACCCTTTTATTGATGATATGCGAGCGAAATGCCTCCAGGTTCTCGATCAAATTAGGATAGCGTTTTTTTGATTGGTCGATGATATTCGCGTAATGCCGGTTCGGGAAATACAGATTCTTTGCAACTCTAGTTACTGCTTTCCTTGTAGCTTCATCAATGATTCCCTCCTTCTTTGCGATAAATAGATTGAATCTAACATCTATCATTGCCTCTGACTGAAGACTCTTTTCTTCGTCTGCAAAAGTAACAGCAACTTCATCGTCAGCATCAATCTTGCCGCGCTTATATAATTGAAAGATCTTACCAATTCCAATCATACCATATTTTTCTAATTCTACTGCACGCAATGCGCCAATACTAGCAGCTCCGATAACTATTACATTTTTTTTTATCGTTAAATGGTAAACTTCTATCGGTGTTGGTGGATAGTCCTGCAAGAAGAGACCATCAACCAAACCCACTATCCTGACGTCATTTGTAAAACCTGATAGCCTTAGAAAATCTCCCTTTTTCGCTGGAGGCCTGTAGTCTGCGTCAAAAATTTTTCTTGCTTCCTCATGTCTAAGGCTGGGCCCGAGGAAAATAATGGGCTTATTCATAATATTTTGAAGGACTTTTTGGCACGCCGACCCATAATGGATTTGGTGATTTTGAAGGTTTCAAGACCAGGTACTATCGCTCGTACTACGGGAATACCTATCTGTGGATTAGTCAAATCAACAATTATGGCTGTTTTCAATTCAGCTTCAGCTAAATGATTTAAAATCAGCTTGATATCATCAACAATATCTTCGTTAAAGAATGTTTTAACTTCAGAGAATTTAACAACCTTCTTGGACGGCATAAATTGCCATGCGCGTTTATCATCAGTATTGTTTTCTCCGTACTTAATCTTCCTAAGGTCATCTCGTGCACCTTGGATGTTAGCAGCTCTAGTTTGCGAGACCTCAGTTACAGCTCTCAAAAGTGCAATCCTGGAATCCGGATGTGTTCCGTGACCTTCTGCAAGATAACCATAATCATGGGTCAGCCATTCTATACTGCTTGCGTTAAATGTCGGGATCCCGATATCTGATGTAATATCCTTTATAATTAAAGGAATTCCTGCTTTTTGAAATTTTCTGACAATAATCTTTAATGGGTTAAAGTCAACGGCTTGTATATCAACATCAGGAAAAATGCCTGCATCATCTATAAATTTGTTGGCAGGGATCGCGGCTATTGGATATTCTTTCGCATTTAATGTCTTTGCAATATGTTGCAACAAATGAAATGGCATTGCGCTAGCACGTAGTTCTGCTATACTCGTTGCGTCCCTTTCTATTACTTCACATAATGAATGACAAATTGCCTCTTCTAGTACATTGCCAGATGCAAGTCCATTCGTGTGGTGAAAAGCAAACGGATTTACCGCAGGGGGGTTAGGTGAGTATCTAAATAGAGCAAGCGGTGCAGGAACTATTATTTCTTCATTAGTAAATAGATCAAATCCAGTGACGAAATCCATCGTCATGTTATTCCTATAATTGAACGTAAGGGGTTCTATCATGTCATCAGGATGCAGCACTCTATGTGTCTTCGATAACTGGTCATAGGTTCCTTGAATAATACTTGTACAAGAGTTACTCGGCAATGAGGAATAGCGTTCAATGCATTCCATCAATGCACTAGCTCTAGCATCAACTCTTGTTTGACCTTTGCCATTATATACCCAAATATAATCTTCTGTTCCTGGTAAGACAGCAGAATAGTTTGGAATATGTAGGACGTCCATATGTGTAATATCTGCAAGTCTAGTTACACCAATTGTTTTTGATAAGGGGATAACCTTCTCCAAGGTCTCGTGGGAAGGTAGTATTCTTGAAGTACCATCTGGAGTCCATTTCTTTCTGCTTTGAAGATGTAACGGTCTAGCAGTCACTACTATACATTTTAAAATGAACGAATATCAAGTTTACTACTCCTGCATTAGGATTATATATTTGATTTTCTATCGTCGTACCAGTTGGATGTAAAACAGAAAGATGCAGAAATTGTTAGTGACATTTTACTTAAAGCTGCTAGTGAACCAGAGTTCAGAAATATACTGATAAAGGAACCGGCGAAGGTTTTAGAACTGTATGATATTTCTTCAGAGGCGAAATCGACCATCATGAAAAGCATAATTGACTTCACACAATAATAATGAGTGCCCTTGACAGGATTCTTCTAATAGAATTACTATGAAGAAATGGTCAAAGCAGTACGATATTATGTAAAAGATATATATTGTATCATAAAATTACATAGTTATTATGACAATAAAAGAAATTCACTGCTGACCAGTTATCACTAATATAGTCTTTCAGTATCTAGCAAATAAGATAGGACACCTTGTATTTGCGGGAACTAATCCTTCCAATATTCAAGCCAGAACTGGCACAATAATTGCCTTTTAAATCTCATCTGTGCATTACTCATGAAGCAGTTTATTTTGCGTTTTACATTTTGCCAAAATCCCACGTAGAGAAGGACTTGGGATTGATTTCAAGCGATTTCTGAATACCATTTCTTGCATTCACATGTAGTATCTTGGCCCGTGGGTTATCATTACAAGATACTTCAAACCAATATATCTACTACCCCGGCCTTTGACGCCTTGTAGGGAAAGCTCTCGTCGTCAATGGAAAAGTACACTTGGGCTTCCTGCGAATACTCTGGACCTTTGATATTCTGGGAGTCATAATAGATCTCTTTTTTGCCATAATCATGGTTGATGAGACCGTAAACGTTAGGATCACCCATTTCATAAATGATAGCCAACTGCAAGTTCATTTTACTTTCAGGGAATCTATCAGGTTCTTCCTAGGTCATCGCAGGATCTGCGGGAATGGCACAAATGATTTCCCTATCATATATGTGAGATTGATCTTCGATACAAGGGCTAATGAAGATCCCAAATAGTTCTATATCAATGTCATGAGGTGGTGCAGATTAGCAAACCTACTATTACTAGAAACAGGTTCTATCTTAAGTAACAAGCAAGAGATAATATCACGAAATATATTGATGAAAGAGAAGAGTATACAAGCATTATTTTTAACTAAAGTTATGCAATGGAGTTAGGTTTACTTACCAATGCAATTTTTACTCTCGCAGAATCTCGGCTAAATCGTTAGATCTCTTTTGGGGTATAACTGATGTTCATAAAATGATATATGTACTTCAATCGCTCGAGCAACAATTTTTCTGGATCAATGATTTTCAAACCGTCAGCACCACTTAAATTTCATGCTATATTGACACTAAAAAAAACGCGCGAGTATCAGGGTAAAGCGGGATTTAATTGGTTTAGAAAAAAGGTTAGATACTGGTAACTCTAATATCTAGGAGAATATAGAGTGAATTTCCTATCAGGAAGGCTAAAGGAAATAGGTATCGTTGCTATCATTGTAATTGTAGCACTTTCATTCACATTATTATTCTATATTGAAAGTATTACTGAAGCCAGTATCAGAAAGAGTCTTTTTGACGAACAAAAACAGCGTCAAATAGAATCTACAAAGAGCATTTCACAACACATTGGATCAGACTTAAGTTTAGTTATGAGTATGCTAGATGGGCTGGCTAACTCTTTGTATTTACAGCAAGGAGACCTTTATGGCGACCAAACTAAAAAACTGCTAGAAGAAAAATATAATCAATACAATACTGTAATAAACAGACTATTTGTATTAGATAAAAATGATATTGTGACT
>WNFX01005090.1_pt1 | contig 12745 bp, 12 predicted proteins | sample 5400111 | NCBI WGS metagenome assembly WNFX01 (sample SAMN13153363, study PRJNA577476) | soil metagenome | isolation source: 40 cm soil or saprolite under grassland replicate 1 | place: USA:California | collected 2016-06-15
CCCGTTGATCGACATCATGTTCTTTCTGCTTGCCAGCTTTATGATGGTGAGCCTGAGCCAGACTCACATGAAAGGCATTCGCGTGAATCTGCCGGCTGCGGTAGGGCCCCCGCCAAGCGGGGTGAAGGATTTTGTTTCCGTAAAAGTGCTAGAGGGAAATGCTGTGTTCTTCGATAACGTGTACGTACCAGACGACCAAGTTCTGCCACGCCTGTTTCAGCTTCACAGCGCAAATCGGGACATCAAGATCTCGATCAGCGCAACGCCGATGGCCATCTACGGTGATGTCATCGGAGTGCTCGACAAGGTTCGCTCGGTCGGAATCACAAAGGTCGGTTATCAGATTAGAGCAGCTTCTGGCGTTGCGCCTGCAGGTGCTGCGCCGCCTGCAGGTGCCGCACCACCACCACCACCGCCGCCCAAACCCTAGGCTGCAGGAGCCGTTAGTCTCCTACGATTGAATATCCCGATCGCTTTTTTGCTGATCGGGGCGGACTATTAAGAATGCGGCTAATTTTTCCAAGGCGCGAGCCCTGTGGCTCAATCGGTTTTTTTCCGCAGGTTCAAGCTCACCAAAAGTTCGTTGGAAGCCGTTTGGAATAAAAATCGGATCATATCCAAATCCGTGCGACCCGCGCGGTCGATCAGCGATTTGTCCCTCAACAAGCCCTTCAAACATTCCGAGAACGTCGCCGTTGCGCGCCAGCGCCAGCACGCAACGGAATCGGGCGCGACGTGCGTCCTTCGGAGCGCCAACTCGCCCAAGCTGCTCCAATAACTTCTCAATTTTTTCGTGGCCACTCGCGTCCCGTCCTGCGTAACGGGCGGAGTAAATCCCCGGCGCGCCACCGAGAGCATCGACCTGCAACCCAGAATCGTCTGCAACGACAAAGCCGGGTATGTGCTTGGAAACTGTCACAGCTTTGAGAATCGCGTTATCTTCAAAAGTTTTTCCCGTCTCCGCAATGTGGGGAATCTCAGGATGGTCAGCCAAATCTTTCACTTGGAACTGCGGCCCGAGAATCGTCTGGATTTCTGCGGTCTTATGCGCATTGCGCGTTGCGAACAGAAGGTCGATCACGATTCAAATGAAATCTGGAAACCAGGAATCCGAGAGTAAATTTTAGTTTCTTTTCGTGGTTTCCTGGGTTCCTGATTGATTTGTAATGAGTAGCGAGCGTCGCAAACCATATCCATTCGACCAGATCGAACCGAAATGGCAGGCCATTTGGGAGGAGCGGCAGCTTTTTCATGCGCCCAGTCCAGCCGAGAAAGGTTTCGATCCGGCGAAGCCGAAATTTTACGTCCTCGACATGTTTCCGTACCCAAGCGGGGCAGGGTTGCACGTTGGCCATCCGGAAGGTTACACCGCGACGGATATCGTTGCCCGCTACAAACGGATGCGTGGGTTCAACGTGTTGCATCCCATGGGTTGGGACGCATTCGGTCTGCCCGCCGAGCAATACGCAGTTAAGAGTGGGCAACACCCCGCCGTCACGACGCGCGAGAACGTGGCGAAATTCAAGAGCCAACTAAAGCGGATCGGTTTTTCCTACGATTGGCAACGGGAGATCAACACAACCGACCCGCGCTATTACAAATGGACCCAATGGATTTTTCTCCAAATTTATAATTCATGGTTCAACCCCGAGACGAAGCGGGCTGAGCCGATTTCAACCTATCGCGGGACTGATCCGGACAGCGTTCGGCTCGCTTATGTTGCTGATGTGCCAGTTAACTGGTGCGGGGAGTTAGGCACAGTTTTGGCCAACGAAGAAGTCATCGATGGGAAGAGCGAAGTCGGCGGATTCCCAGTTATTAGAAGGCCGATGCGTCAATGGATGTTGCGCATTACGGCATATGCGGAGCGATTGCTCGATGAGCTCGACAAACTTGATTGGCCCGAAGGAATCAAATTGCTTCAGCGCAATTGGATTGGCCGCAGCGAAGGCGCGGAAATCGATTTCAAGATCGAAAATTCAGATCAAAAAATTCGCATATTTACCACGCGGCCTGACACGCTCTACGGTGGAACATTCCTGGTGCTCGCGCCGGAACATTCCCTTGTCGATCTAATTGTCACCGAGGAGCAATGGCCTGCGGTGCGCGAATATCGCGAGAAAACTGCGCGCAAAAGCGATCTCGAACGTGCCGATCTATCGAAAGAGAAAACGGGCGTGTTCACCGGAGCGTACGCAATCAATCCAGCGAACAACGAAAAGATTCCGATCTGGATCGCTGACTACGTGCTCCCTGGTTACGGGACCGGCGCCATCGGAGGCGTGCCCGCGCACGACCAGCGCGATCTGGAATTTGCGCGCAAATTTGATCTGCCGATTCGTGAAGTCGTTAGGCCACAACGCGGCGAAGAGTCGATAGGATTCACCGGGGAAGGCATCTCCATCAATTCGCCGGTCATTAACGGGCTGACGACTGCGGAAGCGAAAAAGAAAATCACCGCGTGGCTGGAGCAACGCGGCCTCGGCAAACGCGCCATCAACTACAAACTGCGCGACTGGCTTTTTTCACGACAGCGTTATTGGGGGGAGCCGTTCCCGATTGTCTGGGAAGATGGGAAACATCGTGCGTTGGATGAAAAAGAATTGCCGGTTGTTCCACCGCCGCTCGATGATTACAAGCCGAGCGGAACGGGCGAACCTCCGCTGGCGAGAGCGAAAGAATGGGTTCGGTATTCTGAGAAGGCGGTTCGCGAGACAAACACGATGCCGCAATGGGCAGGCTCGTGCTGGTATTACCTGCGATTTTGCGACCCGCATAACGACAAGCGCTTCGTGGGTAAAGAAGCGGAGCGCTATTGGATGAGTGGTGACAAGCCAGGTGGCGTTGATTTCTACGTCGGCGGAACTGAGCACGCGGTGCTGCATCTGTTGTATGCGCGTTTCTGGCACAAAGTTTTGTTCGATCTTGGCTACGTTTCCCAGCAGGAGCCGTTTCAGCGCCTTGTAAATCAGGGAATCATCCTAGGCCAAGACAATCAGAAAATGTCGAAGTCGCGCGGGAACATCGTTAACCCGGACGACGTGATTGATCAGCACGGCGCAGACGCATTTCGCTGCTACGAGATGTTTATGGGCCCGCTTGAGCAAATGAAACCATGGAGCATGCGTGGCGTCGAAGGCGTTGCGCGGTTTTTGGCGCGGGTTTGGCGCCTCCTCATGAGTGAGAATCAGGCGGGCGAGTGGGAATTATCCAGCAAGATCAAACCCGCCGATCCGGACAAGGCGCAGCAGAAGGTGCTCCATGCCACGATCAAGAAAGTCACCGAGGACATCGAATCGTTCTCGTTTAACACCGCGATTTCACAAATGATGATTTTCGTGAACGCGTTTACGAACGTGGAAACAATTCCGTTATCAGCGATGCGCAGCTTCTTGGTTTTGTTGAATCCATTTGCGCCTCACATCGTCTCCGAATTATGGGAAAGGCTGAATACAAAATTCACCGACGCGTACGGTGACATCACGGAACAGCCCTGGCCGGATTATGACGAGCGGCTGCTCGCTGAGGTCGAGGTTGAAATCGTAATTCAAATAAACGGAAAACTGCGCGATCGAATGAAGATGTCGCTCCTTGCAACAGAGGAAGACCTAAGAATTGCCGCGCTGTCGAGCCCGAAGATTCAAGATCGAATCGTCGGTAAGACGGTGCGCAATGTGATTGTGGTCCCAAGAAAGCTCGTCAACATCGTCGTATGAGCAAGATGTTGAAAGAATTCAAGGAATTCGCCGTAAAAGGCAACGCGGTTGATCTCGCCGTGGGCGTGATTATCGGCGCGGCTTTTGGGTCGATCATCAATTCATTGGTAAAAGACGTGATCATGCCGCCGATCAGCCTGCTCTCTGGCGGACTCGATTTCTCCAACAAATATGTGATTCTGCGAGCGGCGAAAGACGGGTCGACACCCTTCAATACTCCCGAAGACGCCGCGAAGGCCGGAGCGATCACTTGGAATTACGGCAACTTCATTACGCTGGTAATTAATTTTCTCATTGTCGCGGCTGCGATCTTCCTTCTGGTCCGGTTGATCAATCAACTGAGACGACCGGCCGAGAAAGCGCCCGACCAGAAAGAGTGTCCGGCGTGCGCAATTAAGATCCCCATTAAGGCGACGCGTTGTCCTCATTGTACAAGCGAGCTCTCGGAAGCGGCCACGCGCTAGCACTGTGGCTAGCGTTGTTGATCCTGGGTGGAAATGACATTCTCAAGAGTTACCTCGATTCAGCCCCCCTAGGGAATTTTTGTAAATTATTGCTTGCCCTTCGTTTCTCGGGCTGCTATTGAGGGCGCGACAATGCGGTGCCTTAACCTTGCGCTCGCAGGAGCTTCAGCTTGTTTAATCGTTGGCTGTGCCACGCAGTCGAAACCGACTCTCACCAGCGGACGTCGCATACCAAACGTGCGCACTACGGCCTATACACACCTTGAGGGAGGAAGCGGGCGCCGCAACGCGCTGGGCGAATATTTGTCCGGCCGACACGTGATGAGTGCTGCCTCTGACTGGTCAAGATATCCGCTCGGAACACGGTTCCGAATCGCCGATACCAACGAAGAATATGTTATCGACGATTACGGGAATGCGTTGATTGGCACCGACACCATTGACTTGTACAAGCCAAGCCGGCTCGAGATGAAACAGTGGGGCGTCCGCCACGTGGATATCGACATCTTGCAATGGGGCTCCGAGGAACAGAGCTTGAAGGTGCTCGCTCCGCGCTGCAAACACGGTTGCGTGCAGAAGATGGTCGCGAGTTTGCAGCAGAAAAAAACACAGGGAAAGAAGGAACTGGTCGCCAGCCTGGACTCCAAAAAGCCGCAACCAAAGAAGAAGATCTAGCGGCTTACGCTGGCTTTAACAGGTGGGTCAGGCACGCCGGAATTTCGGCGCATGAAAATTTTCGTTGTTGGCGGCGCTGGTTACATTGGGAGTGTTTGCGCCGAGCTTTTGCTGAATGAAGGCCACGAAGTTGCCATCTTCGACAATCTGACTGAAGGCCATCAGCGCGCCGTCGATTCTCGGGCAAATTTCATCCGGGGCGATTTGGCCGACCGCGCGCAAATCGAGGCTGCGCTTACCAGCGCGCGCCCGGATGCCGTGATGCATTTCGCAGCATATGCACTCGTGCCCGAGTCAATGCGCGATCCCTCGAAATATTTTCGCAACAACATTTCCAACGGCTTAAACCTGCTGGACGCAATGCTGAAAACGGAGGTTCGACGCATCATTTTTTCGTCGACGTGCGCGATCTTCGGGCCGCCCGACCGGGTACCGATCGATGAAAGCGCGGTGCCGCGTCCGATCAGCCCATACGGTGAATCGAAACTCGCGTTTGAAAAGATTCTGCATTGGTACGACGAGATACATGGTTTTAAGTTTGTTTCGTTGCGTTACTTCAACGCGGCCGGGGCCACCGAGAACTTCGGTGAGGACCATCGGCCGGAGACACACTTGATTCCCACCGTGCTGAAGGTCGCGCTCGGTCAAAGCCCGAATCTCGAAATCTACGGGACCGATTACGAGACGCCTGACGGCACATGCATTCGCGATTACATCCACATCGTCGATCTTGCACACGCGCACATTCTGGCGCTTGGCGCGGCCGCCAGCGGCTTCTACAACCTTGGCACTGGCGGCGGCTCCAGTGTTCAGGAGGTAATTGCCGCGTGCCGCAAAATCACCGGGCGAAAGATCGAGGTAATTGAAAAACCACGTAGACCTGGCGATCCGCCGCGACTCATCGCTTCCTCGGAAAAAATCAAAAAGGAGCTTGGTTGGCGGCCACAGTTCCGGTCGCTCGACGCCATTATCGAGAGTGCCTGGGCATGGCATCAGAAATTTCCATCCGGCTACGAAGAGTAAAACCGAAGGCTGCGGCAGCAGCAGCAGCGCTTCGCCTTACTAGCTGTTCATCGCGCGAGAAACAGCTGCTTCGACCGATGTGATTTCCAGATCGCTGAGCTTTCCGCTTTGCGCGCGAAGAACTCGTACGTTTTTATTTCTCGGCGCCCATACATTGGGATCTGTTGGACCAAACAGCAGAACGCAATTTGCGCCCGCGGCTGCGGCCAGATGCGAAATTCCGCTATCGTGCCCAATGAATATCGTGCGCTCAAGCACTGCGGCCAGATGAGGCAGCGGCAAATTTTTTGCAAAACGCACCTCTCGATTTTTCAAGGTGCGTTCCAATGCCTCCGTCTCCGCTTTGTCCGCTTCACCGGAAATTACGATGAAGGAAGGCAATTTTCGCTGCTCCCCACGTTTGCCTTCGGCGAGTTGGAATCCTTCATTTCGCGAAAACAATTCCATCCAGTTTTCCAGCGGCCAATTCTTTTGCGTGCTGCCACTTCCCGGATGAATGGCGAGAATCGGTTGCTGTAAATTCTGGAAAAATTTCCGCGCGAACTCCCGGTCTTCCAATGAGAGGAAAATTCTCTCGGCAAGATCGGAAACTCCGATCCCCAGATCTTCGATCGGTTGCGCGAGCTGGCGCGCGGCATGTTCACCGCTCTCAACAATCTTGGATGGCCCGCAAAGCAAATTTTCAACGCCGCAGCGGCGCAGATTGTTTTGGAAGATCAGGTCCGGATCATACAGATAGCTGATGATCAAATCGAAACTGGCGAAATAATTTGCCAATTCCGCCGGCAATTCTGAATCCTTCGCGAAGAAGCTCGAGAGCGGCCCGTATTCGATCGAGCGTACTGCCTGCGCGTAAAATCGGTTCTCTGCAAGCACCGCAATGTGTTTGTAACCAAGAATCTCGATTTGTGCATGCGGACAGGCGTCACGCAGTGCCTTAAGCGCTGGCAACGTGAGAATGAAATCGCCGATTGCGCCGCCGCGGATGACCAGAATGCGCCGGAACATAGACTTTTAGTCTGTGCGCCCGCCCGGTTTGCAAGCGCTGTATGAAGAAGCGGAGAACATCTCCGCTGGGCGCACAGGGCAATGCCCTATGTTCCTAATACTGCGTAAACGCGAACGTGAGAATCACACCGCCATAGATCAAGGCGATGGCATTCAAACAGCGCCAGCGAAAAACGCTCCGCGTGCTCCAATTGATTTGATCGCGAAGGACGTATGGAACTGCGACCCAAAACAGCCCACCAACAATAAGCACATAAGCGAATACCGTTATCAGTAACCGGCTGGTTTCGTACCGCAGAAAGGCGGCATCGAGCAGTGGTTCCGCCGCCAGCAAACAAAGAATTCCAAGGGCGCGCACCGCGAGAAATTCATCCACGAAATGCAGAACGAGTGCGTAACCGATCGGCAGCGCAATGAGCAGCGGCCGGCGGAAGCTGGAGAATTCGCCCATCTGGATCGTGTAGAGCAACCAAAATGTCCAAACGAGACAAACGGTGAGCAAGATAACTCCCCCAACGTGAGAGCGCGGAAAGCGCTGCACAGCCCTCGCGAAGTCCGGTTTTAGAAACCCGACCAAACCGACTAGGATGAGAAATATGCCCACGGTAATCCCGGCGGCATGCAAAGAAAGATGGTAAATCACTGGTCGCGCAATTCCGCCACGGCGAGTTCGTAGCGCCGCGCGGCGGGCGAACCTTGAACTTACCACCTCGCGGACGCAACTTAAAAAGTAGCGCCGGCGTTCAGGGTCGCTGTGCCACACAGGCTGAACCCGTTGGCGCGGTCGATTTGCACATCCACCAGCTCTCCCAGCAATTCGTTGCCGCCTTCAAACACGACAATCTTGTTCATCCGCGTTCGCCCCATCAAGCGGGCCGGATTTGTTTTGCTCGGCCCTTCGCACAGAACTTCTACGCGCTGCCCAACGAGCTTTTCGCCGGCGCGTCGCGTTAACTCGTTCACAATCCGCAACAAATCCTGGTTACGCTCTTCCTTAATGTGCTCGTCAATTTGGTCCGGTATCTCAGCGGCTGGCGTATCGCGTCGAGGCGAATAGCGAAAGACGAATGCATTATCAAACTGCACTTCCTCCACCAGATCGCGCGTCTGCTTGTAATCGTCTTCGGTTTCGCCCGGGAACCCGACAATGATATCGGTCGTGATCGCAATGCCATCGCGCGCCCGGCGAATTTGCCTGACCAGATCGACATATTTTTCTGCCGTATATGCGCGATGCATTGCTCTGAGAATTCTGTTGGAGCCAGATTGCAATGGCAGATGAACGTGCTCGGCAAGTTTTGGCAAACGCGAGAGCGCGTCGATTAAGTCGTCGCGGAAACCGATCGGGTGAGGTGAAGTGAACCGGAGCCGCTCCAGTCCGTCGACTTTGTGAACGGCTTCGAGCAACTGCACAAACGGAGATTTGTTGTCGACCTTCGGAAATTCGTGGCGACCGTAAAGATTCACGATTTGCCCCAGTAGAGTGACTTCTTTGACTCCGCGCGAAACCAGATCGCGCACTTCGGTCACGATCTCACCGATTGACCGGCTGCGTTCCGCTCCACGCGTCTGCGGCACGATGCAGAAAGTGCAGTGCATGTTGCATCCCTGCATGATCGAGACAAACGCAGTCGCCTGCCTCGGCGCGAGATACTGTTCGCGGATCGTCGATTGCGAACCGGGTTCCTCTGAAACATCGACAATGGAAAAGCGCAGATCGTCCATCGCGCGATTCGAGGAATGGTAGGGCGCGCACTCCGTGCGCGCCGCTTTCTTCGCCACGAGTTCCTCCACATGATCGGCCACGCGGTGAAATTTCTGCGTACCCACAACAAGATCGACGTGCAGCAAGCCCTTCAGAAGTGACGCGCCGCGTGCCTGTGCCATACACCCGAGGAACCCGAACACCACGTGCGGCCGTTCCTTGGCCATTCGGCCCAGCATCCCCATTTTGCCTAGCGCTTTCTGGTCAGCCATATCGCGCACGCTGCACGTATTCAGAAGCACAACGTCGGCTTCTGATTCATGCGCGACCCGCTCGTACCCTCGCGCCATTAGCGAATGCGCGACCTGTTCCGAGTCGCGCTCGTTCATCTGGCACCCGTAAGTCTTGATAAAAAATTTGGGCATGGAAGACAAAATAGTGACACAAAGACCGACAGGATGCCACGAGATCACTCGACCAGGCTCGCCAAGCGCGGTGATGGTGCCCGAGGACACAGTTTATCCTTTAGCACGGCCAAAGCCTTGTTCGTCGGAAGGCGGATGGTATGATCGGCGGACGAGAACGAAGAAAACGATGAACACCGTTATCATTGCGTTGGGAATCTTCGCTGTTGTTTTGGCATTACTGGTCGCGCTGCGAGCAAAGACCGGCAATCGGATTGACATCAGGAATTCCGATATTGTGCTAGCGCTCGTGCCGGTTGCTCTCTGGCTCTTTCTGACGGGTAAAATTCAGGAATTTACCTTTGGTGAAGTCAAGATTGTGGCTGCGATTAAGGTAGCGACGAAAGCGCCAGTCGGGCCTGAAGTGTCCAAACTGACCCTGGACACTGTACGCGAACCGGTGCGCACAATGACGAAAGGCGGACCGGAGGTTATTCCCCAGATGATTAATACGAAAAGTCAGGCGCTCAGTTTCACGATTGGGGAGGGAGGCTACGTCGGCTCTGCGATTGCGGACTATCTTGAAAAGCTGACGCAATATCCGTTTCTACGCTACATCGTGATGAACAATCCTGATGGCAGCTTTTTTGGAATCGCAGACGCCCGGCAAGTTGCGGACATCATTCGCGCGTCGAGCGGGCGATTTAACGCTATGAACTTTGCGGAGTGGCTTAACGGCGCGAACAAGGAACAATTAGAAGAACTGCCCGGCTTTATCCCGTCTTCAAATGCGCTTCACAAAAATGACGACAAACAAAAAGCTTTGGAGAAAATGAACTCGCTCGACGTCCAGGTCCTGCCGGTGCTCGATGAAAGTGGAAGATTTGACGGAATTGTCGACCGCTCGAAACTGACAGCCAGCATTCTCACCGAGATCGCGCAACACGTGGAGAAATCCAACTGATAATATTCGCGTCGCAGGTCCGATGAACAAAGCGCCTCCTGCAATCGGGATCATCGGCGGCAGCGGCCTCTATCAGATGGACGAATTGCGCGAGACCAGCGAGCACGACGTAGACACGCCATTCGGGCCGCCATCGGACAGGCTTGTCGGAGGAAAATTAAGCGGGCGTCAGGTTTATTTTTTGCCGCGGCACGGCCGCGGTCATCGGATTCTGCCGCACGAAATAAATTATCGCGCCAATATCTACGCGCTCCGGTCGTTGAATGTTCGCTGGATTATCTCGGTGGCGGCGGTGGGCAGTTTGCAGGAAAAATACGCGCCGCGTGATGTGGTTTTACCATCGCAGTTTTATGATCGTACCAGCCAGCGCGCGGCTCACACATTCTTCGGCGAGGGCATCGCAGCGCACATCGGATTCGCTGAGCCGATCAGCGCGAACCTGCGCAATCTTCTGGCAGAATCAGCCAGGTCGCTCGGAATTACGGTTCATAATGGCGGCATTTACGTGAACATGGACGGCCCCGCGTTTTCCACGCGCGCAGAATCGGAATTTAATCATCGTAACGGCTTTGACGTCATCGCAATGACGAATCTTCCGGAAGCAAAATTAGCTCGGGAAGCGGAGATCGCGTTCGCGACCATGGCCATGATCACCGATTACGATTGCTGGAAGATGGAAGAAGAACCTGTCTCGGCGCAGACCGTTCTCAGCCATTTACTAGCGAATGCAGAGACGGCGAGGAAAGTGATTGTGAACGTGGTTCCGCAAATACCGACAGAGCCGAACTGGCCGGAGCACTTCGCGTTGGACACAGCGCTAATCACGGACCGGAAGTTTTGGCCAGAGACTACGGTAGAAAAGTTGAGATCGATTTTGGCGCGGTTTCTGTAGCCACGGCTCTGTGGGCCGTCCGGTTTGTCCAAAATTATTGTCAGTCGACCGGCCACAGACCGGTGGCTACAGGTCATGCGATTTTGCTCAGACGTTTAATCGCCTGGCAGAGCCCTTTGATTTGATCTTCTTGATGCGCCGCGGTGACGGTAATGCGCAAACGAGCGGCGCCTTTTGCCACGGTAGGGTAGCGGATTGCTGGAACGAGAAACCCCTCGTCATTGAGGGCGGCGGCTAAGTCAAGAGCGGCTTGCTCATTGCCGATGATCAACGGAAAAATCGCACTGCTAGGACTCTCATTGAGCGTTGGGCGTTGAGCGTTGGGCGTTGAGCGTTTGCTGCCAGCATCCAAACGTCCAACGCCCAACGTCGAACGTCCAACATCCAACGAAAGAAGAAGCTTGCGCATTAATCTGATTCTTTCCCAAAGCAGAAGCCTCCGTTCCTCTCCCTCTGAAGATGAAAGAAAATTCACTGCAGCGAGGGCAGCCGCTGCAATTGCGGGCGGCGGTGCCGTGGAATAAATGAAGGAACGCGCACGATTGATCAGCCATTCGATCAGGCTGCGTGAGCCGCAGATGTAACCGCCGCTTGCACCCAGTGCCTTGCTCAGTGTTCCCATCTGAACATCGACATCGTCACTCACGTTTTGTTCCGCGGCGAGGCCGCGGCCGTGCAGACCGATCACGCCCACCGCATGCGCTTCATCAAGCATTAGGAGCGCGTGGAACTGTTTTTTTAGTTGAATCAGTTCGCGCAACGGTGCGCGATCGCCGTCCATGGAAAAGACAGATTCAGTCACTATGAGAACGCGCCCGCCTGGATGTGTACGCGCGGCCCACTGGAGATGGGTCTTAAGTTTGCGCAAATTATTGTGTGGAAAGACGCGCAGGGTCGCCCCGCTCAGCTTCGCGCCATCGATTAGCGAGGCGTGGCAGAGTTTGTCGAGCAGAACAACATCATTTTTGGTAACGAGCGCCGGGATGGTGCCGAGCGCGGCCGCGTATCCGCTGCTGAAACAAAGCGCAGCTGCAGTCGCTTTCCATTTCGCGAGAGCGCGCTCCAAACGCACATGCGGCGATTGCGTCCCGCTGATGAGCCGCGAAGCGCCTGCGCCGACCCCGAATTCATTGATGGCGGCGATTGCCGCTTCGCGCAGTCGAACGTCATTTGCAAGGCCGAGGTAATCGTTCGAGGAAAAGGTGATGATGCGCCGGCCTGCAATTTCTATCTCCGGCCCTTGCGAACTGTTGATTTCACGAAGATGCCGATCCAGCGAGGCCGCACGGAGTGCCTTCAATTGTTCTGCAAAGAGACCCTGCATCGCAAACGATTGAATTGGGACGCGAACCAATTGAGAATCACAAAATGAAGATGCGTTGCTTTGATCACATCGATTTACGGGTGAAAGACATGAAGGTGGCAAGGGAGTTCTACGGAAAATTTCTGCCCCAGCTTGGGTTCACTCACGAGAGTCCAGGCGAAGATTTTCATACATTTTATGCTGCCGGTGGCGACACTCTCGCGGAATTTTTTGGTTTTACGGAGGACAAGAACCATCGGCCAAACGGCACGCGCATTGCGTTTTGGGCAGATACGCGTGAAGAAGTGGATCGGGTGGCGAAATTGGTGCGCGACGCGGGTGGCAAAACACTTGAAGGACCTGAAATCTGTGTCGATTACAGTCCTGGCTATTACGCGTTTTTCTTCGAGGACCCGGACGGTAACAAGCTGGAAATCTGCTGCCGGGAGAGTCCGGTCATTGCACAATGACCGAGTTTCGGCGAACAGTTGGAGAATGAGTAAGCCGGCGCACGAACCTGCGATTCTGCAGGAACCGCGTCGCCATCGTTATCTTAAGCTGATCGCGCTCTTCAAAATCGGCAAAGGCGTG
>WNFX01006631.1_pt1 | contig 12745 bp, 14 predicted proteins | sample 5400111 | NCBI WGS metagenome assembly WNFX01 (sample SAMN13153363, study PRJNA577476) | soil metagenome | isolation source: 40 cm soil or saprolite under grassland replicate 1 | place: USA:California | collected 2016-06-15
GTAGGGGCGCAGCATGCTGCGCCCCTACAGATCAAGGCTTGCACCTACGCCTCGTCGAAATTCCCGGGTCGCGCCCCCGACGGGCATGTGTTGCTGCGAGCGTTCATGGCGCCCACGGATGGTGACGCCGCGCAGCTCGCGCACGCCGAGCTCTCGGCAATTCTCCGAATCCGCGGTGTGCCCCTCTGGTCCCGCGCTTTCCATTGGACCCGGGGGCTGCCACGATACCGGGAGCACCACGCCGCGCATCTCGCGGCGGTGCGTGATCGCCTCGCCCGCCTGGCGCCCTTGGCCATCGCCGGGGCGGGGTACGACGGAGCGGGCGTGTCAGCCTGCGTGCGCTCGGGTCGCGAGGCGGCCCGCGTGGTGCTGGGACGGCTCGGACGCTGACGGCCTGACGAGCGGCATCACCTCCTCGGCGAAGCGCTCCATCTCCTCGAGCTGAGGGCTGAATTGCAGGAGCAACAGGTCCACGCCCGCCCGCTCGAAGGCCCGAACTTGCTCCGCCACCTGCTCCGGCGTCCCCACGAGGCCCGCCTTGAGGCCGCGGTTCGAGACCGAGTAATCCTCGAGGCTCACGCGCTGCTCGAGCTGCGTGTTGGCGATCCACTGTTCGTAGTTCGCGTATCCCGCGGCGCTCTGCCGGACGTCGGTGATCCGGGCGATCTCCCGCCGCACCGCGCCGCCCGTGGCCCGGCAGACGACGTACCCCGCCACGCCGTAGATCATCGGCGGCAGCGCGAGCGCCTCCCGGCGCGCACGCATGTCCTCCACCTTTGCGGCGATGCGGTCCGGCGGATCGCCGTGCATGAGGTACGCGTCGCACCTGCCGGCGATGAGCGCCTTGGCCGCGCCGGACTCTCCTCCTGCGTACAGCGTCGGCCGCGGGCGTCGCAGCGGCTTCGGCTCCAATGCGGCGTTCTCCACATGGTAGTGGCTACCTGAGAAGGTAAAGCGCGGCTCCGTCCATAGGCCGTTGACGACGCGCAGCCATTCGGCGGTGCGGTCGTAACGGGCGTCGTGCGTGTCGAACTCGACGCCGTACTGGCGAGCTTCCTCCGCCCACCACGACGACACCACGTTGAGCGACAACCGGCCGCCGGAAATCCGGTCGATGTTCGCCGCCTGTTTGGCGAGGAGGGCGGGCGGATGAAACGTGGGCCGCACCGCCACCATCAATTCCAGCCGCTCCGTCACCGCCGCGAGCGCCGCCGCCGTCGACCAGGCGTCGAGGCAGGGCGCGTTCTCGCCCTTGATGTCGTTGAGGTTCAGCTCGGCGATCAGGGTGACGTCGAACCCCAGGCGCTCGCTGGCCCGTGCCAGGCGCCGCACGTACGGCCACTCCGCGGCCATGCCTTCGTCCTCGACGTTGCGCAGCCAGCCGCCGAACACCGGAAGCCAATATCCGAATCGCATCAGCGAGCCTCCTGCTCGAGGAAGTCCGCAAGCCGCGTGAACGGGTCGAAACCGACGACCCGCGGCGCGTCCGCGACGAAGTTCGACAGGGCGTTGACGTCGTAGTAGTAGAGCCGGCCATCGCGCGCGTCGATCACGTACTCGATCCCGCCGACCTCGATGCCGCACGCCGCCGCGATGCGCTCGACGTTCGCCACCACCTCGGCCGGCGGCGCGTAGCCCTCCACCCGCAGTCCGTTGCGCGGCGCATCCACCGGGCACGCCGCCCGCGCCAGTTCGACGCCTTCCGTCGTCTGGCAGACGTCGGCAGGGCACAAGTTGAACGTGTCGCCCGGGGAATAGACGCGAATGGCATAGAGGAACCGGCCGCCCAGCACCTCGACGCGCGTGATCCGGCCTTCTTCGGCGGGGATGAACTCCTGCACCAATGCCGTCTGATCGGGGCCAAACTCGAGGTCGGCTGCGTCCGGCGCCTCCGCCGGATGATTGATCACGCGGGTGCGCGGGTACGGCAGTCCCAGACGGTCGAGCAATGACATCTGCAAGGCCTTGGAGGTCTCCGCGACGAACGCGCGAGCGCCGTTCACGACTCGCACGCCGTTCTGCTCCAGGTGACCGAGGAAATGATGCGTGTAGAAGACCGCCTGCCCGTGGCCGCGCAGCCAAGCCGATGGACTCATGCGGTTGAAGACGAGGGCGTAGGACGGCCGGTCCGCTGGATCGAACCGGTGGACCGCGGCGTCCAAGCGCGTGTGCGGCGTTCCCCGGCGCTCGAGTTCCGTGAACAGCGGGACGAACCAGTGCGGGTGCTCGTAATAGATCGCGATCGGACGAGCTCGGGATGCGGCCATCGGCGTCACGCCTCCAGTGCGGGCACGAGGCCCGCCAACGCCGCCGCTTCGGCTGCGGCACGGTCCACGCGCTCCAGCAGGGCGGCATCGGGCGCCCCGTCCCGGAATTGTGAATCGACGCCGTAAACAGCGGTGGCCACCACCACGGCGCCCACACTGGCGAGCAGCGGGCGGAGGCCGTGATCGATGGCCAGGAAGTGCGTCGGCGTCGCCCCGGTGGCGATCGCCACGGCCACTTTGCCGGCGAGCGCATCCTGCGGCAGGAGATCGAAGAAGACCTTGAGCAGGCCGCTATACGTGGCGCGGTAGACGGGCGTACTCACGACGATGATCCGGGCGCCCTGAACGGCGGCGAGCGCGTCGATCACGGCGGGATCCTGGCGGCGGCCGAGCAAGGCGTCGGCAGGCAGCCCTGCAAGATCGAGTTGCCGCGTTCGGGTCCCGTACCGTTCCAGGGCGCTCAGTGCGCCCTCGAGCAGCGTGCGGGAGCGCGAGGTGACGCCCGGGCTGCCCGACACGCCGACGACGGGAGTCGCATCGAATGTCGTGGTCATCGCCGTTACCTCCTGAAAAACCAATCGGCCGCGACTCCGAGGATCTCGAGTCGCGGCCGACCATGTGACGTCCGTCAAAAAACGGATGGCTGTTACGTCATGCGGTCGACCGCTCCCCCATACACATGGGGCAGGGACAACAACAGCGCAGCGCCATCGGACGTGTCGTCATTGTCTCGAGAACCTATCGCGGCGCGCGGGACGTTGCAAGGAGCCGCTGCGCCGCGTCGACCACGCGGTCCACCGTCAGTCCCAGCTCCTGATAGACCCGCTGGTAGGGCGCCGACGCGCCGAAACGCTCGATCCCGAGGATCGTGCCGTCTTCTCCCACCCAGCGATACCAGGACTGTGGCGCCGCCGCCTCGATGGCAACGCGGGGCACGCCCGGCGGGAGCACGCTGTCACGGTAGGATTGCGACTGTTGAGCGAAGTACTCGAGGCAGGGCATAGAGACAGCCCTCAGCCGTCGGCCGTCAGCCTTCAGCTTTTCGTACGCCCCGAGTACGAGCTCCACCTCGGAGCCCGTACCCATCAACACGACCTCCGGCTTGCCTCCCCCGGGCGTGTCAGCGAGGACATAACCGCCGCGGTGGAGTCCCGCTGCGGGAGCGTACTTGGCACGGTCGACGACCGAGACTTTCTGGCGAGTCAGCACGAGCGCCACCGGGCCGCCCTTGTGGAGAATGGCGGCCCGCCACGCCTCGACGACTTCGCTCGCGTCGGCGGGGCGGATGACGGTCATGTTGGGAATCGCGCGCAGCGCGGCCAGCTGCTCGATCGGCTGGTGGGTCGGGCCATCCTCTCCCAGCCCGATCGAGTCGTGCGTGAACACGTAGATCACCCGCAGGTGGGACAGCGCCGCCAGCCGGATCGACGGCCGCATGTAGTCCGAGAAAATGAGGAACGTGCCGCAGAACGGGATGAAGCCCCGATGCAGCAGGATGCCGTTCACAACGGCAGCCATCCCATGCTCCCGGACGCCAAAATGAAAGTTCCGGCTCGGGCCGCCCCCCTTGATGTCCGTGTTGTTGGACCCCGCGAGGTCGGCGGAGCCGCCGATCAGCTCGGGGAGCTTGGGCGCGATGGCGTTCAGGACCTTCCCTGACGCCGCGCGCGTCGCCTGCGCGTCCTTGGGGCCGAACGCCGGCAGCGCCGCATCCCAACCGTCCGGGAGCCTCCCAGCGAGGCGCCGCTCCAGTTCCGCTGCGAGATCGGGGTGCGCCTGGCGGTACGCGGCCCACGTCTTTCGCCATTCGGCTTCGAGCCGTGCGCCGCGCTCGCGGGCGCGGCGCCACTGGGCCAGGGCCTCGTCGGGAACGTAAAACGGTTCGAGCGTGGGCCAGCCGAGTTTTTGCTTGGTGAGCTTGACCTCCTCGACGCCGAGCGGCGCGCCGTGGGCCTCGGCGGTGTCCTGCTTGTGGGGGCTCCCCCAGGCGATGTGCGTGCGCACGATGATGAGGGACGGCTGGTCCGCAACGCCCTTCGCCGCCCCGATAGCGGTGTCGAGAGCGTGCAGATCGTTGCCGTCGGCGACCCGCTGCACGTGCCACCCGTAAGCCTCGAACCGTTTGGCGGTGTCGTCCGAGAAGGTGAGCGCCGTGTCGCCGTCGATCGTAATGTGGTTGTCGTCGTAAAAGCCAATCAGCTTCCCGAGCTTGAGATGTCCCGCGAGCGAGCAGGCCTCGTGAGAAATCCCCTCCATCAGGTCGCCGTCCGAGGCCAGGAAGTAGGTATAGTGGTCGACGATCTGGTGGCCCGGCCGGTTGAACAGCGGGGCGAGCTGCGCCTCGGCGATCGCCATGCCGACCGCGTTGCCCGTGCCCTGGCCGAGGGGCCCGGTGGTGGCCTCGACACCGGGCGTCAGGCCGTACTCCGAGTGCCCGGGGGTCCGGCTGCCCCATTGCCGGAATTGCTTGATGTCGTCGAGCGTGAGGTCGTAACCGCTGAGATACAGCGCGCTGTAGAGCAGCATGCAGGCGTGGCCGCACGACAACACGAAGCGGTCGCGGTCGGCCCAGTCAGGATTGGCGGGGTTGTAGCGCAGGTGCCGCTGCCACAGCACGTAGGCGAGCGGCGCCAGCGCCATCGCCGTGCCGGGATGCCCCGACTCGGCCTGCTGCACCGCGTCCATCGCGAGTGTGCGGACCGTGTTGATGCAGAGTTGTTCGAGGGCCCGAGTCTCCATCACATCAGGCCGGACTTGGCCGCCTGCCACAGCTTGGTCAGGCGATCGAACCCGTCCACCAGCAGGTCCACCTGTTGCGGGCTGGGACTGGCCTTGGCCGCCGTGGCGAGATCCTGCACGATGCGGCCCATCTCCTTGCGGTTCTGCTTGAGGGCCTCGACGCCGATCTGCTCGAGTATGCCGACGATCTTGAGGCGCACCTGCGTGTCGTCGGGCACCTGCCACAGATACTCAGCCGACGCTTTCCCGTCGGCGCAGAGCTTGCCGAGGGCGTCCATCAAGGGTTGGCGCGATGGCCTGGGATCGGGCATGCGAGGGGGATAATCTAACACCGGATTGCCCGAAACTCTGTGCGCGCCTAGCTTGCCAGTCCTATGGTTCCGTTCGTCTTCGCGGCGTTCCTCCAGGCGGCCACCGTCATCCCCGCCGACTCCGGCGAGGGGCATCTTACGAACATTCGCCAGCTCACGTTCGGCGGCCAGAACGCCGAGGCCTATTTCTCGCGCTCCGGGCGCCAGTTGATTTTTCAGCGCCAGGAAGGCGACACCGGCTGCGACAAGCAATACGTCATGAATGTCGATGGCTCGGGCCTGCACCGTGTCTCGAGCCCCGGAGGCCGAACGACCTGCGGCTACTTCTTCGACCACGATCGCCGGATCTTCTACGCGAGCACCGAGCACCTGGGTCCTGCCTGCCCGCCGCGCCCTGACTACTCGCTCGGCTACGTCTGGGCCCTGTACGACTACGACATCTACGTGGCCGACTCGAGCGGGCGCGGGGCGCGGCGCCTCACCACCAATCCGGGCTACGACGCCGAGGGGACGCTGTCGCCGGACGGTACGACGATCGTCTTCACGTCGCTGCGCGACGGCGATCTGGACATCTACACGATGCGGGTAGACGGGACGCACTTGCGACGGCTGACACACACCCTGGGGTATGACGGCGGTCCGTTCTTCTCGCCCGACGGCAAACAAATCGTCTACCGCGCCTGGCACGTCCAGACGGCGCAGGACTCGGCCGACTACGTCGCCCTGATTCGGCGCAGCCTGGTGCGCCCGATCCGCATGGAGATCTGGGTGATGGACGCCGACGGGCGGAATCAGCACCAGGTGACGAACATCGGCGGCGCCAACTTCGCGCCGTATTTCCACCCCGACGGCCGCCGCATCATCTTCGCGTCGAACTACAAGAACCCCCGGTCCCGCAACTTCGATCTCTATCTGGTCAACATCGACGGAACGGGACTGGAGCAGGTCACCACGAACGTGGAGTTCGACGCCTTCCCCATGTTCTCCCCCGACGGCCGCCGGTTGGTGTGGGCCTCGAACCGCAACGGCAAGGTGCAGGGCGAAACCAACATCTTCATCGCGGACTGGGTCGAGCGTCCGTGACGGCATCTCCCTCCACCCCGCCCGTCCGCAAGTCGCTCAAGGACGAGGTGATCAGCTGGGCGAAAGCGGTCGGGGTCGCGTTCGTCATCTGGCTGTTCCTGCGCGCCTACCTCGTCGAGGCGTTTCGCATTCCGTCCGGCAGCATGGAAAACACCCTCCTGGTCGGCGATTTCCTGTTCGTCAACAAGATCGCCTTCGGCGGCGAGATGGAGATCCCGCTCACCGGGATCCACTTCATACGGCTTCCGGGATACGCCACGCCGCGGCGCGGCGAGGTCGTCGTGTTCCGATCGGTGGAGGACTCGACGCCGAACCTGAACATCGTCAAGCGACTGATGGGGACGCCGGGGGACACGCTGCAGATGGTGCACGACACGGTGATTCGGAACGGCCAGCGGCTGGACGAGCCGTACGCCCTGCACATGGACCCCAACCCGATGCCGGAGGAGGAGTTCCGCCTGCGTCTCATTCGGGCGTGGCAGCTCCCGTTCTACGTCGGCCGAGACACCGCGCACTACCACCCGACGACGCACGACTGGGGCCCGATCGTCGTTCCACCGGCGCATTACTTCATGATGGGAGACAACCGCGACCAGTCCTACGACGGCCGCTTCTGGGGCTTCCTGCCGCGGTCGCACATCCGCGGGCGGCCGCTCTTCATCTACATGAGCGTTGCGACCGATCCTTTCCGCATCCGCTGGAATCGGTTGTTCCGGCACCCGTCCTGAGGCGCTCGGCCTTGACACGGGCGAACGCAAGTTAAATCCTACGAGCGATCGTTGAGGACGACGTTTCAAGCTTCAACCATGGAGGTCGTGTGGCTGGACGCTGGCTCGAGGGCTCGCTGCTGGTGGGTCTCCTTGCGGTGGGTGTGGGGACGGTGGCGGCACAGCAGGCGCCGCCGGCAGTCGACCCCGCGGCGGCGAAGCGCGGCGAGTCGCTGTTTCAGGGCCGAGGCTGTGTCGGGTGTCATTCGATCGGCAAGGGCAAGCGGGCGGGCCCAGACTTGGCGGGCGTGACGCAGCGCCGCAGTCGCGACTGGCTGCGCCGCTGGATGGCGAATCCCACGCCGATGTTCGACACCGATTCCACCGCCAAAGCGCTCCTCGCGCAGAACAACAACACCAAAATGCCCAATCTCAGACTCAAGGAAGACGAGATCGAGGCGCTCCTGCAATACATCCAGCAGGAGAGCGACAAAGCGGCGGGTGCGCATTAGGGAAGTCCGTGCAGAGTGAGCTATCCACGGAGCTGACAAAGGGAGGGCCACAATGCGTCGCTTGTTGGGAGCACTCGGTATCGTGGCGGTGGGGGTGGGGGTCGTGGCACTGGCGCCGCGGAAAGCCGAAGCCGTGCCGTCGTTTGTGCGGCAGACCGGCATGACCTGCGCGCAGTGTCACATAATGTTCGGCGCCCCGGTGCCCAACTTCACCTTCACCGGCAAGAAATTCCGGATGAACGGGTATCGCGTTCCGTTCGTGACCGAGCGGATCGAGGCGGGACAGGAAGGCGCACTGGGCGGGAAGCGGCTCAACATCTCGCTCTTCCCCTACATCTCCCTCCGCTATCAGAGCGTGTTCGCCGCGCAGACGAAGGCGAACGGCGCCCTCACAGCGGGTCCCATCACCTCCAATCCCACGTCTCGGCTCGCCATTTTCACGGGCGGCCCGGTGGGCGACTATTTCGGACTATGGACCGAGATGTACCTGACGCCCGACGGCAGCGCGTCGGGTGAATGGACGCTTGGCCTGTTCTCATTCGACGAGTACGACCTGCGCTACACCAGGATGAAGAACAACAGCGTCTTCGGCCTGGCGTTCAACAACCAGGGCATCTCGGAAATCTCCGGGTTCGGCCCGTGGCCGATCAGCGTGCCACAAGAGTTCAACCGCGGCGGCTTCGCGGGCTGGTCGCACCCGAACCGCGGCAACATGATCGCCTATGCTTGGCTGAACGACCGGGTGCTGGTTTCGGGCGGTCCTAGTATCGGGCAGAACAATCTCGACTGGAAGCGGCTGTCCTACCTGGGACAGGTCGCCTACGCCCTGTACAACTCGGATCAGAAAGAGCTGTGGTTTAACGTGATGTACCGAGCAGGCAATGATGACATCCCGCTCGTCACGAACACCCTACCCACGGGCCCGAACCGTACGTGGACCTACACCAGCACCGTGGCGGGCATTGATGCGACGCGCCTCGTGGCGGGACCTTACCTATCCGGCGACCTGACCAAGACGAGCCGCCTCACGGCCGAGGTCCGGTACAGCTTCATCGATCACGGTCCCCACAGCATGGAAGCCATGGCGCGGATGAATCTCAACAAGGACAACTACGGCGACAACGCCTCGGCGCAGCGCAACGACCTCGGCGCCGCGGTCCGCTACACCTACAACCGGACGTACGGCCTCGACTTCGGTCTGTGGAAGCCGACCACGTACCGCTTCACGGAGCGGACGGGGACGGCGCACGACATTCAGAACAAAGTCGCGTATCAATCGTATTTCGTGTTCCAGCCGGCGATGAACATGATCATGTCGCTGGGATACGCGAATTCGCAGGGGCAGAGCCTGACGCTCGCGCCGACCAGCGGCTGGAACTGGTCGCTGGGAGTGGACTTCTTGTTCTAGCAGTCACTCGACTGACCATGACGGCTCGCTGGATGCTCGGCGCCACGCTGGCGCTCGCCGCGGCAGCTTGCGCCGGCCCGTACGGGAAAGTGACCGAGATCGTGAGTCCGAGCATCCCCGGCGACAGCTTCCGGACCGTCGTGGTGATTTCCGGCGACGACGACCAGAGTTCGCTCCAGCTGACCGCCCGCGTGCGCCAGCAGCTCAACGACGCGGGCCTTTCCGCCCAGAAACGCGCCGGCCTCTGGTCCGCCGAGCGCGAAGCGCTTGCAGACATCTGCCCGCTCGGGCAGCCCAGCGACGTCGACGGATTGCTGTTTGTGTACTGGAACGAGCTCGACATGTACGATTGTCGCACCCATAAGCCCGCGTACCAGATCCGGGGCGGGATGCAGGGCACAGACTTGATGGTGAAACGGCTGCTGCGATACATCCGGCCGCGGGGGTAGCCCGTCCGAACTCGCGTCGTCGTCCTGGTCCTCGCGACCGCCGCGCTGGCGGCCACCGCCGCCGCGGCCGCTGCCCAACAGCGCGATACCGCTCGCGTCGATACGCTCGCCCCGGTGTCCGTCACGGTCACGCGCGCCGAGCTCCCGCTCACGCGCCTGCCCTTCGCCGTGGCCGTCGTGCACAAGGGCGACCTCACCGCTCGCCCCATGTGGGGGCTCGACGAGGCGCTCGCCGGCGTGCCGGGCGTCTTCGCCGCCAACCGCTACAACTTCTCGCTCGACCAGCGCCTCGCGATCCGCGGGTTCGGCGCCCGCTCCGCGTTCGCGGTCCGCGGCATCAAGATCCTGCTCGACGGCATCCCGCAGACCCTCCCCGATGGTCAGGGCCAGCTCACGCATGTGGACCTCGGGTCGGCCGATCGCGTCGAAGTGCTGCGTGGCTCGGCGTCGGCGCTGTACGGCAACGCGAGCGGCGGAGTGATCAGCATCTGGACCGACACACGAGTCCCCGAGCGAGCGAACGGTGAAGTCCGGATCGTCGCCGGAAGCTTCGGGCGCGGCGACGATGGATCGAATCGGACGTGGACCAAGTGGCAGGGGACGGGCCACTTCCGTGTGGGCGATGGTGGTGGAGCGACGCTGAACGTTTCGCGCCTGTCCTACGAGGGCGCCCGGGATCACAGCGCCGCGGACCTGCGGGCGCTGAGCGGACGCCTGCGGCTGCCGCTCGGGCCTGCCTGGTCGCTCACGGCGCTGGCGGACGTCGGCGACCAGCCCCGCGCCGACAACCCCGGTGCGCTGAACCTCACCGAGTTGGGGCGGAACCGCGACACCGTGCCGCCCCTGAATCTCGCGACGCACGCTGGCAAAGACGTGCTGCAGGGGCAGGCCGGCACCACACTGCGCGGCACCTTTCCGTCCGGCGATGAGGCGACCCTCACCGTGTTCGGCCTCGCGCGCGACCTGAAGAATCCTCAAACCTTCGCTTACATCCGTTTGAAGCGCGCTGCTTACGGAACGCGCGCGGTGTTCACGCGCCACGGCGGCGGCGTCACGGCCGGGATCGACGTGCAACGACAGCGCGACGACCGCGCCAACTTCGGAAACGTGGGCGGGGCACCCGATACCGTGCGCTCCCTCGATCAACTGGAGCACGTCACGGAGCTCGGTCCCTTCGTTCAGACCGTCGTCGACCTCACGGCACGAACCACGCTCACCGCCGGCCTGCGCTACGACCGGGTGAGCTTCGACGTGCTCGATCGTCTGGTCGGCGACTCGTCGACCGACATCAAGTACCGCAACGACTCGGGGCGGCGCGTGATGGCGGCGCTCTCGGGCTCGCTCGGTGCCACTTGGCGTGCCGCTGAGGCGGTGACGCTGTACGCGAGCACCGGCTCGTCGTTCGAAACGCCGACCACCACGGAGCTCGCCAATCGGCCCGACACCGCCGGGGGGTTCAATCGCGATCTCTCGCCTCAGCGCGCGTGGACCTACGAAGTGGGCGCGCGCGGTACGAGGGAGGCCTGGGAAGTCGCCCTGTATCAAGCCGACGTCCGCGATGCGCTTGTGAGCTTCGAAATCCCCGCGTCGCCCGGTCGCCGCTTCTTCCGGAACGCCGGGAGCGCGCGCTACCGCGGCGTCGAGCTGGCCGCCGGCGTCGCCCCGCTGCGGGGGCTCGACTTCCGGGTGACGTGGACCTACTCGGACTTCCGCTACCGGCGCTACGCTTTCACGGCTGGGGGCACGACGCACGTGCTCGACGGCCAGCGGTTGCCCGGGATTCCGCGGCAGGCCCTGCGGCTCGCGCTCCGAGCGCGGCCCGGCTCACTGCGCGGTGCCTGGGGCGAGATCGAGACGCAGTACGCCTCACCCTACGCCGTGGACGACACGCTGAACCGCCAGACATCCGCCTGGTGGGTCACAAACCTGCGGCTCGGCTGGGAGGGGACGCGTGCGGCGCCATTCGTGGCGGTGCAGAACGTCTTCGACCGGATGTATGTGGGCTCGGTGGTGGTCAATGCAGCGGCTGGGCGTTACTACGAGCCGGCGCCGGGCCGGAATCTCTACGCGGGCTTCAGCTACTTGTATCGGTAGGTAATCCTGCCGCGCGTGAGATCGTAGGGGGAGAGGTCCACGGCCACGCGGTCGCCCTGGAGGATGCGGATGTAGTTCTTCCGCATCTTGCCGCTCACGTAGGCGAGCACCTCGTGGCCGTTCTCGAGCTTCACGCGGAACGTCGTGTTGGGCAGCACCTCGGTCACCGTGCCCATCATTTGAATCGCGTCACCAGCCACGCTGTTTCCTGGTCTCCTTTCGGTGCTAGACTTCCCGAGGGTCCATGGTCGCGTCGCGTGGAGGCTCGAGGCCTCGGGCGATGTAGGACGCGTGGCGGCCGCACGTCTCGCAGATCAGGCTGATGCGCTCGGCCCGGGGCTCGAGCTCAGTGGGGGGCAGGGGCCGGCGGCGGGGCACCCGATGTATCGTCCGGGTGCCGCACGACGGGCACACCAGCGGCAGGTGGTCCCGGTCGGCCGCGATGAGCGCCAATGCCTCCGGCGCCCGAAACTCCTTGATGCCCCTTCGACCCACAGCGATTCGCCTCCAACGGGGGAATCTAGCCCTTTTCTTGACGGCCTCGCAGGGGGGGTGTAGCTTGGCGCGACCTTCAACCTCGGAGCGGCGGTTCCGGTGCCAGCCGAGCTCGGTGGTTCGCAGATCTCCTCGTTGCTCGAGACGCTCCCCGGCATCGCAAGCGTCCTGCGCAGCCCGGTGGCGGATGCGTTGATCAAGGCGATCCGCGGCGCGGTGGGGTTGGGGGAATTCGGTGCGGACGACGCCGAAGAGCTCGTCCGCTACGCCGTGCGGCGCGGCCTGATCGGCGCCGACGAGGGCGACCGCGTGCTCAGCGAGGTGCACGAAGCGGTCGGAAAGCGTAAGCCGAAGCCGGGAAAGAAGTCGAAGCCCGCCGCGAAGAAGGCGGCGAAGAAGAAACCCCACCGCTAGATTCGGAAGCCCCGGACCAATCCGCGCAGTTTCTCGGCCGCCTGGAGCAGCTCGCCGGCGGACGCGGCCATTTCCTGGGTGGAGGCGCCCTGCTGCTCGGTGGCGGCGGTGACTTGCTCGGCTCTCGACGCGTGCGACACCGCCCGCGTCACGACTTGCTGGGCGCGCTGGCCGAGCTGCTCGGTGACGCCGCGGTTGTCGTGCGCCGCGCCCGTCACGCGCTCGGCCGCCTGCTCGACTTGCTCCACGGCCGCCACGATCTCCGC
>WNFX01012656.1_pt1 | contig 12745 bp, 14 predicted proteins | sample 5400111 | NCBI WGS metagenome assembly WNFX01 (sample SAMN13153363, study PRJNA577476) | soil metagenome | isolation source: 40 cm soil or saprolite under grassland replicate 1 | place: USA:California | collected 2016-06-15
GAGGAGTTCGTCGAGGTCGAAGAGTCCGGCGCGAAAGCGGAATGATCGGCCGTGGGCGCGTGAAAAAAGGGGCGGCAGCCCTTTTTTTTTAAACTTTGGGAATGAGCGGGGTCTATCGGGAATGGCGGAAATCACCGCGAGCATGGTCAGGGAGCTGCGCGACAAGACCGATGCGCCGATGATGGAGTGCAAGAGAGCGCTGGTCGAGGCGGAAGGCAATTCGGCCAAAGCCGAGGAGCTCCTGCGCGTCAGACTCGGCAACAAGGCGTCCAGGGCCACGGCGCGCACCGCCGCCGAGGGCGTCGTCGCGGTTCACATCGCGCCGGACGCGAAGACGGGCGCGATCGTGGAAGTCAACTGCGAAACCGATTTCGTCGCCAAGACCGGGGATTTCCAGGCGTTTGCCGCTTCTCTTGCGGAACTGGTCGCGAAGCGCAATCCTGTGGACCTCGCCGCGCTGAACGCACTGCCTTTGGGCGGCGCCACCGTGGAAGAGGCGCGTAAGGCGCTCTTCGGACGCATCAGGGAGAACATATCTATTCGCAGATTTGCCCGGATCGAAGCCAGGGGTCGCCTGTCTCAGTATATTCACGGCGAGGCGAAGAAGATCGGGGTCCTGGTAGATCTTTCCGGCGGCAGCGAACAGTTGGGCCGGGATCTGGCCATGCACATCGCCGGCCGAGAAGATGGTCGAAGGCAGCGTGCAGAAGTTTGTGAGGGAGGTAACCCTGCTCGGTCAAGTTTTCGTCAAGGATCCGGCCGGAAAGCAGACTGTGGAAGCTCTCCTCAAGGCCGGTGGCGCGTCGGTCTCGCGCTTCGTGCTGTATGTGGTCGGCGAGGGAATCGAAAAGAAAGGGAACGGTCAGGCGGCCTAAACAATGGAGCTACACCGAGACAAGGAGAAAGAAAGACAGCCTGCAATGACCGCGACTGCCAAGTACAAGCGCATCCTGCTCAAACTGAGCGGCGAGGCCCTGATGGGGGACGATTCCTTCGGGATCAATCGCTCGACCATGGAGCGGATCGTCGGCGAGGTCGCTCAAGTCGCGGCCCTCGGCGTGGAGATCGCGATCGTGATCGGAGGGGGAAACATATTCCGCGGGGTGGCCCCGGGCGCGGCGGGAATGGACCGCGCGACCGCCGATTACATCGGCATGCTCGCCACCATAATGAACGGGTGGAGCCTTACATCCGCAACAAGGCGATCCGCTACCTCGAGGAAGGCAAGATCGTGATTTTCGCCGCGGGGACGGGCAACCCTTTCTTCACGACCGACACCGCGGCGGCGCTGCGCGGCACGGAGATCGGGGCGGAAATGGTGCTGAAGGCGACCAAGGTCGACGGCGTCTATACGGCCGATCCGAAGCTGCACCCGGACGCCAAGCGTTATGACAAGCTCTCTTTCGACGAGGCCATGATCAAAAATCTGCGGGTGATGGATGCCACGGCGTTCGCGCTGTGCCGCGACCAGAAGCTCCCGATCACCGTGTTCAGCATACTGAAGGCCGGCGCGATGAAGCGGGTCGTCACCGGGGAAAACGAAGGCACGCTGGTCTACGTCAGCGCTTGAGCGCTGGAGGGATGGAGTGACTCATGAATACCGTCGCCGACGTCAGGAAGACCACCGAGCAGAAGATGCACAAATCGCTCGACGCGCTGAAAACCGATCTGGCCAAGGTGCGCACCGGCCGGGCCCACACGGGGCTGCTCGACCACATCACGGTCGACTACTACGGCACGCCGATGCCGATCCCCAAGGTGGCCAACGTGAGCCTGCTCGACGCCCGGACCCTGGGCGTATCTCCGTGGGAGAAAAAGATGCTCGGAGTGATCGAAAAGGCGATCCGTGAATCCGATCTCGGCCTGAATCCCGCCACCCAGGGCGACGTGGTCCGAGTGCCGATGCCCTCGCTCACCGAGGAACGCCGCCGCGAGCTGATCAAGGTGATCAAGCACGAAGCCGAAAACGCCAAGGTCGCGGTGCGCAATCTGCGCCGCGACGCCAATCATGCGCTCAAGGAACTGCTCAAGAGCAAGGCCGTGTCGGAAGACGAGGAGCGGCGCGCCCAGGAGGATGTCCAGAAAATCACCGACAAGCACATCGCCGACATCGACAAGATGGTCGCCGGCAAAGAAGCCGAGCTGATGGCGATCTGATCCCCCGTCTCAAAGAACCTGCTGATGAAATCATTCTCCAGCTCCACCCGCGAGATCCCGTCCGCGGGCGAAATTCCCAGGCACATCGCCGTCATCATGGACGGCAACGGACGCTGGGCCAAGAAGCGCTATCTGCCGCGCGTGGCCGGTCACAAGCAGGGCGTCGAGACGGTGCGCCGGGTCACGCGCGCATGCGGCGAGCGCGGCGTCGAGTACCTGACCCTGTTTGCGTTCAGCTCGGAGAACTGGCGCCGGCCGGCCCAGGAGGTCTCGACGCTCAAGCAGCTGTTCATTGCGGCCCTGGAGCAGGAGGCCGAGCGGCTGCACCGGAACAAGGTGCGCCTGAAGATCATCGGCGATATCGCGCCGTTCGGGGCGCGGGTGGTCGAGCTCGCGCGCCGCGCCCAGGACCTGACCTCCGCCAATTCGGGGCTTACGCTTACCATCGCCGCCAACTACGGAGGGCGGTGGGACCTGATGCAGGCCCTGGCGAAGCTGGTGCGCAGCGGGCCGATGCCCGAGGGCGGCTTTACCGAGGAGCAAGTGGCTTCGCAGCTCGCACTCAACTACGCGCCCGAGCCCGACTTGTTCATACGCACCGGCGGCGAGCAGCGCATCAGCAATTTCCTCCTTTGGCAGCTCGCCTATACGGAGCTGTACTTCACCCCGACGCTGTGGCCGGACTTCGACGCCGCGCAGCTCGACGCGGCGATCGCCTGGTATCGCGAGCGCGAGCGCCGCTTCGGGCGGACCAGCGAGCAGCTGGAAAAAGCCAAGCGCGACGCGAACGGCCGGCGGAGGATCGCGTAAGGCTTCCTGCTCTCGCGGGGAGGCGAGCGCGGGCCATCATGCTGAAAACCCGCGTGCTGACGGCCGCGGTCTTGCTGGCGGTGCTTCTGTCGGCGCTGTTCCTGCTGCCCGGGAACGGCTGGATCGCATTCTGCGCTTTGCTTCTCGGCATCGCCGCCTGGGAATGGGGCGCATTGGCGGGGCTCGCCGCGGCCGGTCGCTCGATTTACACGGCATTCGTGATCGGGCTTTTCGTCTTGCCGGAGGTCCTCGAGGTTTCCCGGGCCGATGGCTTGTACGCGCCGATCTGGATTTACTGCGCGGCCGCGCTTTTCTGGATCATCCTCGTTCCGCTGTGGATGTGGCGACGCCCGCGGATGGATGGCCGGGCCTTGTTGCTCACAGCGGGAGCCATCGCGTTGGTGCCGGCCTTTGCCGCTGCGGTCGATCTGCGGAGCGTCCGTCCGTCCCTCTTGGTCGCCGTCCTGGCAACGGTCTGGATTTCCGACTCGGCTGCCTATCTCGTCGGCCGGCGCTTCGGCAAACGCAAGCTCGCCCCGGTCATCAGCCCGGGAAAGACCTGGGAAGGCGTCGCCGGAGCGCTGGCAGCGGTCGCGCTCTACGCGCTTGCCTGGGCAAGCTTGAGCGGCCCGGCCGGCCTGTCTCTCGGGCCCGGCCGGGCGCAGTTGGGGCCGGTGTGGATTCTCCCGGTCCTGCTCGGGCTCGCCGTCGCCGGAATGATTGGCGATCTGCTCGAATCTCTGATAAAACGCCAGGCGGGAGTCAAGGACAGCGGCGCATTGCTGCCCGGCCACGGCGGCGTGCTCGATCGCATCGACGCGCCCCTGGCGATGCTCCCGCTCGCAGCGCTTGCGTTCGTGAGGTGACTACGATTCAGAACATCGCGGTACTCGGAGCGACCGGCTCGATCGGAGCGAGCACTCTGGATGTGATCGCGCGCCATCCGTCGCGCTTTCGCGTGGCGGCGCTGACCGCCAACCGGCAGGTCGACGAGCTGGCGGAGCTCTGCAGGCTGCACCGCCCCGACTACGCCTGCGTGGCCGACAGTTCGCGCGCGCCGCGGCTGCGCGAGCGCCTGGCGGGAGCCGGCGTGGCCTGCAAGATCCTCGCGGGAGAAGCGGGCCTCGTGGAGATCGCTTCGCTGCCCGAAGTGGACTGCGTGATGGCCGCCATCGTCGGAGCGGCAGGACTGCGCGCGAGCCTCGCCGCCGCGAAGGCGGGCAAGAAGCTGCTGCTTGCGAACAAGGAGGCGCTCGTGGTCGCGGGCCCCGTCTTCATGGAGACGGTGCGCTCGGGCGGCGCGACGCTGCTGCCGATCGACAGCGAGCACAACGCCATCTTTCAGTGCCTGCCGCCGTTCGCCGCCGGCGGGCTTGCCGCCAAGGGCGTCCGCAGAATCCTGCTCACGGGATCGGGCGGGCCGTTCAGGGCGCGCGCGCGCGCCGAGCTGCACCGCGTCACCCCGGAGGAGGCCTGCGCTCATCCGAACTGGGTCATGGGACGCAAGATCTCGGTGGATTCCGCGACCATGATGAACAAGGGGCTCGAGATCATCGAGGCGCACTGGCTGTTCGGCGCGAGCCCGGAACAGATCCAGGTCGTCGTCCATCCGCAGAGCGTGGTGCACTCGATGGTCGAGTACGCCGACGGTTCGGTGATCGCCCAGCTCGGACACCCGGACATGCGCACGCCCATCGCCCAGGCGCTCGCTTACCCCGAGCGGATCGATGCGGGGGTCTCGACGCTCGACCTTTTCCGGATCGGCGTTCTCAGCTTCGAGCAGCCCGATTTCGAGCGCTTTCCAGCGCTCGATCTCGCCTACGCAGCGCTCAGGAGCGGAGGAGCGGCACCGGCCACGCTCAACGCAGCGAACGAGGTCGCCGTGGCGGCCTTCCTCGAGGGGCGCCTGCCTTTCCTGCGCATCACGGCGGTCATAGAGGAAACCCTGGCGAGCGCGGCAGCCGGCGCGCCAGGCACGCTCGAGGACGTGCTTGCCGCCGACGCAAGCGCTCGCGGCCGCGCGAGCCAGATCGTCGCCCGGTTCAACTCCCACGCCGCATGAATCTCGCCATCGCCATAACGGCCTTCGTCGTCGCGCTCGGCGTGCTGATCGTGATTCACGAGTATGGGCACTACCTGGTCGCGCGACTGTGCGGGGTCAAGGTGTTGCGCTTCTCGGTCGGCTTCGGCAGGCCGCTGTGGAAGGTCCGGCGCGGCCGGGACCAGACCGAGTGGGTGATCGCCGCGCTGCCGCTCGGCGGTTACGTGAAAATGCTCGACGAACACGAAGGCCCGGTCGCGCCCGAGGAATTGCACCGTGCTTTCAACCGCCAGAGCGTCTGGCGGCGCATCGCGATCGTCGTCGTCGTGGGCGGGGTGCAGGAAGCAAAGCCGGTCCTCGCCGCGCCGGAACCCGGAACGGTTGCGGAGGCGAGCGGGATCGCGCGCGGCGAGACGATTCTCAAGATCAACGGAGAGGCGGTCGCGAGCTGGCAGCAGGTGCGCTGGCAGCTGCTGCAGCTCGCGGTGGAAAAACAGCCGGCGCGGCTCGAGGTCATCGACGCGAAACAGCGGCTCACCTGGCGGACCCTGGATCTGTCGCGTTTCGACCTCGAGGGTTTCGACAGCGACCCGCTAGCGCGCCTGGGGCTGCGGCTGAACCGGCCCGACGTCGCCCCGATCATCGGCACGGTCGTCCCGGGAAGCGTCGCCGAGGCCGGAGGGCTGCGCGCGGGGGACCGCGTAATCTCGATCGACGGCGGCGCTATCCTCGTCTGGGAGGATGTCGTAAAGGCGGTTCGGGCACACCCGGCCGAAACGCTGCAGCTGCAGATCCTGCGCGAAGGAAACAGGATTGAAATCCGGCTGCGACCGGAGGCGGTGCAGCAGAACGGCGAGCGCTTCGGCCGCATCGGGGCGGCGCCGCAGGTCGACGCCGGGGCGATGAAGGACCTGGTCGCGACCGTGCGCTACGCTCCGTGGCCCGCCCTCGTACTGGCGTTCGAGCGGACCTGGGAAACATCGGCGTTCAGCCTGAAGATGCTCGGCAAGATGGCGATCGGCGAGGTCTCCTGGAAAAACCTGAGCGGCCCGGTCACGATCGCCGACTACGCGGGCCAATCGGCGCAGCTCGGCATCGGCGCCTATGTCGCCTTCCTCGCGCTGATCAGCATCAGCCTCGGCGTGCTGAACCTTCTGCCGATTCCGTTACTGGACGGAGGGCACCTGCTGTATTATCTGGTCGAGATCTTCAAGGGCAGCCCGTTGTCCGAGCGAGCGATGGAGCTGGGCCAGCGTCTCGGGCTGACGCTGCTCCTCTCTCTGATGGCCTTCGCCTTCTACAACGACCTCAACCGCCTGTTGGCGGGTTGATAACTCCTTCAGTGAAAAACGCGCTGCGGGCCGCGATCTTCCTGCTCGTGCTCTGCGGGCCGGCGTGGGCGCTCGATCCTTTCGTCGTGCGCGACATCCGCGTCGAAGGCATCCAGCGCATCGAGGCGGGAACCGTCTTCAATTATCTTCCCGTCAAGGTCGGCGACACGATGACCGACGAGAAAGCGGCGGGGGCGATCCGCACCTTGTTCGCCACGGGTTTCTTCCGGGACGTGAGGCTGGAAGCTCAAGGGAACGTGCTGATCGTGACGCTGGAAGAGCGCCCGGCGATCGCCTCGATCGAGTTCACCGGAATGAAGGAATTCGAAAAGGACAAGGTCAAGCAGGGCTTGCGCGACGTCGGATTCCAGGAGGGGCGTATTTTCGACCGCGCGCTGCTCGACCAGGCCGAGCAGGAGCTCAAGCGCCAATACCTGACCCGCGGCCTCTACGGCGTCGAGGTGACGACCACCGTGACCCCGCTCGAGCGCAACCGCGTCGCGATCAATTTCAGCATCAACGAGGGCGAGGTCGCAAAGATCGCCCGGATCAACATCGTCGGCAACCGGGCGTTTTCGCAGGACGAATTGCTCGGCATCATCCAGCTTCGCACCCCCGGCTGGTTCACCTGGTTCAGCAAGAACGACCAGTATTCCAGGCAGAAGCTGCAGGCCGATCTCGAATCGCTGCGCTCGTATTACCTGAACGGCGGCTACCTCGAGTTCAGCATCGACTCGACCCAGGTCTCGATCACCCCCGACCGGCGCGACATTTACATCACCGTCAACATCACCGAGGGCGAGAAATACGAGGTGACCGAGGTGAAGCTCGGAGGCGAGCTGCTCGTCCCGGAGGAGGAGCTTCGCGCGCTGATCACGATCAAGCCGGGAGAGACGTTTTCAAGGGAAAAGCTCACCGAGTCGACCAAGGCCATTGTCGACCGGCTGGGGCGGGAGGGCTATGCCTTTGCCAACGTCAACGCGAATCCCGCCGTCGACAAGGAAAAGCGCAAGGTCGCCTTCACGTTTCTGATCGACCCGGGGCGGCGCGTCTATGTGCGGCGGATCAACGTCGTCGGCAACACGCGCACCCGCGACGAGGTGGTGCGCCGCGAGATTCGCCAGCTCGAGGGAAGCTTTTTCGACAGCCAGAAGCTGCAGCTGTCCAAGCAGCGGATCGACAAGACGGGCTTCTTCAGCGAAGTCGAGGTCGAGACGCCGGCGGTACCCGGGACGACCGATCAGGTCGACGTGACCGTGCGGGTCAAGGAGAAGCCCACGGGCGCGATCATGCTGGGCGTGGGTTTTTCGAGCGTCGACAAGCTCATCGTGCAGGCGTCGGTTCAGCAAAGCAACTTCTTCGGCACCGGCAATACCCTGGGCGCGCAGATCGCCTCCGGGACGGTCAACAAGGTCGCCTCGTTTTCCTTCACCGACCCTTACTACACGATCGACGGGGTCAGCCGCGGGTTCGACGTTTACCGGCGCGACGTGAACGCGACCTCGCTCGGGATCGGCAACTACCGGACCAGGACGGTCGGCGGGGCGGTGCGCTTCGGCGTGCCCTTCACCGAATACGACACCTTGTTTTTCGGCTTGGGCGCGGAACGCGTCGCGCTGGCGCTTCAGGCCGACAGTCCGCTGCGTTATCTGGACTTTCGGAACCAGTTCGGGAGCACCTACGCGGCGCTGATCGACACCGCCGGCTGGGTCCGCGACACGCGCGACAGCGCCATCTGGCCGACCAAGGGGCACCTGGAGCGCGCGACGCTGGAGCTCGCTACACCGCCGGGAGATCTCGAGTACTGGAAGTACTCCTACACCCACCAGTACTTTTACCCGTTCTCGCGCAGCCTTACCTTGCTGCTGACCGGGGAGCTCGACGCGGGGGACGGGTACGGCGGAAAGCCGCTGCCGTTTTTCAAGAACTACTACTCCGGCGGGATCGGCAGCGTGCGCGGATTCCGCAACGCTTCGTTGGGGCCGCGCGACATCGACGGCAGCTTCCTCGGGGGCAACCGCAAGGTCAACGGATCGGCCGAATTGCTGTTTCCGGTACCCGGCAGCGGGCTCGACCGGTCGATGCGGTTCGGCGCCTTCATCGACGCCGGGCAGGTCTACGGAGGGAGCGAAAAGGTGGATCTCTCGCTGCTGCGCGCCTCCGCCGGACTGAGCTTCGCATGGAACTCCCCGGTCGGACCGATGAAGATCAGCATCGCGCGTCCCCTGAAGCAAAAGCCGGGCGACGATGTCCAGCCCATCCAGTTCACCCTCGGCTACATATTCTGACGGCCCGGTATAATCGCGTTTTTAGAGGCGGGGTGGTGGGAGAGCGAATTGAAAGGAAAATCGGCCGCCGTCTGGGTCTTCGCGGCGCTGCTCGGGGCCGGCGGTCCGGCTCTCGCCCAGTCGAAGGTCGGATTTGTCAGCCTGGAGCGGATCCTGCGCGAGGCGCCGGCCGCCCAGCGGGCGCAGAAGAAACTGGAGCAGGAGTTCTCCAAGCGCGGGCAGGACGTATCGAAAATGGCGGAGCAGCTGAAGAAGCTGCAAGAAGACATGGACAGGAATTCGGTGACGATGTCGGAATCCGACCGGCAAAAGCGCGAGCGGGAATTCGGCGAGCTCAACCGGGATTTCCAGCGCAAGCAGCGCGAATTCAACGAGGACCTGGCGCAGCGGCGCAACCAGGAGCTCTCCGAAGTCATCCAGCGCGCGAACCTCGCGGTGAAGCGGATCGCCGAGGCCGAAAACCTCGACGTCGTGCTTCAGAACGAACAGGTCGTGTGGGCGAGCCCCCGCATCGATATCACCGACAAGGTCATCAAGGCGCTCGAAGATACCCGCGCGGGCAAGTAGCTCGTGACGCAATCCAACTCGCGCACTTACCGGCTCGGTGAAATCGTGGCGCGGCTCGGCGGGGAGCTGATAGGCGATCCCGGAGCCGAGATTCGCAGGATGGCCACGCTGGAGAGCGCCGGTCCCGGAGATCTGTCGTTTCTCTCCCATCCCCGGTACCGGCGGCAGTTGCGCGGCACGCGGGCCTCCGCGGTGATTCTCGCGCGCGACGAGCGCGACGCGACGGCGCTGCCGCGCATTCTCTGCGAGGACCCCTACGTCTACTTTGCCCGCGCCGCGCAGCTGCTGAGCGCCGAGCCGCGGCCGGCTCCGGGCGTGCACCCGCAGGCGGTGATCGAGGCCGGCGCGATCGTTCCGGACTCCGCGACGGTGGGCGCGGGATGCCGAATCGGCCGGGAAGCGCGCCTGGGCGAGCGCGTCATCGTCGATTCCGGCTGCAGCGTCGGGGACAGGGTGGCGATCGGCGAGGAAAGCCGCCTCTATGCTTCGGTCACGATCTATCCGCGCTGCGTGATCGGCAAGCGCGCCGTGATCCACTCCGGCGCGGTGATCGGGGCCGACGGTTTCGGTATGGCGCCCGATGGAGACCGCTGGATCAAGATTCCGCAGACGGGGCGGGTCGTCATCGGCGACGACGTGGAGATCGGGGCCAACACCACCATCGACCGCGGCGCGCTCGACGATACCGTGATCGAGGACGGCGTGAAGCTCGACAACCAGATCCAGATCGGCCACAACGTGCGGGTCGGCGCGCATACCGCGATGGCCGGCTGCGTGGCCGTCGCGGGCAGCACGCGCATCGGCCGGCACTGCGCGATCGGCGGCGCGGCGCGCATCATCGGCCACCTGGAAATAGCCGACCGCGTCACCATCTCCGCCGCCGCCGTGGTGACGAAATCCATCACCCGGGCGGGCGTGTACACCGGCGTTCTCCCGTCCGCGCCGAGCCGCGAATGGGCGAGGACGGTGGCGCACCTGCGGGGCCTCGATCGGCTGGTCAAGCGCGTGCGCGAGCTGGAGAAGCGACTATCCGAACCGCGAAAGAAAAAGAGGTAAGCGATGGACATCCGCGAGATCCTGGAGCACCTGCCGCACCGCTATCCCATGCTTCTGGTGGACCGGGTGCTCGAATGCGAGCCGGGCAAGCGGCTCCTCGCGATCAAGAACGTCACCATCAACGAGCCTTTCTTTGCCGGCCATTTCCCGCACTATCCGGTCATGCCCGGGGTCATGGTCATCGAGGCGCTGGCTCAAGCCGCGGCCATATTGTCTTTCCGGACGCTCGGCACCAAGCCGGACGATCAGTCCGTCTACTACTTCGCTGGAATCGACGAGGCGCGCTTCAAGCGGCCGGTCGTCCCGGGCGACCAGCTGCTGCTCGAGGTGACGCTCGAGCGGGAGACCCGCGGCCTGTGGAAATTCTCCGCTCAGGCGCGCGTCGGCGACGCGCTCGCCGCCGAAGCGAAGATCCTGTGCACGCTGCGCTCGATATGATCCACCCGAGCGCGGTGATCCACTCCGGGGCGAAGCTCGCGCCGGGCGTGTCCGTGGGCCCGTATTCGATCGTCGGCGAGCACGTCGAGATCGGGGAGGGGACCTCGATCGGGCCGCACGTCGTGATCGAGGGGCGAACCCGCATCGGCGCGGGGAACCGCATCTTCGGGTTCAGCTCGCTCGGCGGCCCGCCCCAGGACAAGAAGTACGGCGGCGAGCCGACCGGGCTCGAGATCGGCGAGCGCAACACGATCCGCGAGTACTGCAGCCTCAACTGCGGCACCGCGCAGGACGCGGGCGTCACGCGGATCGGGAGCGACAACTGGATCATGGCTTACGTGCACATCGCCCACGACTGCCAGGTCGGCGACCATACGGTCTTCGCCAACGTCGCGACGCTTGCCGGCCATGTCCGCGTCGGCGATTACGCCGTTCTCGGCGGATTCACCGGAGCGCACCAGTTCGTCTCGATCGGCGCGCATTCGATCACCGGGGTCGCGACGGTGCTGCTGCAGGACCTGCCTCCGTACGTCATGGCGGCGGGCAACACCGCGAAGCCGTTCGGGATCAACAACGAGGGGTTGAAGCGGCGCGGCTTCAACGCCGAGAAAATCGCGGCGATCAAGAAAGCCTACAAGACCCTGTACCGCTCGGGGCTCGTCTTCAAGGAGGCGCGCAGGAAAATCGCCGCGCAGGCAAAAGCCTGTCCCGAGCTGCAGGTGCTGGTGGATTTCCTCGACGGCTCGCGCCGCGGAATCATCCGGTAGCCGCGGTGAGCGACGACCCCATCGTCGTGGGCATGGTGGCCGGCGAGGCCTCCGGCGATTTTCTCGGGGCGCATCTTATCGCCGCGCTGCGTAAACGGGTTTCCAATCTGCGTTTCGTGGGCATCGGCGGCCCGAAAATGCAGGCTCAAGGGTTCGATTCCTGGTTCAGCATGGAGAAGCTCGCGGTGCGCGGCTACGTCGAGGTGCTGCGGCATTTTCCGGAGATTTTCGGGATCCGGCGGAAGCTCGGGCGCAGGCTCGCGGCGGCGCGGCCGAGGCTGTTCATCGGCATCGACGCCCCGGATTTCAATCTGGCGCTCGAGCGCAGGCTGAAGCGGGCCGGCATCCCCGCGGTCCATTACGTGAGCCCGTCGCTGTGGGCCTGGCGCGGCGGGCGCATGCGCTCGATCGCCGCGTCGGTCAGCAAGATGCTGGTGCTGTTTCCGTTCGAGGAGCCGCTGTACCGCGCCGCGGGAGTGCCGGTCGCCTACGTGGGCCACCCGCTTGCGGACGCGGCGCCGGAGGAGGATGGATCGCAGGCCGCAAGGGAACAGCTGCGGCTGCCCGCCACGCGCAAGGTCATCACGCTGCTGCCCGGCAGCCGGCAGTCCGAGGTACGCTACATGGCTTCCACCTTCGTGCGCACCGCCAAGCTGATCGCGGCGCGGCAGCCCGGGGTGCATTTTCTGGTGCCGCTCGCAAGCCGCGAGACCCGGGCGATTTTCGAAGAAGCGATGCGCGCGGCCGGCGCCGGGGATTTGCCGCTCACCGTCCTGTTCGGCCACGCTCGCGACGCGATCGCGGCTTGCGACGTCGCGCTCGTGGCGAGCGGGACCGCGACGCTGGAGGCGGCGCTCGCCCGCAAGCCGATGGTGATCACCTACAAGATGGCCGGACTCACCTATCGCATCATGACCGGGATGGGGCATCTGCCGTGGATCGGCCTGCCCAATATCATCGCCGGCGAATTTCTCGTGCCGGAGATCCTCCAGGGCGATGCGACCCCCGAGAACCTCGCACAGGCCACGCTCAACTCGCTCAACGATCCCGCCGTCGGCCGCCGGCTCCCCGGACGCCTCGACCAGATCCGGCGGCTTCTGCGCAGGGACACGGCGGCGCGTGCGACCGAAGCCGTTTTGCCGTGGCTGCAGTCCGCCTGATCTGCGGCGTCGACGAGGCCGGCCGCGGGCCGCTCGCGGGACCTGTTTGCGCCGCGGCCGTGATATTCAGTCCAGGACGGCGGCGGCCCGCAGGCATCGCCGACTCCAAAGTCCTGAGCGTGTCAGAACG
>WNFX01006844.1_pt1 | contig 12743 bp, 9 predicted proteins | sample 5400111 | NCBI WGS metagenome assembly WNFX01 (sample SAMN13153363, study PRJNA577476) | soil metagenome | isolation source: 40 cm soil or saprolite under grassland replicate 1 | place: USA:California | collected 2016-06-15
ACTTGCGCTCAGGGAACGCTATCTTAAAATTGCTCCCTTGAGCACGGAATCTCCCATCGTAACCACTGTCGCTGAACTATCTGCGACACCAATTCGGACGCAAGCCCGGCAGCAAAAGCCCACTTTTCGCATTCGACCGACAAAAGGTTGGGCAGCGATTAACGTTCGCGAACTTTGGAAGTATCGCGACCTACTCTGGATTTTGGTAGAGCGCGACACGAAACTTCTCTACAAACAAACTGCGCTTGGGGTTGCTTGGGTGGTGATGCAGCCCCTCATCGCAGCAATAATTTTCACAGTAGTCTTCGGCCGAGTGGCGAGGCTTCCAAGCGACGGCGCGCCCTACCTGTTGTTTGTCTTCTGCGGTTTGACTGTCTGGACATATTTCTCGCAAGCGCTGCAACACGCGGGGAACAGTCTCGTCCGTAACGCCCAGCTTGTTTCCAAAGTTTACTTTCCTAAGTTACTTCTCCCCCTCGCCCAGACCCTTCGTGGGGTCGTCGATTTCACGGTTACACTGGTCGTGCTTTTGGTATTAATGGCCATTTATCGAGTCCCGCCCACATTTCGACTGGCCGTATTACCTGTCTTTCTGTTTTTCATGACTCTGACCGCAACTGGCGTAGCCCTATGGTTTTCCGCGCTCAGCGTTAAATACCGTGATTGCACACACGCTTTACAATATTTCATTCAAGTTTGGATGTACGCAAGTCCAGTCGTGTACCCAATAAGCATGATTCCTGAACAATGGCGGCCGTTGTTCGCCTTGAATCCCGCCGTCGGATTCATTGAAGGTTTTCGGTGGGCAGTGCTGGGCCACAGCGTTCTGAACCCTAATCTCCTCTGCATCACGATCGTAATGTCCTTAGTTGTCTTGTTCAGCGGCGCGTTTTTCTTTCGCCGCGCCGAACGTGGCTTCGCCGACATCATTTAGTCTTTGGATTATTTCGCGAAATGTCGGACGTCGCCATCGCTGTCAAGAACTTAAGCAAGTCTTTCAAGATCGCGCATCAACGGGACGGACTGCCGGGATACAGGACACTGCGTGATGATCTAATTGGTTTACCGCAGCGAATGCTGGCGCGATGGAAGAGAAACGGCCAACTTATATCTGAAACGTTCTGGGCGCTTAAGGACGTTTCGTTCGAAGTTAAGAAGGGCGAAGTAGTCGGCATTATCGGACGCAACGGAACAGGCAAGAGCACTTTGCTAAAGATCCTAAGTCGCATCACTGAGCCGACATCCGGCGGCGCAGACATTTACGGACGCGTTGGAGCGCTTCTCGAAGTCGGGACCGGTTTTCATCCGGAGCTAACGGGCCGCGAAAACATTTTTATGAACGGCGCGATCCTCGGCATGAAGCGCGTCGAGATTCAACGAAAGTTTGCCGAAATCGTTGCCTTCGCCGGGATTGATAAGTTCCTGGACACGCCGGTAAAGAGGTATTCCACCGGAATGTATGTGCGGCTCGCTTTCGCCGTCGCCGCGCACCTCGATCCGGAAATTCTCCTCGTCGACGAAGTTCTGGCTGTGGGCGACACCGAGTTTCAGCAAAAATGTTTAGGCAAGATGCACGACGTGTCGGCGGCTGGCAGAACCGTTATTTTTATCAGCCATTCAATGGAAGTAGTCTCGCGACTCTGCCCTCGCGCGATTTGGTTGCACGAGGGGCAATTAATCTCGGATGGCCCTTCGGACGCTGTTATTGCCAAATATTCCGACGCTGGCGACCGTTCGGCGATTCAAACTTAAAAGACCGCCTGCGAAGGAAACGGGAGAGGAAAAAAGATAAGTCCCCGCACTTGGAAGCCGGAACGAAGGCACTCCACAGGGCGCGGCGCTCGTTTTTGGAGTAATCGAGGAATCCCATCCACCACTCTGGATGAACGTTCCCCCAGTGGCGCCACTGGCTCTTGAAAACGTCCTTGTATGCCTTGCCACGCTGGGATTTCGTTTTTGTTGCCGAATATTCACGCGAACATGACAGCAGTTTATCGATGCGAACGATAAGCCCTTTGTTAGCAGCAATGCGTTGCCAGTATTCATAATCCATCGCCGTCTGGAAATCCTCGTCAAAGAGTCCTATGCGATCCATGATGCGCCGGCACCAGAAAGCGGCCGGCTGGCAGATGGTACAGCGGCCCTTGAACTCCTCGAGTTGAAACTCGCGCGTATCGTATTCGCGGATAATATCGCCATGTTCATCGATATAGTTGGCTCGCCCGTAGAATAAATCCACACTAGGCTGACGTCTCCACTCATCGACAATGGTTGAGACAGCCCCTGGCAGGAGCAGATCATCACTGTTGAGAAAGGCGAGGATACTTCCCCTTGCAAGTTGTAGACCAGAATTGATTGCGCTGGTTTGCCCGCCGTCAGGCTCGCTCTTCCAAAAAAAACGCCCATCGTAGCTTTTCAATATCTCCCGCGATTCATCGGTCGAACCGCCGTCCAGAACAAAGTACTCGATCTGCCGGTAATCCTGAGTAAGCACGCTTTCGATGCACTGCCGCAGAAACCGGCCTTGTTGGTAGGAGGGTGTGACGATGCTCACCAGCGGCGGCTCAAGGACGGCGATTTCGCGCAGCCTGGGGGCCTCGCGCCGCGCGGGAGTTTCGCGGAGCCCGTCAAGAAGCTCGGCCGCGGAATCGAGATAGTTGAAACGATGCGACTGAGCCTGCCCCTTGGACACCGTGGTGGCGTCCCAGGGTGCATTTTTCCAGACGTCTTCCACCACACGCGCGATCGACTCAACTTCCTGCGGATCAAAATAACGGGCCGTGTCCCCCCCGACTTCGGGCAGGCTGCGAGCACTGCTGCAAGCAACCGGCACGCCGACGACCAGCGCTTCAGCCACGGGAATTCCGAAACCTTCAAACAGCGATGGAAAAAGCAGACAGGCGGCCCCGCTGACGAGCGCATGGAGTTCTTCGTCCTCAACGTAACCAAGCATCCAAAGCCATCCTTCGCCTTTTGCCCGCTCGAGCTGTTCTATTAACGCCCCTTCCGCAGAGGAAGCACTTCCGACGAGTACGAGCGGTATTGCCACTCCGCGTCGGCGTACGCGCAGGAGCGCATCGAGAAGCTTTTTATGATTCTTATGCGGCCAGAAGTTGCTGGGAAATATCGCATAACGCAGAGGGAGCCCAAATTTCTTTTTCGCCCTGTCGATTGCCTCCGGCGAGGCGCTTCCGGAAAGAAACTGAGGACTGGGAGAGGGATACACCACTTTTATTCGCCGCTCGTCGCAGCCGTAAGTCCGCGCGAGATCTTGCCTTGCGAATTTCGAGAGTGCAAAAATCAGGTCCGCCGATCCGATCGCAGTGCCGAATGCGAAGTCGCGTCGCGACCGCTCGGCCGGCTCAAAGAAATACGGATACGCCAGATGTTGAAGATCGGGAAGGCAGGAGGCGACCTTGAAGGCGCGGTCTGCATCATAGATATCGAGCGTATCGGGATACCAATAAACGACCCAATCGGGCCTGATTTCCTCGATGGCCCTGCGCTCGTTGGCTGCCCAGATAGTATTTTGCGGGCCGGGAAGATACCGGCGCGCCATATTGTCTGGCAGGGAGGCGCCAATCTCTTGAAAATTAAGGGGCGTCAGACCAACGTGGATCGAAAGCTCTGGATTTCTGGCGAGTGCGCCCGCGAGGCCAAGGAAATATCCAACGATCCCTCCACTGGATTGGGCCTGCAAAATCCGCGCGCTAAAATAGATTACCAATTGCCGACCTCGGATTCTTAGTTGCTTACAGGGAAACCGTCGCTTCTTCCAGCGAGCATGCGCAATCCCTCGCCAGCGCAACCCCACAATTCAAGGACCTTTTTTCCGGCTTCTTTGGGAAACAGCTTGCTGATTTCAGCATCGGTCAGGAGGTCGTGAATCAAGCGCATCAGTTCGCAAAGGACCCCAGGGGTCAGTTGCAAATTCGAATATTGGGCGACGAGCCTCTGAATTTCCATGAAACGCAGCCAACCGCCCGTCGCAGTCTTTGTGCTCGGGTATTCGCGGATGCAAGCGACAGGAAAAGGGACCCAATTGGGATCGCCAAGAGTAAGGAGCCGAAACCAAATCTCGGAATCCAGGACGTAATGCAAGTCTCTATCGAGCTGCCCGCCCGCCTTTTGCAGCGCTTCGCGCCGAATAAAAGTGGCAGGTTGCAGGATGTAATTGAGTCCCGCGACGAACGCACGTCGGTTGAAACGGAAGTTATCCGGATAAAACGGGCGCCGCGCCTTGCCCGCTTGATCGGTCCGGAACCCGATACCCATGTGAAAGGGGGCAGCTGGGTTCTTTTTGCATGCGTTTTCCATGTGCTGAAAGGCCCCAGGCGCATAAAAATCATCAGTGTTCAACCACGCAACGAGGCTGCCGCGCGCGAGACGCAAACCCTTATTGATTGCGTCCGCCTGCCCTTCGTCCGGCTCGGAAATAAAGTGCGCGCACCGGCTGCGGAAAGGCTCAACTGCCGCAAGTGTCTCCGGGTTAGACTGGCCGTCCACAAAAATGACCTCGTAGCTCGCACCTTTTTGAGCGAAGATGCTTGCGAGACATTCCGAGACAAACTCGGGAGGCTGGTTATAACTGGGTACCACAATCGAGATCGCAGGCTGCATAAATTGTCCGTCCGTTCTAGCGTGCGGCGCCCGACCCATCAGCCGTGCTGTTCGAAGTAAGTCTTTCTTCCATGGCCTTGTACAAGGCATCCATTTTCAGAAGCTTCTGTAACCTTGCCTCTCGGTCGGCATCAATCTCTTCATTACGCCGGACCAGCTCTTTATGCTGGGCATTGGCGTCGAGCAACGCCTGAATGATGCGTCCCTCGGGATGGCGCAGCAGCGCTTCCGTCGCTTCCGTCTCGCTGTGCGGAGTGCACTCACGCGGGCTCGCGACGACACACATGTCGTAATGGTGAAAAATTGCTGGTTCAAAATAAACAAAAGGCGCTCCGACATCTGAAAAAAGGCGCGCGATAGACGCCTTGCTAAAAACGTACAGATGCTCGGCCGGCCTGAGCATCTCGAGAAAACGATCCTTATTTCGCACGATTTCCTCGTACGTGCGGCCAACGGGAAAACAAGGCGTTTGAACGATCATGAAGCCATCCGGCTTTAGCAGTTCCATGCAGCGTCGCATTGTGGTACGGGGATCGGGCAGATGCTCGAGAAGGTCGAAATGCAGGATCAGATCCAGGCTGCGCGGCTCGAGATCCTGCTTTTCGATCGTGCCTGTAAGCATCGGGGCGCCAAACGCAGATTTTGCGTATTCCACCAGCCAGGGACTCAGTTCCAAGCCCGCTGCATCGAAACCGGCCCAACACATCAGAGCAACGAATCCTCCGTGGCCGCATCCCAATTCGAGCGTCCGCGCCGGCGGCAGGCGGTATTTGAGCACAGTTCTCATCCAATGCATACAGCGCTCGTTCAGATCGTTGCGCGCCCGCTCCGCCAAGCTTGGATACCCGTCCTGGACTACGAACGATTCGTAGTAGCGACGCCCATAAAAATCGCTGGCATCGTTGATTACATCGAATCTCTCCGCCGGCGGCCAGTTTTTGAGCACGAGGGTCTGGCAGTTTTCGCAACAGAAGTATTCAGGTGAAAAATCGGTGAGATCGGTCTGTCCGCACCAGCAGGGATGAGTGGAATTCATCGTGAAGAAATATGTCGCCAAAACCGGCTTGACAGCGAGGTCCGGTCGCCGAGCGCCTCTTCGCGGTTAAGCGTAACCACTGAGCCACGCGAATTTGGCATGCCTCCCGGCAAGCGTCAAGCGTCTCGAGGATGCAGGGCCGTTTATTGGTTGTCCGTTTGTCGACACACGACCGGCTCTGCGCGCATGTAACGAATCTGGGAGTTCAAGCACGGATCCATTATCCTATGGCGGTTCATCAACAACCTGCACAGAGAAACTGGAGACGGATTCCGTCGGGAGTGCGAAACGCCGAGATTGACCGACTCGTTTCCAGAACGTAATCTTTTGCAGCATAAGGGAGCGGATCGGGCATCGTGGAATCGGGAGATTAGGACATTTCTATTCGTGGTGCCGGTAATTACGGGAACGAACCTCTGATTTTTCCATTTTCATCGCTAAAGGAACTCGATAGTTATGTTTCGGCGTATAGCTCTGCTCAAAAGCCTTCGGGTCAGCCCATCTAACCACGTCGCGCGGCAAGTTAATGAACCACGTATCCGAGAGTTTTCGAGTGTGACTAAAGAACGAAGAAAGGCGGATCGAGCGTCCAGTTTCTCATCACTTCGTCGACAACGCGATGATGGCCACGATTTGTTCCTCGCTCGCGCGCCCTCTCGACGCTCGAACACGCTCTAAAACAGAGTATTTTGTCGAAGTAAGCAGTCGAATCCTTAGAGCGAGTTAGCTCCCAAGAAAATTAGTTCAGATGGGTAGACCGCTAGTCTCAATTCTCTTACCGTCTCTCAACGCTTGTCAGTTTCTCGACGCACGCATCGAGTCTCTTCTAACCCAATCGTTCTCCAATTGGGAGGCGATCGTCCTCGATAGCCATTCTAGCGATGGTAGTTGGGAGTTTTTTAAATCGATCGCATCCACTGATTCCCGTTTTCGGCTCTACCAGGTTCCACGGGATGGGCTTTACGCCGCACTTAACCGGGGCATGCAGCTCGCAAGTGGCGAATTCCTGCACATTGCCACTTGCGACGACACAATGGCTCGGGCGTTTCTCACTGATATGCTAAAGGCATACGCCCAATGTCCTGGGGCGGGCATTGCTGTATGCGACCTATTGTTTATCGATCGCAACGGAGATGAGCTTTCGCCTGCGGATTTGATTGGCCATTTGACGGTGCGCGCGACTAAGGATTTGTTGAGTTTGGATACCGTTCGCACTTCTGTCCCGGGAGAAATATGCCGTCATCTCAATTACCGGCCTGCCCCTCACGATTGCCTGCTGCACTTTGCCGGACGCAGTGTTTATTGTTCTCTAACGCAACTGGTTGTTCGCATGTCGTCCGTAAAAGCAGTGGCACCGTTTGAAACCAAGATAGGTTCTATTGCTGACTACGAGTGGTTGCTCCGTCTCACCGCTCACGCCGGTTCGGTGCATTTGCCAAGAAAACTGGCAATGTGGCGCTATCATGGAAATCAGCTCAGCCTCCTCCGAGATGATTCGCGCCTGGGTTCCATGAGGGTGATGGGCGAGCGCACCCTGCGGGGAATTTGCGAGCGCCAGCCGCGCCTGCTGACTCGGAATGACTGCGAGGCACTCCTGTTACCTTACAAAATTCTAATGGCGCGTTCGGCGATTGGCCGCGTTTGTCGCTGGTTCGAAGCCGCCATTAGACTCTTGTGGATGGTTTTTGACAGGCCTGCCGCCACTTGGCGCGGACTTCGTCGAGCGAAATTTAGATTCGGCACGCGGCGATACTCTTTGCTTCCAATGATCTTGCAAGGTATAGGGCTCGCCCCCAAACGAGCTCAATGTCATTCGGTAAACGTTATGATGGGCCCGCCACGGAAGCAAAGCGCGGCATTGGGCAATTGCGCGCTGTAGTGAACGTGCAGCGCGACCGAATCATCGCGAGTTATGTCCCCAGCGCGCCCCGCGCCGCCGGGTTTCCGCCTGTCGCGTGCACGAGGACGTTCAGGCTCCTGGAACGGCGGGAACTGAGGCGTGCCGCGGCACGGGTTGCAAATGCTTGAGAAGCTTCTCGATGTAAATCCGAACACGGCTACTTACTTCACGGCTTCGCAGGACGGGCCGTGTGCTAGTGCTGAAGAAACGTGCTACGTAGACGAGGGACCCAATAAATGAAGCGAGCTGAGCGCTGATCAACCAGACATGATGAGCGCTGATCAACGAGACATGACCAGCGCGAGCGATGAACAAATCAGGTCGGCCACGAATGGCAAAACCGCAGCCAAGATTGAAAAGGAGTTGCAAATGTTCGAGAAGCCTCTCGATGTAATCCGACCACAAACGAAACTTTCTGGCTCGCGCTTCTACACATAATCGTGCATAAGTTGCCTGATCTCTGAGCAATTTTTTAATTCCGGCGGCAATCGCATGCTCGCTTGTTTGATCGACAATCAAACATCCACCACCGCGGGCAACTTCTCCAAGCGCGCCGTTTCCGCCACAGACGCACGGTTTGCCATGCCAAAGACTCTCGAGAATCGGAAGACCGAACCCCTCCATCAGGGAAGGATAAACGGTAAACAAGCATTCTCGATAGGCCTGATGGAGCGTGCGATCGTCCACATGTTTAAGCCAGCGAATGGGTCGCCCGAGTGACTGGAGCCGCCAGGCTTCAAGCGCCACTCTCCTTCCCCAATTCGTGCTCGAACCAATGAGTTGAAGTTCGAATTTGACGCCGCTGTCCCATAGTTCTTTGGCCGCATCAAAGAGTCGTATGTGGTTCTTGCGCGCATTAAAGGAGGATACGTAGAGGATAACTGGCCGCGCGCTATGCGCGGCGGAGCGTTCATTCTCATCAAATTCCAACGGCCAATGCGCCACGAAGGTTTCTACTCGGGCAGTCACGTCATTTCGCTTCCAGAATTCAAAGAGATCGGCGCGTGATTGGTTTGAAACGCAGATCACGAGATCAAACGCCGCGAGCGACTTGATGTAATTCCGAAACTTTTTCATTCGACGCTCCGATAAAAAGGACAATCGCAGGTCCGCAGCATCGTGGAAGATCGCAACAGACCGCGCTCCGGTTCGTCGTGCCATTTCCGGCAACTTCTGCATTCGGCGATCAGTAAACGTGGCCGGCACGAAAAGTACATCGTCATCTTGCAATAGGGTAAACATGTCGACGCTGCCGTTGCGGAGCAGACGCAGGAATTCGTGCGGCAAATCTTCCCTTGCATGAGGATGGCTTATCGAACGATTGTAACGCCGAAACGGCGTTCTCAGGTACTCCATTTCGCGTGAGTCGAGGCGCTGATAAAAATTACCCAGCCTGTTCCAGCAGAAAGGTGTAACCGGGACCCGTGCCGCCAGCTCTGCGAAAAGCTGGCGAGTCATGCGCTGTATACCGCTATTTCGGACAGACTGGCACGAGCTCGTGACGTCAATCAAGATGTTCATTCACTTATTGAGAAGATGCGTTCTTATCGAATTACCCCTTATAGCACGCGATCATGGCAAGCGAGACCCTCACGCCACTTCAGGCCCAGAAGAAATTTCTCGCAGCATACTTCTCACTTCGAGTGAGTCCAATGCTTTCGAGAACATCTCCATTCGCTGAAGAAACATCGGAAGCAACGACCGCTTTACGTTGTGCGGCAAGAAGCGAAACGCGCGGATGGCTCGCACAGTAGCGACGGGGCGTTGGATCGACATGAGAAAGATACGGAAAGTCGCTTCCAGCCAACAGAAAACTCGCTTCGGCGTCGTGTTCGCAAGATAGCCAATCGAAAAAATTCCCAGCTGCCGTCGGTCGAGTGACTGTCGAGGACGATGGCTTCCCAATCGCGGAACGTTTGCGCCAAAAGCGAGTCGATTCGTGGTTCGAGAAATTGCCGGGCATTTTAGCACGGCAACAGAATGGAAACCCTTAGCGCCGGCGCCATTTATTTCAACTGAAAGGCAGCAAATTACGGACCTACTGAGAATTGCGAGTCCGCGGACCAGCAACGCCGGATTGGCTGAATTCGTCGAGCAAATCAAACAGGCCATTGGCGAAGTCGCTTCCCGTAGAACGCCGCGCCCGTTCTTTCCCGCCAGCAGTTAAGCTTTCGCGCTTCGCGCTATCGCTGTGAACAGATTTGAGTGCTTCTGCAGTTTCGAACTCGTTCGCCGGATTTACGGCATGGCTGCGTCTCCTAACTCTTGTTTTGCGCCGGGTATATCGGCAGCAATCACAGGACAACCCCAATGCGAATGCTTCCAACGGCGGTAAATTCAGGGGTCCGAAAAAACTCGGATAACAAAGAACGAAAGCGTTTTGATACAAGGCCCGCAAAGCCGGACGCGAGACGTGGCCGAGAAAAAATACCTGATCGTCCAGCTGCAGCGTTTGCACCAGTTGCCGGATATAACTTTCGTTCCCTTGATCGGAACCGGTGAAGACAACGGGCAGGCGCAAATTGTACTTCTGTTTGAGGTGCAGGATCGCGCGTAGGATGCGCACGTGATTCTTATGGCTCCAAAACTGCGCCGGATAAAAGATGTAATTGGGCGGCAATCTGAATTGGGCCAGCATCGACGTGTCTTGCGCGCCGTCTTCGAGCGCGAAACGCGGCGTCGGGTGAGGAAGAATGCGGATCCGTTCATCAGGTATGCCATAAAACATTTGCACCTCTTTCTTCCCTGTATCCGTGGCGGTAACAACGTCGGCAGCCCGTTTTAAAACTTGGGAAAAGAAATTCTCCCGGCGTTGCCATTCGTCGCCCGAACCGACCTCAGGGAAAAATGGCTGCAGACAGTGCTGCAAATCCCAAACTAACACGAGGAATGGAACATCTAGGATAGCGATTCCCGGACTAACATTTACAAAGAAGTCTATCCTTCGCGCACCAAGCTATTGCTAATCCACTCATTTTCCCATCAATAGGTCGGTCTGGGAACCGAGTTCGCAGTTCGAGAATACTTCGCAGTTTCGCATACAGTTGCTTTGCCGAAAATGGACGTTTGCGCGGCGTCTCCTTTAAGTTCGGTGTTTTGCCGGTCGCTTTGTCACCGTCCAAGTCTTCAAAAACTACAAACTCATGTTTTGAGGTTGGCGCACGTTCGAGCAGCCGCTCAAAGATTTCATGTTCGAAGGTGTAACCCAGCCGATAACTTCAGGGTGTGGTAAGTTGTAATCCCAGTACGCCGCTGACAGTTGGCAGCGCGCGGCTCCGCCGTTAATCTCGCGGGCTATGGAGAACATCCTGCCAATCTTAATCGCGGATGCGCCCGAGGCTTTGATCGAATTGTGTGGCGTCAACTTACTCGAACGTTTGCTCCGCATTTTGCAACGACTCGGATTTCGCAGCGCGATTGTTTTTTCGACAACACCGGAAATCGTTGAGGCTGAATTAGCGAAGCGTTCGTGGGCCCGTGAACAAGTAATTATCGATCTTGTCCCGTGCGCAATTGGACCGCTGACTGCGCAACTGCTTTTGGAACAAAGCCCGTCGGAACGTTTCTTAATAGTGCCAGCAAATATTTATTGTGACGCACGTCTGCTTGCCGCGCTCTGCGCGAAAGATTCATCCGCCGCGCTTGTCGATTCCAATCCACCGGAATTCGCGCGGTCTTTAATCCGAAATCCGTGCGGGCCGGCATTGGTTATAAGGGATTTTCTTTCTGCGTTTTTGCCCACAGCGCCGTTTTTTGAGGAACTCAAACACAAGATCAACAACGGCAAGACCGACATCATAGACGCGGCGGAGGAGGAGGATTACATCGTCGGCATGCGTCGGCGCGTGCGCCCAGTCTGTTTTCCGGCGCCGCCCGAGCAGAGCCGTCGCCTGGCTGAGCGTATCATTCTCGATTCCGCCCAAAAGGGAACGCTCGACTTGCCGGCTTATTTCCACGCACCGATAGAAACAGGAATCATCTCACTTCTTTGTAAAACGCGAATCACGCCGAACCAAATCACGATTGCAGGTCTCATCATCGGATGCAGCGCGACCGCTGCGTTTGCGCTTGGTCGTGTCGGGCTCGGAATCCTCGCTGCTCTAATATTTGGTATCGTCGATGGACTGGACGGAAAGCAGTCGCGCGTCAAAATCGAAATGACCGAGCGCGGCAAGTGGGAACATCATCTCGATTATTGGATCGAGAATTCGTGGTGGGCGGCTATCGCTTTTCATTTGTGGCAAAGCGGTCAATTTTCGAACGTGTTCTATGTTTTCGCTTTGCTAATTGGATCGCATTTATTGGACGAATTCGCAAAACGCCGGGTGAAGATGGCGAAAGGCCGCCTGCTAGATGACGTTACGCCATTCGACCGTGCTTTCCGGCTGATCGCGGCTCGAAGAAACGTTTACGTTTGGATGCTGGCGTGTGGTTTTTTGTTAAACGCTTTTCCGCAAAGTTACGCGATCATCTGCGGATGGGCCGCTTTTAGTGCTGCCGTTCATCTCGTGCGTTCCATCTGGATTTGTGATAGCGTTGTGCGTCGCTTTGTCGGCATCCGGAGTTAAGGAACGACGAAACATTGATGGAATGCGCTTGGCGCGCGCGACGATTTCCTTGCCGAGGACGTGAACCGGTTTTTCCACGAGGAGCGAAGCACTCACTCCGCAATAAACACCGCAACCTTTCTGGCACGATTTCTTGCGGTAGTTTGCGTAGAGATCATCCAAAGTGACGTCCATGATGTGCTTATCCGTGTGCACCATGCTGCAGATCCAGAATTTTCCTTGCGCGGAGACGAAGAATAATTTGTAGCCGGCCATGCACGTCCACTCGACATGCTCGCCTCGGAGGAGACTGCGTTGGTAATCAAGGATGGCCTCGCTGGTGTGAATCTTTTCCCCGCGACGTTTTCGTTCGATCATCGAATCGATGAAGCGTTCCAGTTCTTCACGCGGCCCGCGATCAACGCGAAACCGATGTAATGGGTCCGCATGCACCAGGCGAACTTCGGTGGGAATTCCGCGCGACAAACCGGTCTCGAGCACTGCCCGTGATTCGGGCAACGTGTCGGCACAAATCACTCCGGTGATATGCAGGCTGATTTTTGAATCACGAAAATAATCAAGCTTCGGCAAGATCGTCTTGAACGATTTTTTTGTAATTGGACTCGGTGTCATCCGGTCA
>WNFX01005552.1_pt1 | contig 12741 bp, 11 predicted proteins | sample 5400111 | NCBI WGS metagenome assembly WNFX01 (sample SAMN13153363, study PRJNA577476) | soil metagenome | isolation source: 40 cm soil or saprolite under grassland replicate 1 | place: USA:California | collected 2016-06-15
ACACCCGCGGCGGGCTGACGCGGCTGCGCCAGGAACTCGGCGACGGGCTGTACTCCGCGGGCTACCCCGAATGGTTCGCCGACTGGGCGGGCCGGGAGGGCGAGGCCACCACGCTGCGGTCGTTCCAGCCGCTGGTCGTGCCCGGGCTGCTGCAGACCGAGGACTACGCCCGCGCGATCTTCAGCACGCGTATCGGCATCACCGGCGACGAGATCGACGAACTGGTCGCCGCGCGGATGAAGCGGCAGGAAGTGCTCACGGGTGACAGCCCGCCGGTGCTGTGGGTGCTCATGGACGAGTGGGTGCTGCGCCGCCCGGTCGGCGGGCGCCACGTGATGCTGGAGCAGGTCAACCGGCTGATCGAGGCGGCGCGGCAGCCCAGCGTCGTGATCGAGGTGATCCCGGCCGCCGCCGGCGCGCACGAGGGCCTGGCGGGCGCGTTCGCCGTCGCCGACTTCGAGGACGGGCCGAGCGTCGGCTACCTGGAGACGGCGGTCCGCGGCCAGCCCGTGGACAGCCGAAACGACGTTGCGTCGCTGGACCTGACCTGGGCTACGCTCAGAGGCGAGGCGCTACCACGGAAAGCCTCGCAAGCTCGACTGGAGGAAGCAGCGAAGTCATGGACCTCAGCCACGTGACGTGGCGCAAGGCCAGCTACAGCAACAGCGACGGCGGCAACTGCGTCGAGGTCGGCGCCTGGCGCAAGGCCAGCTACAGCGGCAGCAACGGCGGCGGGTGCGTCGAGGTTGCGCGCGGCCGGCCCGCCGCCGTCGTGGTGCGGGACTCGAAGGACCCGCACGGACCGAAGCTGGCGTTCACGCCGCGTGAGTGGCAGGCGTTTACCCGCCAGGTCAAAGCGGGTGATTTTGATCTGGCCTGAGCGGCGCTGAGGCCAGTTGCCGTTATGGAGATGACCGTGCCGCTCAGCAGGACAGGTGGCGCACCTGCCAGGCTGTGTGCGACAGCTCACGATCCCGGCCGGCGGGTAATCGGCGACACGCCGGCTGGCCTGCTTCGTCCGGCCGTCGCGCCGCCCTAGCATTTCGAGCATGTGTTCGATCCGCGCACCGCCTGCCCGCCCGTGCCGAGCGGCCCGTGCCCGCTGGGCGGCTGGCCCGCCGGGCCTCACGCCTGCGGCGGTGCCGGCATGCGGTACCTCAGGCGGTACTGGTCGGCCGCGACGATGATGTCGCACGTCTCGACCGGCCGATCGCCAGCGAGGTGGGTCCGCTCGATGTGAAACACCGGCGTTCCCGACGGGATCGCCATTGTGGTGGCCTCCGCCGAGAGCGGCGGCCGGGTAGAAATTTCCTCAACGACCTGGTCCACCCTTATTCCGATTGCTCCCATGCGAGCTGTCACGCCGCGCCCTGCGAGCGGTCCCTCTTCGGGAAGCAGCACCGGGGTGCCCGCGGTGATCTCCATGGGCTCGTAGCTTGTTGCCATCTGGACCGGGATTCCGTCGGCGCGGAGCACATATTTCGTACGCATGACCCGGTCGTCGGGTTGCAGCCTCAGCCGCCGCGCAATCTGCGGCGGCGCCGGCTGGATCCGTTCGGAGTGATGCTCACACGTGAGCCGCCGCGCCTGTGACTGCCCGTCTGCTGCCGGCAGTGTTGACTCATCCAGCCCGAACGGCGAACCGGGAATCTGCGGCCGGTCATGGTCGAGCCGCCTGATCACCGGTGGCTGCCGCACGTAGGACCCTGACCCGGGCCGGGGCTCGATGAGGCCTTCGGTGGCGAGCACCGCGAGCGCGTGCTTGGCGGCCGTTTCACCGACTCCGTACCTAGTCATGATCGCGGCGCGGGACGGCACCCGGGCTCCGGGCGGAAGTACGCCTTCGCGGATCTGCGAGCGCAAATCTTCGAGGACTCGCAGGTAAACGGGATCGGTCGAGGTGCCCATCGGATCGCAACCTTCCTGGGCAGGTCTGCAGGTCGCAGCCATTGTCCCCGATTTACCGGACAAGCTGTGACCACAGGGCTATCTTGTGGTCACAGCTTCACGCGTAGTGATCGAATTTTTCTCGGCCGGAGGTTCCCCGTTGGATCGCTGGAGCTGGACGATATCGATTCCCGGCACGCCGTCAATGGTGCCGGTCGCGCGCTCATTCGTCCGTGCGTTTCTTGGCGGCCATCCGCTGGCCATGGACGCTGAACTGATCGCGTCAGAATACGTGACCAACGCCGTCCGCCACACGGCCTCGGGGGAGGGGGGAATCATCCACGTCACTGTCGTCGCCGCACCTGGCGGGGTGCGGATCGAGGTGACCGACCACGGATCGACCGGCCCGCACGGCGGCCCGGCGCCCGCGCCGCCGCAGGCCGGTACCTGGGAGGAGGAAAACGGGCGCGGGCTGCTGATCGTGGACTTTCTCGCCACCCGCTGGGGGCACTACGGCCTGGCTGACGGGCAGCTCACGGCCTGGGCGGAGCTTGGCGAGGCAACTTCCTGGCCAGGGTGAGCACAGGCCGAAGGCCGTGGCGGGGAGCAGGGCCCGCAGCGTCGCGAGCGCGGGCCGCGTTCACCGATGCCGCGGGGCGATGAGGACGACCCACACGGGCCCCGGGGCGAACGTCATCGGCTGGCCCGAGGCGGTCGTGAACGAGGTACCGCCGTCGGCCTGCGGCCGGGACCAGTGCACGGTGAAAGCGTGGCCGCCCCGGAGCACGACGGCGATGCCGGATCCCGTGCTCACCGCGTAGGGGGGCGGCACGCCCTGCTCGTTGAACCGTGACGTCCGCACCCGCGTGTACTGGATCACCACTGTGGGCGCGCTGAGCTGGCCATCTTCTGTGGTCCCGGCGGGGGAGCCGTCCATGGACACCAGCCAGCGCGCCTTACGCGCCGACCAGGTGAACGTGAAAGCCGAAGCCGGGTACGCCACAGAAACCGACGCGGTACGCCGCCCGCCCGGCGGCGGCGGGCCGAACCGGAACCCAATGTCGTGGGCCGTGCTGGCGCCGCGGGCCTGGGCGAGCAACTGCCGGGTGTTCGCGTACAGGTTGTGCGGTATGAGGCGGTTCGGGTTGCGGTAGTAGCCGCCCGCGGTCCCGGCGTAAAGGTCGACGATGCGCCCCCGGTGGATGACGGGAAGCAGGTGGCTCTGCGCGCCCGAGTAGGCGAACGCCGGCCGCCCGAACTGCGCAAGCAGCTCGAGGTCGTCCTCCCTGGTGCTGCGCACCGGCCCGATGACCGCGGGGAAACGCGAGGAGAAGACGGCCATGAGCCGGCTCAGCCCGCCCTCGACCGGCAGCACGTACACGATGTCGGCGTAGGTCAGGCCGGTCGGGGGGCGCGCCTCGGGGACATTGTCGATCTTGACAGCGAGAACCCGGCCCAGTGCCTTAAGCCGTTGGCCGGTGAACGGGGACACAATCGGCCTGGTCGGCGACGGGGTCGGCGTCGGTGCTGACGCGAGCGGCGCAGGGGTGGCGGACGCGACCGAATTCGCTGGCTTGGAGCCACTGCGGAACAAGAAGATTTCCACCGCGACGAGAACGGCTATCGCGACAACCACCGAGGCCGTGATCACGGCCGTGCGGCGCTGCCATGCCATGCCCCCACCTCCGGTCTTGATGTCACTCCACCGCCTGGTTCAGTGAGGGGACGACGTGGGTGCCTGGCTCACATAGGCGTCATAACGTCACCCGCCAACCCCATATATTGCCGCGTCAATGGCGGTCAGCGTGGTGGCTTTCCGCCTCTTACGGGGCCGGAGGGCCCGAAAGATATGGCTGCGGGTCAGCGATGCGCACCAGCCGCACGCGGCCGACAGGGAACTGCTGCGCGTCGACCTGGACCCAGACGTCATCGACCTGTGCCACCGCTACCCAGTCGGTGCCGAGGTGAAGGGCACGGAAGGGCACCGCCGCGGCGTCCACGGGGATGACTTCCCTGTGCCACGCGAGCTGCCCGGAGCGGAATCGGGCGCGCATGGCGATCACGGCCTCATCGAAGGCCTCCCGCCCGGCCTCACTCAACAGGGGCCGGGCCAGCCGCCGGAAGAGGTTTCCCGCCGCCATGGCCTCGATGATCTGGTAGTTCGTGACCCGGTGCGATGCGACGTGCAGCCGACCGCCGTCGGCGGCGATGTGGGTGAGGCCAAGGGCGGCGACCCCCAGCGGGCCGGTTGGACGATTGAACATCCCGAACGGCCCCGCGGGGCGTACCGCCTGCCGCCCCGCGCGCTGGCCTGGGCAGCGATGCCCGGTCCAATCGGGCGGCAGCCCGTACAGCGGCAGCCCGGGAGCGGTGTACCAGAGGTGAAGCGAGCGCCTGTCGCGCCGCCGCGCCCGCCCGCCTGACAGCTTGCGCACGACGCCGCCAATCCCGCCGGCGAGCGCCAGCGCCATGGGTGCCTGCCCGGCCGGCGGCGTACCCACCGCTCGTTTGGATGTGCGGGCCACGAACCGAGTTCAGCCGCCCCGCGGCCCGATTGTCAACCGATGAGCGCCGCACCGCCAGCGCGGACGCCCGGGCGCCAGTGCTGGCCCGCGGCGGCGCACGCCAGGTGAGTAACCTCGCAGCGATGGCTACCGACCTCGCCGGGCCTGCCGCCGGTCCCCGTGACCGCTTCGCCACGCTCGCGAGCACCCGGGTACGCGGCAGCGTCCGGCGGATGGTCACCGGCCATCGCGCCGGAGTCGCCGCGGTAACCCTGGCCGCCGCGGGCATCTACTGCGGGTTCGGGCTGGCGCTGCAGGCCACATACCGTACGACCACCTACGATCTGGTGATCTTCGATCAGGCGGTTCGCTCCTACGCACGCCTGCAGCCGGGTATCTCGATCGCCAAAGGCATCCACAATGGCGGCGGCCCGCACTTCCGGTTGCTCGGGGATCACTGGTCGCCCATCCTCGCGCTGCTTGCGCCGCTGTACTGGGTGGCCAGTGATCCGCGGACGCTGCTCGTGGCACAGGGCGCCGCGTTCGCCGCCGCCGTGCCCCTGATCTGGAGATTCGCGCGCAGGCGCGCCCTTGCCGCGACCTCCGCCGCCACCTCCGCCACGATCGCCTATCTTGCCGCCGGCACCTATGTGCTCAGCTGGCCAGTGGCCGAGGCGGTCGCATTCGGGTTCCACGAAGTCGCGTTCGTTCCCGTGCTCACCGCGGCGTTCTTCGAGCGCATGGATGCGGGCAGGCCGCGGGCCGCCGTGGCCGCGGCCGCCGCACTGCTGCTCGTCAAGGAGGACATGGGCCTTCTGGTCGCCGGGTTCGGCCTCTGGCTGCTCGTCACGCATGCCCGCGTGCGCAAACGACAGGTGCTCGCGGCCGTGATGATCGCCGGGGGCATCGCCGCGACCGGTGTCGCGACCCTTGTGCTTCGACCGGCATTCGGCGGAAGCGCCATGTACTACTGGCGATACGGCGGGCTCGGCCCCGACCTCCCGCAGGCCGCCTGGCACGTGATCAGCCATCCGCTCCTTGCCGCGCACCTGCTCGCCTCGCCCGCGGTCAAGCTGGTGACGCTGGCATGGCTCGCCGGTGCGCTGGCGTTCCTGCCGGTGGCCTCACCCATCGCCGTGGCGGCGGTCCCGCTGCTCGCCGAACGGATGCTCGCGAGCTCGTCGCCGGACTGGTGGGGTCGGCCGTACCAGTACAACGCGTTCATCGTGGTGGTGCTGGTGTGCGCCGCGGTGGACGGCGCGCTGCGGCTCCGCGGCTGGGCCGCGGCGAGCGGGCTGGCCCGCGACGGCCGCGCCGCGGTCTGGCTCGTCGCAGCGTGCTTCGCCATCGCCGTGGCTCTTGTCCCCGTCTTCCCGTTTGGCTCTGCCCTGCACGCAGGCTTCTACCGGCGCACGCCGCGGGACCGGGCCGCCGCGGCCGCGGTTGCCGCTGTCCCGGCCGGCGTCACCGTCGAGGCGGTCAACACGATCGGCCCGCAGCTCTCCAGCCGGGACACCGTCCTGCTGTGGGACTGGACCCCGAGGTGGGCGCCGTGGGTGGTGGCCGACACGCGGCTGGCCGCCTTTCCGTTCGCCAGCCTGGCGCAACAGCGCGGGCGAGTCAGCCTGCTGCGGCACAGCGGTTACCGGGTGGTGCTCGCGCAGCAGGGCTACCTCGTTTTGCACAGGTGATTCACCCCGGCCGGGCGGGCCCACGGGCTTACCACCAGCCAGCACGCGCACGGACGGCCGCCAGCGCGGCCGCCGCCTGCTGGCCAATTCGCGCCGGGTCCAGCGTGGTGAGCGCGCCGCCCCGCTTGAGGACGCGCCCGTCCACGATGACCGAATCGACATTCGCGGGCTGCGCGGCGGTGACCAGCATGTGCGCTGGATCGGTGAACACGGCCAGGTTCGGGCTCCGCGTGTTGATCATGATGACATCGGCGCGCTTGCCAGTGACGATCGAGCCGACCTCGCTCGCCACGCCCATCGACCGTGCGCCCTCGATCGTGGCCAGCTCGAGTACCCGGCGCGCCGGCAGCTGGAACTCGTTCTCGGCCTTCGCGTTCTCGATTCCCTGCGTCAGCTTCATGATCGCGAACATGTCCGCGTTACCCGCGAGCACGGTGGTGTCCACGGACAGCCCGGTCGGCACCCCGGCGGCGAGCAGCTCGGATAGCCGGGGGAACCCGTAGCCGATTCGCAGCTCGGTGACGGGCGACAGGCTGACCGGGGAGCCGGCCTCGGCCAGCATCGCGATCTCAGCGTCCGTCGCCACGTTGGCGTGGACCACCTGCACGTCGGGACCGAGCAGGCCGGCCTGGGAAAGCCTGCCAACCTGGCCCATCGCCGAACGTGGCCCGCAAGCGTGCACGGTGACGGGAATGCGAAACCGCCGCGCGGTCTCAAGCTCCGCGCGGTAGATCGCTTCGGGAACGACCATCGCGGGGTTGCTTCCGCCGGGACCGCGCCACGCCATCCCAAGCCGCAGCAACCCGCCGTTGCTGTGGGTATCCCATTCCCGGTTCAGCCGCTCCAGGCCCGCGAGATCGATGGGCTGATCATTCGGGTGACCGGCCGCCCAGCCATACGAGAAACGCCCGCGAAGCCCCGACTCGCGCAGCGCGCGCAGCCCGGCCGCCACGTGCTGGGGCCCGAGGACGTTGTGGCACCAGTCATGCACCGAGGTGATGCCGGAGTAGATCGCTTCCGCGCACGCCAGCCGGGTGCCCTGGTACACGTCATCGGGCCCGAACACCCGCCCGAGGCCCGTCGAAGTGCGGAAGTAGCCGTACCTCGGATCCGCACCCGACATGCAGCGCAACAGTGAGTTCCACATGTGCCAGTGGGTCTCGACGAGGCCCGGCAACACGATCATCCCGCGCGCGTCAATGCTGTCCGCGCCCGGCGCGGCGAGGACCGGGCCGACCGCGGCGATCACTCCGTCGCTGACGTGCACATCACCGCCCGCGATGTCGCCGAGCTCGGGGTCCATCGTCATGACGTAGCCGCCGCGCAGGACGAAGGCGCCGCGGGCCGAGGGCGTTCGGGTCGCCGGTGCCGATTCGGTCATGACGCAATCTCACCAGAACATGCCCGCTGCCGAACGGCCGCGGCAGCGATGGATCCACGGTGCGGTCCGGATAAATGCCGGTTCGGGCACCGGGCCGTCCGAGGTTGACATCGGGGCGAGGGGCGGTAAGTTGCTGCCCAGTCCAGCACCGGGCTAACCGGCCGGGCCAGGGCGTCCGGCTGCTTCGCGAGCTGCGCCAAGGACGGGGGCTCCTCACGGTGACCGTCTTTGTGCCAGGTGCAGCACGGAACACAGCCGCGCCACCCTCCTGGCTGGGCGGGGGGTTGGACCCGGGAAGGGCCCGGGCACCCAGTAGACAACGGAATGCGAGCTCGTTGCCGACGGGACGTGCTTCCGGTCCGAAGGGATGTCCGGGCCCTCCTCCGCTATCGGCCGGTGGACGCCGCCGTCGGTTACAGCATTGAAACGTCGCCTGGCGCCGGTCCCATGAGGTGGCTGGAACAGGTAACGTGCCTGCGTGGAAGCCGGCACGCAGCGGGGGGATCCGGGCCGTCTGGGGTATGGGGCGACCCGCGGACAGGCGCAGCATCCCCCCGGGCCAGCACCGCAGCCGGGGGCGGCGCCGACCGCGGCGCCGGCAGATGCCGCGGCGGGCACTGGACAGCCGGCGTCACGCGGTGGCCCCGGCTGGTGGCCCGCGACGCTGCGCGCCTGGCCGGTGGCCGCGGCCATCGGCGGCGGCCTGCTCCTGACCATCGCCTTCCCGCCGACGGGCTTCTGGCCGGCCGCACCCGCCGCGGTGGCACTGATCACACTCGCCATCTGGCGCGGCCGCGCCCCGGCGCGGCCGCTGCGCACCGGCGCGGTCCTCGGCTTCCTCGCGGGCGCCCCCTTCTTCGTCGTCCTGCTGTTCTGGATGCACGTGATCGGCCCAGACGCATGGCTGGTGCTCGCACTGGTCGAGGCGCTGTACTTCGCACCGCTCGGCGCCGGGATCGCCGCCGTTCGAAGGCTTCCCTGCGCACCCCTGTGGGCGGCGTGCCTGTGGGTCGCCGAGGAGGCCGTCCGCGGGCGGTTCCCCTTGAGCGGATTCACCTGGGGGAGGCTCGCGTTCAGCCAATCGGCCTCACCGTTCACCAGATACGCCTCGCTCGGCGGGGCTCCGCTGCTGACCTTCGTCATCGCGCTGGCCGGGAGCCTGCTCGCGGGGCTTGCGATCTCGAGCGGGACATGGCGCGCGGCCGCGGCCGACCGCGGCGGCGCATTGAAACGGCTGGCGGCCGCGGCGGCGGTGATCGCGCTCGCCGCCGTCGGCCCGGCGATCCCGCTGCCGCACGCCAATGGCAGGACGCTCACGACCGCCGTGGTTCAGGGCAATGTGCCGCGGCTCGGGCTCGGCTTCCTCGGCCAGCGGGCGACCGTACTGCATAACCACGTCCGCGCCCTGCATCAGCTGGCGGCCCAGGTGCGCGCCGGGCGGCTGCCGCGCCCGGACCTTGTGATCCTGCCGGAGAACTCCAGCGACATCGATCCATACGCCGACCCCGGCGCATACGCGCTCCTCAACGCGGCGGTCCGTGATGTCGGCGTGCCAACACTCGTGGGCGCGCTGACGTTCACCCGTGACGGCCAGCATCTGGAGAACCGCGGCATCGTCTGGTCCCCGCAGACCGGCCCGGGTGCTTACTACGCCAAGCGCCACCTGGTGCCGTTCGGCGAGTACGTGCCGATGCGGCCGGTGCTCGGCAGGTACATCAAGCGGCTCGAGCTTGTGCCCTACGACCAGTTGCCCGGTCACCGCCCGGGGGTACTGCGGCTGGGCCATGCCACGGTCGGCGACGTGATCTGCTTCGAAGTCGCCTACGACAACATCGTCTCCGACGCGGTCACGCACGGCGGCCAGGTGATCGTCGTGCAGACCAACAACGCCGACTACGGCCGTACCGACCAGCCCGCGCAGCAGCTCGCCATCTCACGCCTGCGCGCAGTGGAACACGCGCGGCCCGTGCTCATCGCGGCCACCAGCGGGATCAGCGCCATCGTCACGGCGGACGGACGCGTGCTCACCCAGTCCAGGCAGTTCACCGAGGCGACCTTGGTGCGGAAGATCCACTCCTCGACCGCGCTGACGATCGCCGACCGCCTCGGGGAACTGCCCGAGTGGGCACTGGCCGCCGCGGGGACGTGCGCGGCGATACTCGGGATCGCATTGCTCGCCACCCGTGACCGGACCAGGCGAAGGCAGGAAGCGTGACAGAAGCTGATGTTTTCACAAGCCGGGTTGTAGTGATCATTCCCACCTACAACGAGCGGGAGAATCTTGAGCCCATCGTGCGCCGGGTCCGGTCCTCGGTACCGGCCGCCGACCTGCTCGTCGTGGACGACAACAGCCCGGACGGCACCGGGGCCGCGGCCGACGAGCTCGCCGCCGCCGACAGCCATGTCCATGTGCTGCACCATGGCGCCAAGGCGGGCCTGGGCGCGGCCTACATCGCCGGATTCCGCTGGGCGCTGCAGCACGGCTACGACGCCATGGTCGAGATGGACGCGGATGGTTCGCACCGACCCGAGGAACTAGCCCGGCTGCTGACCGCGCTGGCCGACGCCGACCTGGTGATCGGATCCCGCTGGATACCGGGCGGCCGGGTAATGAACTGGCCGAAATCGCGTGAGTTCCTGTCCCGCGGCGCCAACATCTATGCGCGGCTGATGCTGGCCATCCCGCTGCACGACGCGACGGCTGGATACCGTGCCTACCGCGCCACCACGTTGCGGAAAATCGGCCTCGAAGATGTTGACTCGCAGGGTTACTGCTTCCAGATCGACCTGGCCCTGCGCGCGGTCCGCGGCGGGCTCAAGGTCGTCGAGATACCGATCACGTTTGTGGACCGGACCCGTGGTGCGAGCAAAATGAGCAAGGCGATCGTGGGGGAGGCGCTCTGGCGCGTCACGCTCTGGGGAATCCGCGGCCGGTTGCACAAACACCACCGTGGCTGACCGATGATAGAAGCATGCTGCCTGCGTTCTTGCTCGCCCTGATCGCCCTCATCGCCGTCGAGATCTACGTCATCGTGGTGATTGCCCACGTGATCGGCGTGGCCTGGACGGTCGCCGCGCTCATCGCCTCCACGGTGGCCGGGCTGTGGCTGGTGCGGGTTCAGCGGCGGCGTGCCTGGAGCGCGCTGCGTGAGGCGGTAGCCAGCGGCGCGATCCCCGATCGTGAGCTCGGCGACGCCGCCCTGATCTTCGCCGGCGGCGCGCTGATCGCCATACCCGGCTTCGTGACCGACGCGCTCGGCCTGCTCGCCGTCGCGCCCGTGACGCGGACCGCCATGCGCCGCTTGCTCGGCGTTGTCCTGCTGCCCAGGGCAGCGGCAATGGGTATGAGATTGGCCGGCTCGGCGCGCCGTGGTGCGCCCGAGCCGAAGGGAAGGGTCATCCGCGGGCAGGTTGTCGACGGCGGCGCCAGACCGGGGGAATAGCGGCCGCAGCGCCGCACCGAGCTGATGAGGAAGTACCCTCCATGCAGGTCGGTGTTAAAGCGGCCGGCTGCGCGCCGTGGCGCGGGCGGGATCTCGCACCCGCTCCGCCTCGCTCTGGTTCTCAGGCGGACTTGAGGCGCTGTGTGCCGCGGCGTTCCTGGCTGGGGGTGTCGCCACGGCCCGACCGTATGACGGCGAGACGTTCCGCGAGTACTTCCTCTAGATCCTCGATCGACCGCCGCTCCAGGAGCATGTCCCAGTGCGTGCGCGGCGGCTTGCCCTTCTTCGGCGCGGGCAGCTCGCCCGTCACGGTGATGGCGGTAGCCCCGCAGACGCGGCATTCCCATGTTGCCGGAATCTCGGCTTCGGCCGCGAAGGGGACAGCGAAGTGATGACCGTTCGGGCAATCGAAAGAGACCTCCTGGCGTGGCGCCAGGTCGGTGTTGCGATCATTCTCGTAGCTTGTCGCCCCGAGCCGGGTGCCACGAAGTGCGCGTTCGGCCATAAGTTATTGCCTCCCAGGCGCGTAGCCGTCGCTTGTGCTAACGCTGAGGTACCCGGACAAGATTCCCGCTCCCGCGTCAATCCAACCCCGCTTAACGCATGCATCGCCGACGCCGGTCTCGCGCCTGCCTCGGCGCCTGTCCCGTAACCGGGATTCGGTCAGGAGGCCAGCACCAGGCTGGGGCGTCCAGCCGGGCTTAACCGGCCGCGGGGGACAGGGCGCGCGGACAGGGCGCGCGGGCCGAGCGGGTGGCCCCCGGCCGTTATCCGCCCCGCCGAAGATCTACGGGACGCACGCCGCGTACCCCATGGATGTAGCAGCCATGGGGTCAGAGCACGACCGTCAATATGCACCTTCAAGCTAATTTCATGATCGTGGAGACTTTTCAGGGATTATCCCTGAAAAGTCTCCACGATCATGGTCCGTAGGCGTGGATGGCCATCAACCGCCGCAGAGCCACATCGCTGTACATTCATGGGGTGCCGCGGCTATCGAGGGGTTCCGGCCCGGGGTGGCGGAGCGACTGAGGCGCAACCCTCGGCTGATCTTCGCGCGGATGACCGTGCCACTGGGCGCGCTCGGTGAGCACGTCGCGCAGGGCCACCGTGTCATCGGTCATGATCCCGTCGACGGCAAGGTCGAGCAGCCGCCGCATGACCGCGGGCTGGTTGACCGTCCAGACGTGGACCTGCAGGCCGACGCGGCTCAGGCAATCGATGAACACCGGGGTGGCCAGGCGGACAGGGATCTGCGCACAGCGGACGCCGAGGCGGGCGAGCCGCGCAGGCAAGGTTCCGGCCCAGGAACCAGAGCGCACCGCCGCCAGCCCGAGGGGTGACAGCGCGGTGCAGACCTGCCGGTCAACGCTGCGCCGGAAGGCGTGCAGGCGCATGGCGGAGAACGAGGTCACACACACCCGGTCCCACGCGTCAGTGCGCCGCAGCACCTGGATCAGCGGCCCGACCGCCGGATCATCCTTGATGTCGATGTTGAAGCGTTCGTCCGGCCACGCGCCGAGCAGGTCCTCGAACAGCGGGATCGGCTCGGCCCCGGCGATCCGAGCCGCCGCCACCTCGCGGTAAGGCATTCGCGCGACCCGGCCGACCCGGTCGGTCACGCGGTCCAGCGTCCGGTCGTGGAAGGCGACGAGCACGTCGTCGCAGGGTGCCGGGACGTCGGTCTCCAGGTACCGGTACCCGAGCCCGACGGCGTGCGCGAATGCGGTCCACGAGTTTTCCGGGCCGTGCGCGGCGCCGCCGCGGTGAGCGAACGCGAGCGGGCCGGGCTGGTCTAGGAAGCTCGACGCCATATCAGCGAGTATGCCTGTCAC
>WNFX01005092.1_pt1 | contig 12740 bp, 28 predicted proteins | sample 5400111 | NCBI WGS metagenome assembly WNFX01 (sample SAMN13153363, study PRJNA577476) | soil metagenome | isolation source: 40 cm soil or saprolite under grassland replicate 1 | place: USA:California | collected 2016-06-15
TTTTTAATACTCTATGTTATTACTAACCATATATCCTTTCACACATGGCGAAAGTCCTGCGGATTCGCGGGCATATCATGCCTTTGTGGATTTAGAAAGGCTTAAAGCTTTGAGGTTTCTATTAGTATATAGCTGCATTTCGTATAGTAGTCGGGGTTTGTCCCCAAAGTCTGTGGTGGTCTTTGGGGTTTTACCCGGCCAATTTTAACTGCTAGTTAACAGCCTTTATATACTCAGGTCGTTTTATAGTTAATGACCAAACAACCTAGTCAATGCGTTTGCAAATGACTCATTGTATTCGGCTCGTTTCGTTACAAAGTCATAGGTGCTTTCGTTTACCTTTACGATTTTAGTCATTGTTTATTCTGTTCCGACTGTGACCTTCAGCATTTTAATTAACGTTTCAGTCTGTTCTTTATCTGACATTCTAGAGAAGGATTTCACTACTGCGGTTAATAGATCCAAATCACTAGGATTATCATTTTCATTCAATAGTGTTAAAAGCGGAAAGTCGTCCTTATTGAATTTCTTCTTGGTCATTTCTTATCCATATTATATTTACAAAAATGCTGTGAATATACTTGTACTTCTTGACCGCATTCACTACATCTCAATTTCGCGCATGGTATGCTTGTTAAATCAAAATAAAAGGTCATTTGTTCTATTCCTCCAGTCTGCATCTATGATAAGAGGTCATTCCTGTTTGTTGTTGTTCTTTCCCACATAGCGGACATTCCCATTTTTCGTTTATTTTTGTTTGATTCATACTATATCTATGGTAAACGGTGTATATAGGGTTTACTACGATTGGAACTAGAACATTCTTCTATATTTACTTTAGACCTTTGCCGTATTATCTCGATACAAATTTAGATAACGCATAAACAGCTATATAAGACGCGTGTTATACCAATGATGTAGGTAATGCCTAATTTTTATTGGGAGATGACAAAACTAGTGATCGAAATTGAGAAACTACGTTGGCAGATTGAACAATTGGCAGAATATATACAGGAGAATAAGAAATGAAGTGTTCAGTTTGCAGTTCTAATTATGATAAACCAGGAGCTTTGTTATTTAGTCCTCCTGACTCTGCAGGCAAATGTATGAAATATCATATATGTCCAGAATGTTTTGTGGCTGGGTTAGCCGAAGAGGAGAATAAGAAATGACTATTTGTGATAAATGTGGAATGTATTTAGAACCACATGGATTTGGATCTGATTATATTTGTTGTAAAGGTTGCGGCATGTCATATTCATTTAGAATAGAAAAGAAATCAGGGATTATAGTTTGTTCTAATTGTAATGACGCTCTAATAATTGAAAATAAGGTGAGAATAAGAAATGAAATGTAAGAGGTGTGATCATTCGAAGAAAGTTCATACTTTATCATGGACTTGGCGTGCTGGTAAGAATGAATATCATACCGATACTGGTTGTCAATGGGAAGTTGACGACCATGGGCCTGAATGTTTTTGTATGGAGTTTAAGAAATGACACAAATTGTAGATTCATTTCTTGATAGCCTCAAATCAAAGCACACAAAATACCAATACAAGTATCATTTGAGACGATTCCTTAAAGCTGTTACAGGAGATTTTGGAGTTGACGCTGAAGAGAGAACGGCAAATATTATCAATTATCTGATGGCTATGAAAGCAGAAGGTTTATCATACTCCTATCGTACTGGTGCACTCTATGCTATCAAACACTATTATGTAATGAATGATGTCATATTAAACTGGCCTAAGATATCAAAATTCTTAGGCGAAAACACAGTTTCGAACGAGATAAGAGGCTATACCCACGAAGAGATTCAAAAGCTGCTTACGGTTGCCGACGTAAAATACAAGGCAGTCATTCTAATGTTAGCGTCAACTGGTATGAGACGGGAAGCTTTGATTCAAATAAACCCGTCAACAGATATGGAATACCTAGAAGATTACAAACTTTATAAGATCAGGATTTATAGGCGAACCCGATTTGAACAGGTTTGCTTTTCTACTCCTGAAGCCTCTGAAGCTATCAAATTACATATGAATATACATGATAAGAGGTATTTTCATAATGTTCGCCCAAAGGCTGTAACCATTCGTTTACGAAACCTAGCTATCAAAGCTGGTATTGGGCAAGTTCACCCAGATACAGAGACAAATATACATGGACAATTTCGCGACGTAATTCCAGCGGTTCATGGCCTAAGGAAGTTTACTATAACTCAAATGGCGCGTGCTAAAGTTGATACCGAGATTGCCAAACTACTTACTGGTCATTCAATAGGCGTTAGGAGTAGATATCTTAACTATTCAGACGAGGATTTATTACAAGAATACCTCAAAGCCGTCGATTTATTGACAATAAATAACGAAAATCGCCTAAAGCGGGAAATAACAAGTTTTATTAGCCACAATGACGAACTTAATACACTCAAAAATGAACTGGGTGAGCTACGAGACAAGTTAAAGGGTCTAGGTTTGATAGGCTGACCCTTTTTATTTCGTAGCCGATTCTTCATCGAAGAGAGGTGACTGCTTCAAGCCCTCTTCGATTGCTTTTTCAACGCTGTTTGTTTTCCAATACTTCAATATGACTCTTCTCATAGTTTCTCTCGTTAATTTTGGTGCATCAGTTAACCCGAGGATTTTTGCCTCAGGGGTTTGAGCCATTTTATCAAGTTCGTCGTACATTGCCCTATCGAATGCAATGTGTGATTTGCTGTTATTATTCCGTTTTTCTTCATCTTTTGCTGCAACCATAGTATTTGCAACATCATATTCTTCGTTAAACTTGTATATATACTGGTATGATATCATGTTCTATCCATATGTTACTTGAATCATATTGACATAACTGGTCGATCATTTCTATGGTCAGCTTTATTAAGTACTATGATTCATAGGATCCTAATTATGTCACAAATAGAACATAAACAGGAATTACTAAAGTTTGTGAAAGGATTGGAGATATACAGGGAAAAGTACCCTGAGGATTTCAAAAAATTGGTGGATTGTTGCCTTGAAAGACCTACACATTAGTGAAATGTTAAACGAGGTCGAGAGAGAATTGGCACATGCTGTTAGAAGTCGATTAGAAATTAGAAAATGCAGGAGGGCTTTAAGAAATGTCTAGCACTACAACAGAGACGCCACTTTGGAAAGACGGCAATAAGGGCGGCGGTGTTCAGTTTCTAGCATCATTTAAGCGACTAGAAAAAGAAGACATAGACACATACGGACACATTACGCAACGTGAAGGTTGGGAAGGCGACTTTGGCGGATATCACTACAGGGTAGGAAGTGGCAAATTCGGACTATGGCTAATGAGAAAACCATTAGAGTCAGCACCTACTAGTAACAAAGGCAGCGAACAGCTTGACGTAGGCATTCTAGCTGATCTCTTGGAACGTATAGCTGTAGGAGTAGAGACATTGATATCTCAAAATCGAGACTTCATTGAAAATTCGAATCCCGACGGTTCACGTAAGAATCAGGTGAAGTTTACTAATCCAGCATCCGGTGAGGTCATACTTTCAGAAGGTGGGAACGATGAGGAAGCAGAGGATGTGGAATAATGAACGAATATGAGAAGCTACGACACGCACCAATATTTGATGCTAATGGTGATTTGTCACCAGAAACAGAAGGCGAGCGTTTAAGATCAGAGCTGCAAAAAAAGGTGTGTGAAATATTCATGTTAGAGAATTTCATAGAAACCCTAACCGAATTAGCAAAAGAAGATAACGTTACCGAAATTATGGGACTGTTAGGACAAGGTTATCCAAAATATACAACGAAAGTAATACCGGAGCTCGCATAAGTTGCTAAAGTCAATGAATGATGAGCTAAGAGAAACCTGGGAAGAAAACCATAAAGACTCTATATATCTTCATAGTCGCGACTTACTTGACTTATTGACCCCTGAACAATACAATACTCTTGAAGACCATAAACGTATTCACCGACACAAAACCAGTCCACTATGAAGCCTTTACTTTTTGTTGCATATGTCTTACCAAAGTCCATAATGAAGACGGGCACTCGTCACACAAAAATGCGCTGTTTAGGAATTGCTGCTTAACATCGGAAATGATAATCACATTGCGGCGAAATCACGGGTTGCCAATATCATAGGACATGGTGTTCAACTTGAATACGAATTCAGGACGCCCGATTTAGAACAGGAGTTAGGTATCAGTTGCTATCAGTTCGATATCCTAGTAGGAATTCTAATTATAGAAATAGACGGAAAGAACCACAAAACCAAAGGCAGAAGAAACAACGACAAGAGACGCGACGAATACACGAAATCCAAAGGATTTTTCACTGCGCGTTTGAATACAAAAACGGCATTGCGAGAGTCACCATTGATGATACTACTGGAAATACTCTATCAAGTCGCATTTGGAACGGTGTATAGTTAATGGGTTGGGGAATGTGTAAAGGAATATGTGATAATAGCACCGGTCCATGCGGTAGAAAAATTGCGATAGGTCGTACCGAGTATACTTTCTTAGGGTGGAATCAATGTCGTGCCTGTGATGGTTATCTAGAATTTTACAATACAAAGCCTGGAGGTAATTTCTGTTTGTGTTGTGGTTGTCATATGTCAATGTGGCCTAGACATCCTAGAACTAGACGAGTATGTAAGCGACTAAAAGAAAAATATCCAGAGAGGATTTATAGAAACCGACTAGAAATCTACGCCGCAGCAAGATCAGAGAATATCATAGGAGTTAGATCATAATGCGTCCATGTAAAGGAAAATGTAGTGGAGCAATAAGCGGACCGCCTGGGGGAAGAGGAAATAGTTACTATGATAATAAACATAATAGGTATAATCCATTATGGAAATATTGCAGCGAATGCAATGTCAGATATCATGAAAGTTCTGAAGTCTATAAAACGATAAAATGTCCTTGCTGTCATGGAAGACTTAGGACTTCTAGTAAATTCGGTGTAAAACGCCATACGGAGATACTTGTGAGGATTTGATATGTTGTACTTATGTAGACAGTTACATTTCACAGAAGAATCTTATCCACGTAAACCAACCGAATATATTCATTGTTCTGAATGCAAGAAAAACCTACACAAGTCAGATACTCTAAAGTTCCAAATTGACAAAAAAACTGGCATGTATTATTTGAGACGTGCTAGCAAACGAATACAGAAAAGCAAACGGTTCATACAGGATAGAAGAATCTACAAAAAGGCATGGTATGATAAACAGAAAAAGGTGCCAAATATTGGGCAATAATGTGTGCAATGATATGTGCAAACTATTCGCAGCACGAAAAATACCTTTTATCAGAATGTATAAAGATCATGTATTTTGTCCATGTTGCCGCTGCTATTTTACCAAACCTTATCCCACTTGGTGTCTATGCTGTCATAATAAGGTCAGGATAGTAGCTTCGAATAAACCTAAGATATCAAGAAAACCAGAGATATCATTAGGTCATAAAGTAAGCACGGATATCAAACTAGCAATGGCGGCGGGCAGACTATGAGTGAAGAGGAAGCTAAAACTGGTCTGTTTACACTTGCAATTGAATTACCAAAAGTAGAAGGTAAAGGTTGCGTCTATCCTTGTGAATGCAGTACTTGTCCTCTTTGCAAACCTAACTATCCTAAGAAGTGTGGTAAACCTAATAGTATTACAAATAAGGGCTACTTTTGCGTCGAGTGTGACGCTGCAATGAGAACAATAGGAGCAATGAAATGACAATCAAGAGAATAGGACAACAAGAATATCAGGTTTCGTCGAAAACCACTGAAGGTAAAACATACCATGTGTTTTTCAGTACTACCAAGAATAGATGGGAATGCAATTGTGAATTCGTAAATTATCAAGGTGATAATGGTAAGTGTAATCATATACAGAGAATAGAAAAATATGAAGGAGATCCACCCAAAATTAATGATGAAATCGCAGAGACAAGTTTAGAAAATATTTCATATGACGATCAAAAAGAAATTGCTATCGAATCATGGAATGAAGCAAGTAGAATAAACCAAGAGATTGAAGAATTCAAAGAACAGTATAAGGAAAGCAAAGAAAGCGCACGCGAATCATTCGTTAGATCATTCAATAATATGATTAGTATTCTCTTTGATACTGGCAAGGTTCAAAGTATACGGCAGGCACTTATGATTATAGCGGCTGATTTACAGGATAGATGTATTGATTTTCCTAAATCAGACAGAGGCTTGAGCGCTCATATAGATCAGGACAATATAAAACGATTGTTACAGAAGAACGTTGCGAAGACCGATGAAACGCTTCCTACCATAGATACAGAACAATCTTCTATTGTAGAAGAATCTGAAGATGAATCAGTAGGAGAACAGACAACACTAACACAGACGCCAATAATACTAACTGATTTAGACTTATTCCAAAATGTCTTAGTTGGGAATAATCCTAAACCTTACACAATTTGGAATTATCAATTAGATCATAGATTTGGGTTGACATATCCAGGCAATATTCCTGCAGGAGTGGTTTTCAACACATTGTATTTTTTCACCAAACCCGGTGATCTTGTAGTTGATCCAATGTCAGGCGGCGGGGTAGTTGGTGATTGTTGTAAAGCTGTTAATAGAAAATGTTTGATGTATGATGTTAGTCCAATTCGTGAAGATATCACTAAACTTGATATAGCTTCTGGTTTGCCAAAAGAATGTAAGAACGCTGCCTTAGTATTTTGGGATCCGCCATATTGGAAAAAGAAAGAAGATGATTACTATGATGCTGCTTCAATATCAGGATTATCAAGAAAAGATTATCTAGAAACATTCGCTGACGCTGCAGAAGATTTCGCTAAAAAAGGAATAAAGAAAGTCGCTTTACTTATGTCAGACTATCTCGATTACGAAGATCCAACACAGAGTATTTACATTTGGGACTATGTGAAAATATTCGCTAAAACAGGATGGCGTGTATTATCACATATTCATTGTCCATTATCAACAGAACAAGTTCATAATCATGCTAACTTAATCGAACAGCGCAGACTTTGGGGATTGTCTAGAAGCTTGGTGATATTTCAAAGATGACTGTCACATTCGAGAACGATAACAAACAATGGATTGGAGAACATACAAGACGCTACTATAATGACTTTCATAGAAAACACATAGCACCTTCTAGAATAAGCAAAGTTGTTTTTGAAGATATCGACATGTTGCATAGATGCTTTGCTTATGATCCAGATGGAAATTTTAGATTCATAGAATACAAATGGGGACATACAACCAAGGAACTAAAAACAGCACAATCAAAGTCATTTCAACGCGTTAATGATGCATGTAGAGACAAAAAATATTATCTAGGTTTTTTCCTAATTTGGTCAGATATAGCAGACTTTGAACATGCTAAGGAAATCACAATCAACGACGTAAAAGTTACAATGTACGAACTGATTGATTTCCTTAACTTCAAACTAAAAAAGAGAATAGGATCATTGTGGGGTTGTCTAAATGACTAGAACATTGTTACCTTCATTACTTGACTTCCACTCGAGATTTATCATTATTATTATTATCATGATGGATATCCATCATCCATCCATCATCCATCCATCCATCAAGGAGGTCAAAATATGAAACCTGATAGCGAATATGAAGGATATTGGGACATGCACCTAAAGATTCCTATAAGATTCTTAAAGAAGATAGATAGGTTTTGTGAACAATATAGGAGAGAAAGCAGAGCAGAAGGAATAAGATCACTTATCGATATCGCTTTACTTTGTGTAGACAATTGGCAAAAGATAAAGAATCCTGAAATAGTTGACGAAATGCACAAACAATTCGAAGAAGGTACTATAGTAGACGATATCCAAAAAATGGATAGAAAACAATTCGACATTCTATTTTCGATATTCACAACAGAACATAAGACAAGGTATGGAAAACAGGGGACTTTGTAATGTCGCTTCCAATTTCTGTAGTCGTAAAACGCCGTTATATTCCTAAAGAAATCGTAGAACACCAAAAGCAGGTAGATCATGATAGAGAACAAATAATGAATGAATGGTTTGCTAAGATTCATGAAAACCTAAAACCATTAGACGCTTCGTATTATGCTTATACATTAACTGGAGAATCATCAATTTACAAGTCATATAAAGCAAATTCATACAAACCTTCTAGTCGTGACATTACACCTGAAGAAGTAGACAAAAGACGTGTGGCATGTATTTACGCGCTTAGACGTTTTCATAGAAGAACAGAAGCCAACATGTTACAAGATGTTCATGAAGATCAAAAACGAGTCAGAGAGGAATACAGAGTTCTCTAATGTTCTATCCCTATATTGAACCTAGAGTGTCACATGTTCACCAATGCAAACAATGCGGTGTTATAATGGATTGCGATGGTGGATATTGTTCTAATCCTGGGATATTACAACTTAGCCAATGTGCCAATTGTCGTAAGTCTGTTGTCAAGTGGGTATGGAAAACATGATTCAACTTACAGGCCTAATGCAAAACAGCAAGGCATTATTTTCTGGTAAGTATATTGAGTATATTACGCCAAAGAAACTATTCAATGGATTAAACGACGAATTCCACTTTGTATTAGATCCATGTACTACTAATGATAATCCGTTAAATACCCCATACTTTTTTACTAAAGAAAATGACGGATTATCACAGTCATGGAATTATGACGGAGCAGTATATGTAAATCCTCCATATGGTAATGAAATAATCAACTGGATCAAAAAGTCATATGAAGAAAGCCGTAAGGGTTGTACCGTTGTTATGTTATTGCCGGCAAGGACAGACACAAAATGGTTTCATGAGTACGTGTATAATAAAGCAGAAGTCAGATTCTTAAGAGGGAGATTAAGATTTGAAGGTCCATATGGAAAACGCGGAGAAACAAACTCAGCTCCTTTTCCATCTATAATTGTCGTATTTAGACCAGCTTAAACTCATTGCATTCGCAATGAAAGCACGAAGCAGCGTCAGTTTGTTTACCGTTCAGATGCATTATTTTATGAAAATAGAAGCCATGACCGCATATACACTTAGGTAAATTACTCAATCAGTTGTCACCGATTTGAACTTTATATTATGTGCCTGTAGACCATGCTCAAATAAATCTTCAACATCTATCATTTTCCAACATATACAACATGTTACAGCAATTGCATCTATATCTGAAGATAATCTAATATACACTTCTTTCATTTTTCAAGTCTCCATGACGCTGTGAATCCTTTCTGTAATTGTTTCTTCTCGTATGAATCAATCATTATATCATAACATACTTTTTCGATTGGTGTCATTTCTTAATGCTCCCTCTCAGGCTTATTTGTGATTAACATACCGTGATCATAAATTTCATTTTTGGAACTACATATGTCACACATTACGACATCAGTTAAATGACCGTCAGGTGTAAGATATTGTATTATCTCTCCACGTAATGAATGTGTTGAATTAATACATTTCATTTCTTATTCTCCTTCAAAACAACTTGTGCAAATATCTTGAACTCCTATCATCTGAAAATAAAGATCAGAGTCCTCTTTTGATACTTGTTTACCGCAACTTTGACACTTCATTTCTCTAAGAACCCCATACATCCACATACTGAAATATGGCCGCCGGTGTTTACTTTCATGAAACACGCACCATTATGATAGTTTATTGTATGATTGCATCTCTTGCGTTTACAAATATAGCCGGTCATTTTTCCTCAGTTATCTCCTTAAATACATCTGGGTCGGTTTTCCTAAGTGACTTCAAGTATTCAATTTGTTTCTCATGATACCATTTATCAACTTCACTATCTTTTTGTTTTTTCAGTACTGGCGCGAATAAACGCAAAGCTCTAATAGTCCTTTCAAGATTTTTTAGGTCGAGTCCAGTTTGAATTATTTCTAGTTTCTTCTGATCTATAACTGCATGTAGTTTATACCGTTTTCTACTACTTCCATATATATCATCAATCTCATATCCTAATTTCAATCCAGTTTCTATTGATAGACAGTTTAATTGTGCAGCGGCGTCATATCCAATGTCAACGCTCATCTTGTTTACCAGTTCGTGATCAATATGTTGCCAGAATTCCATTATTTTTCCAACTCCTTAGCTAACTCCATCACAACATCTCTAAGATTTCCTATCATATCTCTGAACTCTTCATACATTTGTAGAGCCTCATTATTACTAGGCACCATCTGATCCAGTCTTTCTTTTACCATTCGAATTGCTTGTATTAGGATAAAATGATCGTCTTGTGATAATGTCATACTATACTATACTAAACACTACTATATAGGTGTTAGGAGTGAAGGTGACCCTATCCGCTTATATAGTATGACGTTGTAGCATGTAGTAATGACTCAATATACATATCTTAGAGTCTTTACATCCACACGTGATAAACTTAAAGCATTAGGTGCTAAAGGCGATACATATGATATTATATTGAATAGATTAATGGATAAGGCTTCAAAGAAATGAGTATACCATAGAATAGTTATTATATCCAGTATACCTAGTATATTTAAGGTGTTTTGAGTGGACAAGCGAGAGAAATCCTACCTCATTGGGTAGTAAGCAATAAAATTAATGAAATTAAACAAGATTTAAGATATAGTCAGGGTCAATATTTAGACAGCACAAAAGAGAAAATTATTAAATGGTGTGAATTACTAGAGCAAGACGAGCAAAGAACCGAACCAGTTTCTACGATTTGTTATGAAGTGATACAAGAATGTGAAAATGACAATCTAGACGTCGGATTAAGACAAATTTATCGATATATTCCTAATAGATTCAAAGACCCGAAGCAGCAAGGTAACGCGTTAGGTGAGCGTGATCCGTGGCTGACAAATGACAGCCAAACTGAACTTACTAAAATACCCGATATTCCTAATCTAGAAACAGCTTCACATGACGATTTAATGCAATATATTGAAGCAAAAGACGATTGGGAACGTGATTGTAATAGGCGAGCAAAGGAGCATAAAGCAGACAAGATAAAGGCGATCACAGTTGCACGGGCTAAAGGTTGGCCTATTCCAATACATACACCCGACGTAGTTAGTACGCCATTACCATATGATCTGAAATATGGATATTTCTATGAAGAGCTTGTAGGTCCGAGACTTGAAAGTGACCCAGAATATACAGTTGTAGTTCATGGCGGTCTAGCTGACCTTTTGGATAGTCTGAAAAAGACAATAGTGGAAATCGCTACTAATTCAATGAAATATCCACCTGAAACAGTCAAGGAAGATAAAGATATTGCACAAGGATTCAAAGCATGGACGCTATTATTCAAATGGTGGAACGAGCAACTCAGGCCATATGCTGACCTCAAGTTTAGTAAATCCTACCCAGCATGGTTTGAAACGCAGGCAGTAAATCGTGATCACGGTAAACATTGTGCTGCAGTAGATAATAAGACAGCGACACTAACTGGCAATCTTCGTGCAATGACCCGCGAGCAAGTAGGAGATAAAGCGGTGTTCCATGCGCAAAAAGCAATCGAGTTCAAAGGTATGTTAGAAATAGCAAATCGCGCATTTCTATTAATGCAAAAGAAATTACCACATTGGCATAAACGACGTGTTGGACCAGCAGTATATACAAGAAAGGAATTGGTAGCTCCTAAATTGAGCGAGAGTAGTTTTGGATCAGATAAATCATGACAATATCAGAAGAATTCGAACACCTAAAGGAAAAACTGTTATGTGCTTTCTGTCTAGTTCCATTGGAAAATAGAGAAGCTCATGAAGTACTGACAAGTAAACGCGCAATACTTGACGTACCAGCAGTTAACGGTGAAGCAGTTGCTTTTACATGTAGTGATTGTAAAGACAAAGAACCAAAGTTTGTCGTAAACGGTAAAGGTCAGCATATAGATACAGAGAGATTACCAGCAATCAAAAAGATAGGCGTATCAGAGAATGTTAAGATAGCCGAAGAGATAGGAACTCAAAAAGTTAAGGCAGATATTGAAGATCCTGAATTAGAGATAGCAGAAGAAAGGATAAATAAAGAACGTAAAGAATGGGCTGAAAAATAATGTACAAATTCGTGAAGGTAACAGGTGATAAAGAGGAGATATTGCTAGAGATGTCTGATGAGGATTATCAAAATCGGAAATATGATGTAATTAAAGCAAAATCCAAGCAATCGCTTGAAGATCAGATAGAATCATTATTAGAATTTGTTCCAGCGGACATATCGGATATTATTAATCCAGATGATACGTAGGAGGTGAAATGGAAATAGAACAACAATTAATACAGATACAAAAACCAAGATTTGAAGAACAAGCACGAATCTTAGAGACTACAACATTCACACAAATAGACGGTAAACTTCAAGATGCGGATAACGGCAGGTGTGCTATGGGCGTATTCTTTGGTTCTGGTGATGATGGTTTAGACGATTTGGGAACAAGAATCCCATATCTAATGCGTTATGAAATACAAAGAATGAATGATCAAGGAAAATCATTCAAGGAAATAGCACAGTGGCTAAGATGTCAGGAATAAAATGGCTGTGGATAGCAACACTCACTGTAATATTGTTGAGTACAGCCACATTTTTAATTCTAATCGGGTAAACGTTAAAGCTTTCAACCCTTTTTAATTAATTGTGCCAAACAGACGGTATCAAAAGGGATATCGTCTAGAGGCTCAGATTGTAAAAGACTATAGAGAAGAATATTATGGTAAGCGATATTATGCCGAACGTAATTATGA
>WNFX01005446.1_pt1 | contig 12737 bp, 7 predicted proteins | sample 5400111 | NCBI WGS metagenome assembly WNFX01 (sample SAMN13153363, study PRJNA577476) | soil metagenome | isolation source: 40 cm soil or saprolite under grassland replicate 1 | place: USA:California | collected 2016-06-15
GACGAGGCCATCCCCCAGCCTCCCCCGTCACCTGGTCGAGGAACAGTTTAGTAAAATACAGCTCTGGCCTTTTGTGTACAAATTCTCTGTACTCCCTGTCATTCACAACTACGACATGCGAAAACGCCTGGATGCGCTGGCAATGCCCATAATGCTGATCAATCGCTATGATGATGCCCTCGCTCCCGAAGCCAGAACGCACTGGCTGTCCCAGCGCCTGCCCAACTGCGCCGGTTACCATCTCGTTGCCGGTGGGGAGCGGTTCTTTATGTATTCGCAGGCTGAGGTTATTTCTCCGCTGATCAAGCAGTTCCTTGCAAAAGGAAACGCGCGCCTGTGATTATCCTCACTTCTCTCATGTGACTGAAGTAACTGCTACAGAGCAATTGATATGGTATGCTTTAGGTAATCAGAGACGGGCGGGCAGGCCTTGAAAGCCCGCCGGTTTGGCTGATACCAAACCGTATTCCAATTTGTAGTCTGTCAAGCGTTTAAGTTGCAAGGTTAGCGACCTTGAGGATATTTATGGGGATAAGAGGAAGATTGGTAACATTCCTCCCTACTCAGCGACAGCCACGCTGCGAAAGAATGCAGATGCGGTGTCCTTGAGATACTCGGTTACCTGTCAGAAGGAGAAAGCATGAATACATCCACCCAGGTTCTCGTAGTCGGCGGTGGACCCGCCGGTTCTACCACAGCCACCCTGCTTGCCCGTGAAGGTTTCGATGTGACACTCATCGAGAAAGAAGTCTTCCCACGCTATCATATTGGTGAGTCACTTCTCCCATCCTGTTTGGAAATATTAGATCTCATCGGTGCGCGGGAGAAAATCGAAACATACGGTTTCCAACGCAAGGACGGAGGCTACTTCGCATGGGGCAATGAATCATGGGAATTAGACTTTACAAAGCTGCGCCACCCGTATAGTTTCCAGGTAGTCCGTTCAGAGTTTGATCAACTGCTCTTAGAACATGCCAGGAGCCAGGGGGTGAAAGTCTACGAGGGTAGGGAGATTCGCGGTCTCACTTTCGAGGGAGAAAGGCCGCGTAGCGCCATTTGGGCGCAGGGACCCGATGATACAAACACCGGTGAAATCTCCTTTGACACGCTCGTGGATGCATCGGGACGCGCCGGCATCATGGGAATGCGCTATCTCAAGAATCGACATTATCACGACGCATTTCAAAACGTCGCCGTCTGGGGGTACTGGAAAGGTGCCGGCAGAATGTCCTTTGCTCCCAATGGCGCTATCGCGGTCGGGTCCGTGCCTGACGGTTGGTTCTGGGGTATCCCTCTGCACGATGACACGATGAGTGTCGGCCTGGTACTACATAAGACAACCTTCAAAGAGAAAAGGCAGCAGGGTAAATCCCTTGAGCAGATTTACTATGAAGCGATGGACGAGTGCCCGCTTATCCTCGATCTCTTGAAGTCCGCCACATGCGTCTCAGAGCAGATGAAGGTTGAACAAGATTACTCGTACATGTCCGATAAAATATCCGGACCGGGCTACTTCATGGTTGGAGATGCCGCTTGTTTCATCGATCCACTTCTTTCAACGGGTGTACACCTGGCCACGCATGGTTCAATGTTAGCGGCAGCGAGTATCGCCAGTATGTTTCGTGGAGAGGTCACAGAAGAACAAGCGCTCCATTTCTACGAACATAGTTATCGTCACGCCTATCTCCGCCTGATGGTGATTGTATCGGGCCTGTACATGCAATATAGAGGTAAGGCGAATTACTTCTGGCAGGCACAGCAGCTTACGCACAACGATTACAGCGATGCCGAAGCACTGAATGAAGCATTTCTGTATGTCGTGTCGGGCATAGAAGATCAGAATGATATCGTGGATTTACCCAAGGAACTGCCGATAGAAGGCATGGCAGGACAACTACCGGCGGAAGAAGCCGAGCGGGCCAAGGCCATGTACCAGGTCTACCATAAGGTGTTCTTGCGCTCCTCGATGTCCTCGGAAACGGCCATCGAGGGGATGTATGTCGCGACTCGACCGCACCTGGGGTTGGCCCTTGCACAAGGGGAACGGGTAACGACGCACTGATACAACACGGCTCTCCGTCTCCAAGAGAAACAGGGAATGGAGAGCCATTATGTGAGGCATATTGCCAGTTCTTAAGCTCTATAATATAATTGGACGCGAGAGCGCAGCTATTTGCAACTTGAATTGTACTCAAAGGCGCTACAGGCAGGAGATAGAGTGTGAACGCAGCTATGAAACCACCCGTATCCGGATCAATCAAATTTCTTACAGGTCCGCTCACGGGTCAAACCTTTCCTATCAATAAGCCCATTACCACCATTGGACGAGAGGCCACCAATGACATCGTGGTTAAGGGGGATCAAAAAGTTTCCAGGTCACATGCCCGCATTATTTGGAATAACGGCATATGGAGCATTGAGAAGCTTTCACCGCAGAATACGTTGACCGTTAACCACCAACAGGTACAGCAGGCAACTATTACTGACGGGAATACCATTACCCTTGGGGACAATACCACGTTCCTCTTTCAAATTCGTGCGGGAGGACACGAAGCCGTTCAACCACCACCAGTTTTACCCCCATACCAACGACAAGCTTCCTCACCACAGTATGCTGTTCAGCCTCAACAGCAATTCCCCATGGCGCCGCCGCCACAGCAGTACCAACCCATGCCACCCCAACAGCAATTCCCCATATCGCCTCCACCCCAGCAGTACCAGCCCATGCCGCCCCAACAGCAATTCCCCATGGCGCCGCCACAGCAGTACCAACCCACGCCAGTTCAGCAGCAGCAAATCCCTGCCTATCACACAACCGGGCTAGCTGGACGGCCAGATGAAACACAAATCGCGGCTCCTAGTACGATAGGCATCCCTTCGCTCGAAGTGAGTAGCAATATTTTTGGTAGCAGGCAGACGTATCCTCTGACAAAAGAGGTCATCAATATTGGGCGCGATGCCAACAACGATATCATCATTCGAGATGGCGGTATCGTCTCGAATCAGCATATCCAGATAGTACACCAGGGCAACCAATTCGTGCTTATCCATCCCCACCCGGATAAACAACGCACGCTGAACGGGCTGTTGTACCAGGGTCGAAAAATACGCGGAGACGAGCCATTCCGCCATACACTTGCGCGAGGTGACATTTTCCGTATCGGTGATGAGAATGGCACACTCATCACACTTGCTTTCAACGATGGCACAGGTGTGCAAGAGGAGATGTTAGCTCCGGTGCAGCCAATCAAGCTGGGCGCTCCTGAACTCACAATTGGAAGAGTAGCGGGTAATACAGTAGTACTCAATCATCCGCAGGTCTCCGCACATCACGCACGCCTCGTGCGCGAAGGCGGTACATACCGCATACTCGACATGAACAGCACCAATCATGTCTACGTCAACTCCGAGATGACTACCAGCCATCTCCTCAAGTTAGGCGATGAAATCCGTATTGGGCCGTATAAGCTGGTCTACGATGCCAACCAGTTGACGCAGTACGACGAGAGTAACTTTATTCGTATTGACGCTCTCAACCTCAAAAAGGTCGGGAATAACAATGTCGTCTTGCTCAATGATCTCTCTCTCACCATCCCTCCTCGCAAATTCGTCGCGCTTGTAGGCGGTTCGGGTGCCGGTAAATCAACGCTCATGGACGCGCTGAACGGCTTACGGCCCGCGCAGGAGGGCAAAGTACTCTACAACGGGAAGGACTATTACCGCAACCTGGCCGCCTTTAGCTCGCAGCTAGGCTATGTGCCGCAAGATGATATCGTTCACCGCGACCTGACCGTTGAACGAGCGCTCTACTACGCTGCTAAACTACGCCTGCCCAGTGACTTCACAACAGCACAGATTAAGCAGCGAATCAAAGAGGTGCTAGAAGATGTGGAGCTGACAGCGCGACGCAAGCTACTGATCAAGAAACTCTCCGGGGGGCAGCGTAAGCGTGTGTCTATTGCTCTGGAATTGTTGGGAAATCCCAGTGTCTTCTTCCTGGATGAGCCAACATCGGGCCTTGATCCCGGTCTGGATCGTAAGATGATGTTCCTCTTGCGCAAACTGGCCGACAAGGGACATACGATTGTCCTGGTAACGCACGCCACCAACAATATCAACTCGTGTGACTATGTCTGCTTTCTCTGTCAGGGAGGTCGCCTTGCCTACTTTGGTCCGCCAGAGGAAGCAAAGGCCTATTTCGGCAAAACCGACTTTGCCGAAATATACAGTAGTTTGGAGCCGACCGAGGAGAACCGTAACATTCCTGTGGAGGCAGAGTCTCGCTTTAAGATCTCCAAGGAGTATCAGGAGTACGTGGTTGCTTCGCTTAAAAGCGGACCTGCAGAAAAGGCAGGTCTCAACGGGCAACCAAAGGTACAACAGGTGAAACGCACCAAGCGCGGCAATCCCTTGTCGCAGTTCATCCTGCTCTTCCAGCGCCAGATTGAGTTACTCAGAAACAACACGAGCAATCTCGTTCTCCTGCTTTTGCAGGCGCCTATCATCGGACTGCTCCTGATACTGTTGGTCAGAGCCGAGGTAGGAACGGGCATATTTGACGCAAACAAAGTTGTCCAATGCGCTCCGCAAATTTTCCAGACTACTGTCGCAACAAACCCTGGCGCCCCTGCTGGTTCTTCCCAACCTCTCGGTATTGACACGCATGGGAAAAGCGATTCGGTTGATTGTAACCGCATCATTACTTTTCTGAAAACTGACACCAACGGAAAAGCGTATGTCACCAAGAAAGAGAACGGGAACGACAGCACAGCCGTCAACAAAGCCTTGCAGGACTTTATTCTTCCAGGTGGAGGGGCCCTTAATGCCCAAAGAGCGCTCTTCATCGCCGCCTTTATCGCGGTGATGTTTGGATGCATTAATGGAGTTCGCGAGATTGTCAAAGAGAACGCTATCTACCGCCGTGAGCGCACCGTCAATCTTGGCATCATGCCTTACCTGCTCTCGAAGATGATCGTGTTGGGTGCAATATCCCTGATTCAGAGCGCCGAACTTCTCCTGATCATCCAACTATTCGAGCCCTTCCATCAAGGAATCTACTTACCAGTACTCCTGGAGAGCTATATCTCGTTAGCGCTGGCCGGATTGACAGGCATGATGATAGGATTGACGGCCTCGGCCTTCGCCGCTAATGAGGATAGTGCAACCAGCTTGCTCCCATTCATTCTCATTCCGCAGGTGATTTTCGCTGGCACCGAGATCCCACTCAAGGACTACGTCTTGCAGACTGCAGCGATGTTCTTCCCGACGCGCTGGGCTATGGTAGCTTTGGGCTCATCGTTGGGCATACACAGTGACAAAATAGGCGGAGACACATTGCTTGGCAGCAGCGCGAGCTATCAGGGGCAGCTCTTCTCAACCTTTAGTCAGACAGATTCCACCCATCGTTTGCTACTCGCCTGGGCTGCGATGGGAGTGATCATTCTGGTTCTTACAATCGTGGTCGGTATTGGCCTGAAGCGAAAGGATATACGAACGTAGGGATTTGGGAACACCCGTAGGGCTACGCCCAAATCCCGGCGCGGACGCTGCCTTCATCATCCCCCGGATGCGGCTGCCCCCCTAGCAAACTCATCTTTAATACTTCCGAAAAATAATGCAAGGGGGGCATTTTTTTCCATAAACAGCGAACAGTGAGGCAATTCATACAAAAAACGCTAACTAAATCATAGGCAATCTCTCCAAGTTCATCAATACTTAGGGGAGAAACAATGTAGGCAGATACGTTTTAATGCTACCAAAGGAGGGTATTATGTTTCGCCGTGTCGTGATCACAGGTTTGGGTGTACTGGCCTGTAATGGCATAGGGAAAGAAGATTTTTGGAGTGCTTGCGTTGCTGGCCGCTCTGGTATCCGGGGTATCACCCGCTTTGACGCCAGTCCGCTATCGTCACAGATTGCAGGGGAGATAGCGAACTTTGACCCTGAAGCGCTGGGTCTAACATCAGAAGAGTGCGTAAATATGGACCGTGGTACTCAATTTGCGGTCGCCGCATCTCATCTCGCTATGAAAGATGCAGGCATTCTTGATGCGTTGAGTGAAGAAGAACGCAACAATTCAGGTGTGTACATGGGAACAGCCATAGCCTCGATGGAAAATGGTGAGAAGCTTTTGGTCCAGCTCATGGGTCAAGATAAACAGCCTTCGAGTGACGAGATGAGCCATATGATCCCTGCTAGTTTACGCATGACGAATGCACCAGCCTGCGCAGTAGCAACACATCACCAATTTCACGGTCCATGCACGATCATAGCCACTGGCTGCTCTGCCGGAGCGGATGCCATAGGACAGGCATTCTGGGCCATCCAGGAGGGGCGAACCGACCGTATACTGGCGGGTGGAACTGATTCTGCCATTACTTACGCAGTGATGAGTGTTTTTTGCGTTCTGGGAGCTACGAGTACGCGTAATGACGATCCGCAACGGGCATCCCGCCCATATGACAAGGATCGAGACGGCTTTGTCATGGCAGAGGGAGCAGGCGTATTACTCCTGGAAGAACGAGACCTGGCGCTGGCACGCCATGCACACATCTACGCCGAGCTCATTGCTTTTAGCTCCAATATCAACGCACACCATATGACCTCCCTGCCAACTGATGGGGAACCGCTGCGACAACTCTTGTTGCAAGTGCTGGATGAGGCAGGGATTACGCCAGCACAACTCGACTATATCAATTCACATGGCAGTTCAACTCCTCCTAACGAGGCGGCGGAAACAAAGGCGTATAAAGCGGCCTTTGGTGAACAGGCACATCGTATTCCAATTAGCTCAACAAAATCGATGATTGGACATTCTCAGGGGGCGGCCAGTGCCATTGAAGCCGTTGCCACCGTACTTACCTTAGAACACCAGGTTATTCACCCAACGATTAACCAGGAACTTGCAGACCCAAGCTGCGATCTAGACTATGTGCCCAACGTAGCTCGTCCAGCTACTGTGAATGTGGCTCTAACCCATTCGAGTGGCTTTGGCGGCGTGAATAGTGCGCTCGTTCTCGTACGACCGGACTGGATTGATAGGCAATAGTACGGGAACCATTCAACAAAACTATTCAACAATCTTGTTCATGCATAACAGTTCATCAGGCATGGAAAGTGCCTTAGAGGTAAATAAGTATGGCGCATAAAACTAAGCGACGCGTGGTTATTACGGGGCTGGGTGCAATAACAGCCAATGGCATCGGCAAAGATGCCTTCTGGGAAGCAATAAGTAAAGGCATTTCTGGCATAAAGCCCATTCAACGCTTCTCCGCCGGCAATCTACCACTGCAGGTAGCTGGTGAAATCAACAATTTTTTAGCGAATGACTATATCGAGCGCAAGCTGGTAAACCGTACAGATCGCATGACCCATTTTGTTTTCGCCACCATCCAGGAGGCTCTACAAGATGCCGGCATCGCTTTGGCCCAGGAAAATCCACAACGTGTGGGAGCAGTGATAGCTAATACATTTGGTGGATTGGAATATGTAATTGAACAAATCCAAACAATATATGCACGAGGGCCACGCTTTGTGAGTGCGTATACAGCGATAGCCTGGCTTCAGGTCGCCAATATAGGACAAGCATCCATCCGTTATGGTATTCAAGGATATTGCAAAACACCGTTGAACGATACTGCTGGTGGACTGGATGGACTGGGAATAGCCTACCAGGCTATTCAGCGTGGGGCTGCAGACGTCATTATTACAGGGGGATGCGAGGCGCCCTTACAGCCTTTCCCACTCACCGTGTTAGCATACACCGCTCCTTGTGTCAAAGGTGATGATCCGAACTCCTACCGCCCATTTGATCGGCGAGCCGCAGGCTTAATCCTCGCTGAAGGAGCAGGGATGTGCATCCTGGAGGATTACGAACATGCACGCCAGCGTGGAGCCTCCATCTATGGGGAGATTGTTGGCTATGGACAGACCAATGATGCCAATGGTTTCACGCCTCCCTCATCCAGTGGCAAACAGTATGCTCGTTCCATGTGCCTTGCGATGCAGGAGGCTGGATTACGCACACAGGATATTGGCTACTTCAGCCTGGATGGACAGGCTATGCTTCCATCCGACGCTGGCGAGGCTGATGCGCTGCATAGAGCTTTCAGCACTGACGTTGAAGACCTCCCTGTGAGTGTCCCAAGAACGATGATAGGTCATAGCTATGCCGCCGCTGGAGTACTGGACACGATTACAGCGCTCCAGGCACTTCAGCATCGGGCCATCCCGCCAACAATCAACTGCGAGGAGCTAGAACCTGGTTATGGATTGAACTTAGTGCGAGACGAGACTCGCCCATTGTCTCAACCTGCAGTTCTCATTGGTGGTCGCGGCGCCGGTGGTATAAATGTTGTGCTGGCCGTGAAAAAAGTGTAGGCTTACCGATTTTCGCGCGAATCCTGGCCCTACTTCTTCCCCTATGAATATCGTCTACTTCAGTCAAAAAGGGTGGTTCCGTTGCAGAATACTTATACACTTCCTCCTGGCCCTAAAGGGCTGCCGTTCCTTGGCAATGTGTTTCAATTGAGACGAGATCAGCTCGGCTTCTTATTGTATGTTCAGCGGAGATATGGTCGGATGGCAACAATTTATATTGGAAGAACACCTGTCATCCTCTTGTTCCGACCTGAGCATGTCCGCTATGTTTTGACGGAAAATCCGCGCAATTTCACGAATCGGGAGGTTGCAGGTGGACTCGTCTTCGGCAAACTGCTTCTCTTTTCGTTGCTGGCGCGCACGTTCTCGAACAAAGTGGCTGAAGGTCTGCGCGAACTGGTGGGAGATTTTCTGCTGACGACCGATGGGAAGGATCATGATCGACAACGTCGCCTCCTCCAACCGGCTTTTTCCAGGCGGCGCGTCGAGTACTATACCGGCATGATTGTTCAATACACGCGAGAGGCAGTGGACAGATGGCAGCCTGGAATGGAAGTCGATCTCGCGAGCGAGATGCAAGCCCTCATCCTGCGCATGATCATCAAGATACTGGTCAATATCGATGTTCTCAAAGAGGAGACGAACATCGCTAAGACTATCGACGGCATGATCTCCAATCCGATCAGCGTGATTGAGGGACTTTTGAACCTGCCACTCGATCTTCCCTTCACCCCTTTCGGCAAACGCATGACCGCCACGCGCAAATGCGATGCGTTCATTAACGGTCTTATCGAGCGGCGGCTTGCCGATACTCACGATGTCGGGGATATCCTCTCGATCCTGCTTTCGGCTGAGGAAGAGAACGGCAACAAAATAACCAGAAAGGAGGCGCGAGATGCGCTCGTGTCGCTGATCGCCGCCGGTCATGAGACCTCGACCAACACACTGATCTGGACGATATACCTGCTCTCAGAGCATCCAGCGGTGTTCGAGAAGGTGCGAGCTGAACTACGGACTGTTCTGGGCGGGCGCGATCCCGACCTGAGCGATCTACCTCAATTGACCTACCTGGATCAGGTCATTAAAGAATCCATGCGCCTGTACCCCTCGGGATGGGTGCAAGGGCGCTGCGCGGTTGAAGATTTTGAGCTGGATGGCTACCGCTTTCCCGCCGGGACATTGCTCATGTTTAATCAATGGGTCCTGCATCGACACCCCGACCTCTGGGAGGACGCCAATATATTTCGTCCAGAGCGCTGGGACCCGCTCCAGAGCCAGAAAGCACTGAAATGGGCCTATTTCCCCTTTGGCGGCGGCTCACGTATGTGCGTGGGCAAGTCGCTGGCCCAGCTGGAACTGTTCCTGGTACTGCCCATGATCCTGCAGCGCTACTTCCCGCGTGTGCTGCCCGATCATGTCGTCGAGCCACTGCCGCTCATCACGCTGCGCTCAAAGTATGGGCTGCCCGTCAGACTGGAGCCTGTGAAAGACGCAATATCGAGAGCTTCTGATAGCACTGAGACGCGAAAAGATGTCAAGGGGTGTCCTTACGCTCACCACATAACCGGTTCCTGACAGATGTTCGATCAAAAGAAGAGAGGAGACACCACGATGGATACCTCACAGACCAGGCGCTGGCACAACTGGTCCGGGTCTGTACAATGCAAACCGCAACAAGTCGCTAAACCTGCTAGTGTTCTGTCAATCAGCAATTGATGGGTAGAGGTGCTTGAGCTTGATGCGGGCATCAGCCGTGGTGAAGCGCCAGTTGATGCCGACCGCCTGCCCATTGCGTTTGGTTTGCCAAGCAGCCACCTCGTGTTCCAGTTCCGTGCGCGAGCCGACGCGACGATCCAAACATTGCCGAGTGAGCACTGAGAATTCGATCTCGGCCATGTTCAACCAACTGCCGTGCTTGGGGGTGTAATGCAGTTCCAGCTTCTCGATCAGGCGGCGAGCCTCGGCTGGCTCAAACACCTCATACAGGGCTGCCAGGGTATGCGTGTTCAAGTTATCCATGACCAGCACGATCTTCTCGGCAGCCGGATAATACACGTCCACCAGATCGCGCATGAAGCGGGCGAAGTCGGCTTTGGTGCGCTGCTGGGTCACTTGCACATAGCGCTTGCCCGCCAGCGGCTCACACGCGACAAACAGATTACAGGTACCTTGTCGCTCGTACTCATAGTCGGAGCATTCCGGCTGCCCCGGCTGCATGGGTAACGGCACACGGGTTTCGCTGATCAACTGCTTGCTCGTTTCGTCCACACAGACTTGCGGACGCCGCTCATCATAGGGGCGGGTGTAGACCGCGAGCACCTCTTCCATCTGGCAGACAAACTCGGCATTGCTCTTGGGCGGGATACACCACTGCTTGTTCAGCCACGGCTTGAGTTCGTTCTGTTGTAACACTTGTCGAACCGTTTCCCGCGAAATGCTCTCCACGACCTGCAATTGCACCAGCTTGTCGGCCAGCAGTTGCAAGGTCCAGCGCTCCTGTCCCTCCTCCGGCTGGCTGCACACCAGCGCAATCAAATGCGCCTCCTGTTCTCCATCCAATTTGCGCAGGCGCGGCGTGTGTGGCCGGTGCCGAGTGAGCGCGGCGGCCACTCCCTCTTCTACCAGGCGCTGCCGCACCCGCTCGACCGTCGCCGTGCCAACTTCCAACGCCTCACTGATGGCTTGATCGGTCCAGCCTGGGCCGCCTTCGCTGCTGTCGGCTTTCAGTAAGATACGTGCGTGCGCCAGTTTTCGCGCCGACGCCTGACCCTGGGCGATCAGTTTGGACAGAGACACTCGTTCTTCCTCCGCTAACTTTACGATATACTTCTTCATGGGGCTTCTCCTTGTTGAGCAGTAGTTTGTTTTTTCTTGCTCTTCAAGGATACCCCTTTTTCCCTCCACCCATCATTTCATCATGGACAGAACACTAGCATTGATGCACTGGTACAGATAATCAAAGCCTGTAGCAGTGACAACCGCCATGTGCGGGTAGTCGGTTCCGGTCACTCTTTCACACCACTGGTACAGACGAATGATGTCTTGATGTCCCTGGAGCATATACAGGGCATTGAGGAGATAGATACCGAAAGCAATACGGTGACAGTGCTCGCTGGAACTCCGCTCAACACTCTCGGAGAAGTCCTTTACGCACGTGGACTGGCTCAAGAGAATCTTGGCGGCATCGATGTACAAAGTATTGCCGGCGCAATCAGCACTGGCACACATGGCACTGGGATAGGCTTTGGCACTCTGTCGACACAGGTGGATGGTCTCACGCTGGTCACAGCAACAGGTGAATTACTGGAATGTTCACCTGAACGGAATCCTGACATATTTAAGGCAGCACAGGTATCATTAGGCACACTTGGGGTAATCGCCAAAGTAAAACTGCGTGTGGTACCCGCCAAGCGTCTCCATTTCAAGAGCTATCGTGAGCGTTTAAGCGATTGCTTGACCAATCTTGAACACTACAATCAAGAGCATAGTCATTTTGAGATTTTCTGGTTTCCTCATACTCCCTGGGTGCAGGCCAAGTTCCTTCATGAGACTGAGGCTCCAGAGAGCAAGAGTAGCCTCTGGGGGAATTTCAACAAGATCGTGTTAGAAAATGACGTTTACTGGCTGTTATCTGAGTGCTGCCGACTGCTTCCCCCCCTTTCCGGGACTATCAGCAAGCTTTCAGCAATGAGTATCGCTCCTGTTAACGAGGTCAACTATAGCCATCGTCTGTATGTAGCGCCCCGCGTGGTGCGGGTTCAAGCGATGGAGTACGCTATTCCAGCAGAGCATGTGCAAACAGTGTTGAGTGAGATACAGGCTTGCATCAAGCAGCATCGCTTCCAGGTTCATGTCCCACTGGGGTGTCGTTTTGTCCATGCCGATGATACGAATCCTACTTCCAGCATATTGAGGAGATTTTGCTACGCTATGACGGACGCCCACATTGGGGAAAGATGCATACCCTGGATGCGGCAAGGCTGGCAACTCTCTATCCGCACTGGCACGATTTCCGACGCATTCGAGCTACCCTTGATCCTCAAGATCTTTTCCTGAACGATTACTTGCGCCGACTGTTTGATGCCGACGGACCTGTGCCGTCCGATACAGCTCATCCTCATATGGGAGTTGTAGTACAGAATGACGAGAGTCACAATTTGGTATGATAATCCCTCATAAAGCGTTACGAGATAAAGATGTGGAGCATCACCAAAAGGATGAGCACTGAAAAATCTCAGCGAATACTGTAATTTTTATAGAAAGAAAAAACTGGTAACAAGAAATGGAGGCCCTCATGGCTAATCAGCAAGAAATCGAAGAAATCTATAATTTTATGGACGAAATTTTCCGTTTAAGCT
>WNFX01012748.1_pt1 | contig 12735 bp, 13 predicted proteins | sample 5400111 | NCBI WGS metagenome assembly WNFX01 (sample SAMN13153363, study PRJNA577476) | soil metagenome | isolation source: 40 cm soil or saprolite under grassland replicate 1 | place: USA:California | collected 2016-06-15
TTCGCCATCCCATAGAAACCAGACCGGCACCGTATGCGGGCGTCCATCAGCTCGCACGGTGGTGAACCAGATGGTCGGCTCTTCACGTAAGCGTTGTTCGACATGCGCATTGTTGGGCTTCGTTTGATCTGCCATCATTTCTTCCTTTCAACAATAAGGTCTTCAAGAAAGAGTCTTCGTATACTATATCACAGCGTGTTGAACAAGGGGCAGTGTAAATCCCAACATTAAACTGGTGAAGGAGTACAATTATCAATGTCCTTTTTTGCTGACGCATATCCTCGCCAAATTGATGTATTGACACATATCTCCCCGTTTTGGCGAACTTATGAGTCAAACGACAACTGTTCGCTCCCTTCTGTCTGCTATTCTTCGTTTTCGTCATGATCCAATTCATCGCTGCTGACTACTGAAGCCCGTGTTTCGAGAAACGGCTCGTACTGGTTTAGTAACTCTTCAAACAGCTCGCTTTTGTTAACCCCCATTGTGTTGAGAGTCTTGATCGTTCGCACATCTAGAGAAAGCTGCATTGGCTCCCGCACAACACCGCTTTTAGACTTGCGCCCGGCCTTGCTTTTACGCTCTTTCTTGGTACGCCCCTTTTTCTCAAGTTTGCTATTGGTTATGCCGCTTGTAAGCTTCTCACGTGCGATAACCTCACCTTGTAAAGAAAAAGCATTGAGTGGAACAATGCAGGCTTTCCCACAGCTTGAGCATACTACCGTACGGCCTATTAGATCCTCGGTGATTGATAACGATCCTGTAGCAGCGTCTACACAGGCGCTGTTGCATGATGGACATAATACCTCAATGGCTAAGACTCTGCTGATCTTGCCAGCTTCAGGAGCCTCTACAATCGTAGGTTCTGTGGGTTCCTGCAATCTCTGGGGAATGTCCTGCGTCGATGCTTCATTCCCTTTTGGTCTTAGTGTAGTTATGTCGATAATGTTGTTTGGAGTGCTATCATCCGTGGCTTCTTCGTGATCTGTATGTATCTCAACGTGGTCAGCAGCGGGAAATGAGATGATAGTCGTGGGTTGTGTAGCCTCGTAACCAGGGACATTAAGACAGGCGAAAGGCGCATTCACGAAGTAAAGATTTTCAATTGCCCTTGTGATTGCAACGTACATCAAGTTCTCTTCTTGCTGCTTCTGTCGATCGCTTTTTGCCTTCGGGTGTGGAAATTCGCTTGTTCCAACGATGTAGACGTTTTCCCATTCGCCGCCTTTGCTTCTGTGAGCAGTCATGAAGAGAATGAAGTCCTTTGCACTATCATCCTCACTGAAGAGACCACGAATATAGAGTTTGAAGTCATGAGCAACCTTGTTAAAGTTGCATTTCGGGTCATCTGGTACCTGTAAGCTCTCATCATTGCACTTGCTAATATAGGCTTCAAAGAATGCCTTGACAGTCTCTATCTTGTCTTCCAGTTCTGATAGTGCCATTTCAGGGTTTTTACGGCTTTCTTGTAGGCTCTCTGCTTCGTTACGGTGGTACTCTTCAAGCACGTCAAGGAAGTTCGAGAGATCTGGGAGCAGTGCGGGTGTGCCACGGCTTATACGTTGTGCCTCTAATCGGGTTACGATAGCAGCAATATTATCACCGAGATTCTTACCGAGAACTTTCGCCCTTTTGCCTTTTTGCAGGGTCTTTAAGCACCCTTTTACGAGGTTCTGAGTGGTTCGTGAGAGTACAGCGTCCCCAGGCTGAAGGCGATCCAGGTATTCACTGATAACCTCTATATTCCCTTCGTGTAGTCCCGCGCTTGTTAGCGCTCCGCCGAGCTGGTTAGCAAGGTCTACGATTTTTGAGCCACAGCGATAACAAACCCGTAGTGGTAATGTTTGAGCGTCGAGCCGTTCGATAATTTGGTTGATGGAGTTGAAGTTTGCCCCCGCGAATGCATACACGCTTTGCTTGGGGTCCCCTACGAAGAACACCTGTGTATTTGTGTGACAGGCTTTCATCATCAGTTCGAGGGAAGCGCGGGAGGTATCCTGTGCCTCGTCTACAAGGACATGATCATATTGGCGAACTGGTACGCCTGGTAGAACGTTTGGGTAGTAGAGCATATCATCATAATTTAAAAGGTGAAATGGGCCAAGGAACTGACTTTTGCCTTCCTCAATTGCGTAGGCAACAGCGAGGACAACAAAAGGCCATACGAGAGATGTGAGCTTGATATCTGTGAGGTCAAACTCATCAACTAATAAGGACAGATCTTTGTAGGTTGTAGGGGTGAGGCTCACTTGAGCATAGTGAATAAGCGTCTTTGTCCAGGTGAATGCATCCAGGCGCATCACTTCGGGATCAGCTTCCTCTTCCTCGATGTCCTCAGCAATATTCTTGATGAATGGCTGCCAATGGTCTGCCATGTATTGTTTGATGATTTCAGGGTACTTCTTGTCTTCGTCATCAACTCTACATGACCCTCTGTTATAGGCTTGAAGGCATCCTAGCCCGAAAGCGTGTGCAGTAGTAGCATACATATGAGAGTCGATAGCAACGAGCTTGAAGTTCGTGTCTATCTGAATTTTTTTATTGTAGCTAAAGTAAACTGCGCTTCCAGTGAACTGTGTTGAGGCTTTGACTGATGTGAAGGTCTTTCCACTTCCAGGACCAGCGAGAACTACGTAACGCCCTTTCTGAGACTTTGCAGCCTCGATAATGGCCTGTTGATGCTCGTTAAGGGGGGCTGTGTTGATCTTCTCAACGAACGCTGCTTGTTGCTCTTTAATCAGCTCTCTCTCAGCCAGTGTTAACCGTGATCGTGTCTTCTTTGCTGCCATGTTGCACCTCTCTGTCAAGACAACCGTACATAATTTTATCATGACGTATTTACTACCTGTTACCAGTATATTCTATCATGATGAAATTTGCAAGGGGTTTGAGGATCAATTTTCTTGAAGGGAAAGAAAAAGAGCGTATGGAGTTCCACACGCTCTTACTAGGAAAACGTCTAAAACGGATGTTCTTCTAAGTCTTCAAGTGCTTCGGTACTGTCAGGTGTACTACTTCCTTCCCGTTGCTGCTTACTGCCTAGAAACTGGAAGGTATTCACGGTTACGTCCAGGCTCGTACGTGTCTGTCCATCGCGGGTTGTATACTCACGAGGGAGTAGATCGCCCTGGACAAACACTTGCTGCCCTTTCTTAAGATTACTGTTCAGCATCTCCGCGAGGGCGCGCCATGCTGAACAGTTTAGCCAAGTAGTAGTTTCCTTTCCATCCTTGCTTTTTTTGCTTACAGCTACTGAAAACTTAGTAACGGTGGTTCCGTCTGGTGTGTAGGACATCTCAGGCTCGCGTCCGGTGTTACCAATTGCTTGTATTTGCATAAATGCCATTAGTTATATCTCCTGTCTTCTAAATGTTGGACGGTAGTCGATGTGTTGTGTGTGTTTGCGAGAATTGCACGAATGGCATAAAGGTTGAATGTTTTCTATGCTGTTACTGCCTCTACAAGCAAGAGCGATAACGTGGTCTGCACATAGCTTAATGTATGGTTCTTTCTTGCCACATGATAAGCACGTGTAGTTATAAAAAGCTTTTAACTCTTGCCACTGTTTTTTAGTGAATTTGCCACCAGCTTGTACTTTTCTCGCTCTTCTACGAGCTTCTAATACTGTGAGAACTTCAGGATGGCGTTTGTAGTACTGCGCCTTACGCATTTTGTGCCTGTTGGGACAAGCATCGTAGTAGTTGCGGTATTTTTGGCGGTAAGCTTCTATATCCTGTTCTCGGTGTGCAATCTGTAGGTACCTCCCTCTGTTACGCCAATATTCTTTACGGGCTGGTTCAAGCCTTTTTTTATTGGCGTGGTAACGCTTTTTCTGACTTTCTCTAATTTGCTCTTTATGAGATGCTTTATATCGCTTCTCTTGAATCGTGATAGTTTCACGGTGAACCTGACGGTATGCCTGACGACATACTTTACACTCTGCTCGTAGTCCGTCCTTGCTTCTAGTTGAGCTGGTATGAAACTTCTGATGGCATAGAAGCTTAGAGCAATGTGAACATACCTTACCAGGACAGGTACAACTAGGCACAACATGCTCTATCAACTTGTTAACCCCTTTTCTTATTTCAGTCCTTACTCAGTTAGTAACGGCAAGAGAGAACTTTGTCACTGCTACACCGTTGGGGGTGTAGCTCATTTCGGGATCGCGCCCGGTGTTACCGATCAGGGTAATTTGTGCTAATGACATGTGCTGTGTCCTTTCTGGGACTACTCATCCCACTCAATGTCTTCTTCTTCCTCAGAACTATCTTCTGGGAAAGTATCTTCTATAATATCGTCCTCACCGAGAGCTGTGATGTCCATAGACCAGGGACCGCACGGCTCGTCAACAAGGTCAGAAGGGGTTTTAAAATAGGCATTCATTGCGCCGCGAAACGTTGGGGCATTTGCAAATTCATAAGCAGCATCTCCTGTGATCTGCTCGCTGAACGAACGAGGTTCGCACTCTTCAGAAATTAATACATACCCGTCAAAGTCGATTTGAAAGCCAGCAGGCGGGAGATAGTATTTCGGTGGGAGTCGTTGTCCTAACTCCCGATACTCAGCGCGTGACTTTGCTGTTGGACGGCTGGCACCGTAGACACGGCCTCCCTGGAAGCGTCGAGCTACGTTTGAGTGACTCATGGGGTTACCTTGTTTATCAGTTGCAATGTCAAGCATGTCTTCAACAATGGCTCCCCGCCAGTCCAGGCCGTACTCCTGTTGATAGTATTCCACGATTTCGGCCTGTGTCTCCATATGCACAGGGGTAGAGAGTACACGAGCCGCCTCGATCATTTCATCGATATCACTTACTTGCATGCCTGCGCTCCTCTACCAATGCATTGAGTTTCTGAAGGCGTGTGTTCTCTCCGTCTTCTGAGGTGAGAACACTCAGGACTTCTTGGTCAACTTCCAGGCTCCAGCCATCGTTTTTGTACCCGCCGAGGGAATCGACCTTATCCAGTAGTGGAATCGCTTTTGCAGGGTCAGATTCGTTGCTCATGTAGTACAAAGCATCTGTTTTCACCATAACTGGCGTTCTGCCTGTTTTCTCCTGCACCTTGAGCATGTTATAGAACATCAGCGCTCGTGTGCCGGCTACAGCCTGACATCTCCAATCAGGACGAGCCTTGAAGGTCTTTTCCTCAAAATGGCTGAATGAAGAGAGGCCAATGGTTGCTACTGCGATATCTTTTGTTGCGCTCCGGGCGTATTCCCTGCATATTTCATGCTTCCAGGTCTCTTTGTTGTCCCTGAAATCGAGACGTTGCGTCCATAACAGTTTTGCCCACTCTTTCAGCACCTCATGGTATTCGGGATATACCCATCCTTCATACAGCTTGATGGTGTGGCCTGTATCCTTCAGCACCTTGATGAGTGGTGAGGCTACCCAGGTTGCTTTGTCCCATAGCACTGGGGGAAGATCCTTCAAGATAGGCTCTTTCACGCGCACGCGCCACACACCAGGCGCTCGTTTGTCCCATGACTCAGATCCTTCAACGTGTATGGGTGTGCCACATCCGATCATTTCGTTGGTGCAGGCCCGTAAGTATGCAGCATTCTTATCGTATTTGTGTAGGTACTTCATGTTCATTTCGTCATGATGTAACGGGCGGCTCCAGATCTGTTGTAGGGAAAGGTGATAGTACGTGCTTTCTGGAAGTCTCCGCGCTCAGTTTTGCGCCAGCCGGTACAGCTCACCAGCTCATTGACATGACCAGGGATGTTGAGTTCTTTCAGATCCTTCCAGGTTGCAACAAGGTTCCACTTTTCACATCCTGCCTCAAAAAACTTCTTTTCTGGAAGGATGCCACAATCACGCATAATCCACAGGTGACTCAGCTCGTGCGCTTTTGCTAGCTCGTAGAGGTAGTCCAATGAAGGAGCTGAGACTTGAAACCGTGTAGGCTGCCACTGGCCACCCTTAGTCGTGAGTAGTCCGTTTTTTGTGAGTACTCCATGTTTGGTTACTGGCATGCCTGCACCTCCATCAGAAACTGCTGGCTAGCGTTCCAGCTCGTACCGTCAAGTTGATCAATGACCCAGGATGGGGATCTCATAGAAAGCTCATTGAGTGGGCAAAGGTAGATATCCCTTGTTTTCTCCCCTTTGCGCCTTGCTGCATAGACATACGTTCGATTGCGTTGTGATTTCGGGTGGATCGTCCATCCATGGGCATGTAGCAGTGAGCGGTATTTGAAGAGCAGATTTTTATCTTCTTGAGCACTGACTACACTATAAGACTCTGCTACAGCCGCCTCTACCCTTTCGAGGTATCGAGGAAGCTTTACCATGATGCAATATTTGCTAATACTTGTCTCAGCTTCTGCGGCTGCCTTGCGTGTCTCCTCTAGTTCAGTACCCCACTTGCCACTATGCGCTCCACTGTCTGAACTTCTCACCTGCTTCAGGTTGACCGAGCGCAAGGCATCAAGCTTAATTCCCCAAAGGTGAATACTTACATCAGGTAAAACCTCGCGTACAGCATCCAGTATCTTCTGTATGAGCTCTACGTCATCGCGCCTGCATAGCGTTCCTACTCCTATGCGCCATTCAGGATTATCAGCATAGTAGACTTTCATCTTGTCAATAAGTGTTTTCATTTCATGGGCGTGTCTTCGGTAATCTTCAGGGTAGAGGCCTTGAATAGTGGGTGTCCAGGCCCAGCTTGCGTTGCGGTAGTTGTTCCAGGCTTGCCAGGCGTTGCAAGTCGTTTTCTCTTGTCGATCTCTGGTGACTACGGATAACTCCTGTTCGCAACAATAATCCATCGTTGCGGCCCATTGTGGTTTCCAGGTTTCTAGCCAGGTGACGTACTGTTCGAGGCTATAGCGGTATTCTCCCCAGATATGAGAGGCTATATAGCCGCCACTATCGGCTCCCTTCGTTTTCCAGGACTGCATATAAGCAGGCGGGGATGGTAAACCATGACGGGCCCACGAGCTTGCAGGAAGCAGAAGAGCTACATCTTGAGGGATGTAGGAGCGGATACTGTCACTGTCGAATGTGGCATAGAATGTGAACGGTTCTTGTATAATGCTGTCACGAGCTGCTGTACTGTCTAACATCGGTGTGCCTCCTATGCCGCTTCCTGAATTGTTGATGAGGTACTGAGACACCTACTGAGAATGTCTGTCATGATTGGAGGGCATACAGCATTTCCGAGCATCCATACCTGCTCTTTTGCTGTCCCTTTGAATATGTAGGACTCAGGAAAACCCATTGCTCGTTTGACTTCCTGAATGTTGAGCATACGATGTAATGTGTCCTCAATGCTTACAGCAGGCGTGATGAGCGCCCAACGGTCTACCGTTGTAATTGTCCCGATAGGCTCGTCTAAGCGTCTGTAGACCGGGTTGTTGTAATATCCATAGAGAAACTGTTGTCCAGGGAGACGCTTTAATCCCTTGGTGATATTCTTCTGGATATTCTCAACTAATCTGCCACCAATCGGGCGGCCTACATCATTGAGGTTGAGGATGGATCGCGCAGGCGTAAAATGTGGTACCACTTCATGGGTGCAATAAGGACAGTTGTATGTGTATTGTTCTCGATAACATCCCCATTTGAACAAGGTTTTCCATGATTGTATAGCGCCGATCTTGCAGTTACAATATTCACACCATGCGGGAGGCTGATGTTCGAGGTTTGGAGCTGGTAGGTTATGTAGCCAGAAGATGATATATACCCGGTCTCTTGATTGAGGCACTCCGAAGAATTGCGTATTCCAGTATAGGTTTCGATGCTTGTATCCAAGTGCTGTGAGAGATGCTAGCCAAGTATGGTACTTGCGCCACTTTACTACCTCAATCACGTTCTCAACTATAATTATTTTATATGGCTTGCTAGCATACTTCTTAGCTGCTGCAAATCGAACAACGTCCTCCATTGTATTTCGGCTTTTCTCAGCAAGAGGATCAAAAACGATATCACCGAACAAGTCAAAGCTATGGTACTGTTTCTTCCCTTTGGCAGGAGCATGATTCGTGCAGCAAGGAGATGTGAGTAGCATATCACTATCCGGCACGTCAGCAGGATCGATCTCTTCTATCGCTTGCTGAAAATGTTCAGCGTTTGGATGGTTTACTTCATGTGTCTCAATGGCAATTTCACTATGATTGATAGCAGCCTCAACAGTAATTCCTGCCTGACGTGCAGCTTCGCTGGTACCACCTGCCCCACAAAATTGTATTGTTGCTGTGACCATTATGCTACCTCCCACAGGCCAGTGTCTGTTTTCTTCTCACCAAGCACAACCCGCCCGAACTGAGAAAACACCTCACGAAACCGCTCTACATGTTCACCAAAGTAGACAAACACGCTCCCATGAGTGGGACCGCCTGTCTCACCTGAAGGGGAATAGAAGTTGATACGATAGACTACGAAGCAGATCGGGTAAGCCCATAGCCGTTGAAACCATCCCGTGTCCGTTGCTGCATTCACTAGCAGAATAGCCTCTTCTACGTTTCCGGCCTCATACTCTGCAATGAGCTTGCAGGTCCATATCTCTTGGTTGCTTCTGTTGGCATCGCCACGCCCATAGGGAGGGTTGAGCCAGAGTGAACGCGCTTGCCAGGATTGTAACAACCCGTTCATCTTCACATCGTAGTACCTAGTAGCTTGCACGATATGGTTAGCGATCTCGCAAGACGCCGGGTCTAATTCAATGGTGCCGTTCATCACGTTGCGAGCTGCCTTAATATATTCGACAGGCGTGTACCACTCAACACTTTTACTTGACAATCGAGGGAGGGCAGAGTCGCCGCTCCACGTGAGTTGACTGTGCAGCTGAGTCATATCTACACCTTCCATCCTATTTTTTGTAATGCGTCTGTTACAGCTTTGGTAGGATCAATCTGGATGTCATATTCCCAAATCTCGGTTATCCGGTAACCGAGCTCAAGCAGTCCTCTAACTTTCTTTGTGTATGTCTTGTGTCCATGTACTTGAGATTTATGGATAGGACCATTGGGATAGAATCGGGGATCACTATGCCAGTAGGTACCGTTCACTTCAACTACAACTTTGTCATCAAGTTCAAAATCGACACAGGCGAGGAAACGGTGTGTTTGTGGATCGCGTATTAAGGACTGAGCTTTGAAGGAGATGCCTAGCGATTGTAGAACGGACTCAACGGTCTTCTCTATTTGTGAAACTACGGCAAACTTGCCATCTGCTATTGCCTTAGCCTGTCTGGATGCAGCCTGATCTCGTGCCTCTTGTGTTGAGAACTGTCTTGCATTTGCTTGCCGGATCTTCTCTACTGCTTCCTTTGTGTGGCCCTTGCCTGCTGTAGGATGAAGACGCTTGCCAGATTTAATGTATTCGTAAGATCGGCGTGGGTTAATGTTGAGCTTAGTTAGAACACGAAGAATGACAGGGGGAGTGACCTTATATCGGATAGCTATCTCAGTAGCTGGCTCACCCAGATTGTAAAGTACGAGGATGTTCTGATAATCGGCCTCAGTAATCTTCCTGGAGCCTGTTCGTCGACAACCGCGAGAACAATAAGCTTCTTTATAGCCTTGTTTCTTTATTTCCTGCAAGTAGTGAGATGACCTCTCAAATGTCTTTTCGCATATGGGACAGATGAAAGTTAAACGTTCGCCTTTTCCCAATCGTCGACATTTTCTACAGGTATTCCGATACCCTGTCTTACTACTTTTTTCAAACGCTGAGATGTTTTTCTCCTGTGAGCAAACCTTACAACGCTTTTGGCCTAATCTTTGTGTCATGCTGTTACCTCCCTACACAAAGCAAAAACCAGATTGACACCCGCTGTTTTCCTCTCCGAAGAGTACAGGTGCTTCTGGTTGTGAAAAGTCAACATCTTCTAAGGGTTGTGCGCTTTTATGAAGGTAGACCGCATGAACGCGATCCCGCTCGCGTATTAATCGGTCATGCTCAACGGCCTTCTGAAAATCTTGTGGATAGTGTGTTTTGAGACGTAGCCACTGACCATTGAGCCGATGTGGACAGCACCAGCAAGATGATTTCGGGGGATCAGGTAGTCCCTGGTTAAGAATAAACTGCCTGCACTCAGTTCGTGACATAGGCACGTTAAAGGCTAAAGGCCACTGGTATTCTTGCCACTGCACATCTGAGGGTTTAATACGGTCTACTTCATCGGTAGACATACCGAGCCAGGTGATACAAGACTCAATCCCTTTTGATCGCACATAGCGCCGAAAGACCTTCTTTTTCCATTCATCCGAGCAGTAAGTAGGAAACTTCCCTGTTTCTGTGAATGCAGGGAGGAGCAAGTCTCCATTGTGCCCATAGAGGTCGACGGTTGCTAAGTCGTGAGAGGCGATTTCAATAGTGATACCGATAGAGGCAAGAAGCGGTTCTACATATTTGTGATTGTATTCCCATGTCTCTGTACCCTCGCGCCCGGTATCACAAAAGATAGTAAGGTCTGGTTTCGGTAGTCTGTCCAGATAAACCAGCAGTGCTATAGCTATCGTCTGTGTTCCGCCGCCAAACGACCAGGTAAGAATACGATCGCGCTTGACTGATTGATGAGTGATAACCTTTCTTGTATCGATGGTGGTATCACTTCCAAACATTGCATGTTGTGTGTAGGATGCTACTTTCTTACTTCTCATGCTTCCACCTCACTTTGTAGCACTGCATAGCACCAGTTACACATCCAACAATTATTGAGGTGATTCCATGACCATGTTTTTTGCTTACACTCCCAACATATACGTGAAGGTGCAGGCCCATGATCATGGCCACAATCATCAACCCTCAGTGTGCTTTCTTTAATAATCCGAGGGTAAATCGGGACAAACTGTACTGGAGCCTTCTGTCGAGAGGTTGTATCTTGATAGAAACGTGTAGCAGCCTCACTCAATGCTGGCTCTATTCCATCATGATGTAAAGGTGTTTCGGAAGTGACAGTTTCTTCTTCAGACATGTGCTCTTGCTGCACATGCTGAGTGACCAGGCGCAAGTCAAACGTAAAGTGATTATGTGGCTTCTGTAGATCCTCACCATCCATCGGGTGAGAAAGTGATTCGAGGTGCCCGCAAGGTCTACATACTACATACAGTTCCTCAGATCCGCAACAGATACATTGCTGTGGAGCGGGAATAGATGAGGCTGCTTCTTGTGGTAGTTCTTCTTGTTCCTCTTCAGCAGGCGGGGGAACAACCTTCACACGCTCTTTTTTATCTTCAACGGTGAAGTTTTCGCATAAGAAATCAGGCTGTATAGTAATCCTGAGATGCTGGCTCCCTACTTCCCCCTCGTACTCTCGATTGATCCCGCCGTGTGCCTCAATCACCTGGTATGCTTTAGAGACAGTATTCCGGTGGAGTCCCAACCTCTTGCTCACACTTCCAGGGATATCGCGCTCTAGCACTACAGGAAATGTGGTAGTCACACTCTCCATGGTTCTTCGAGCTGTGCGCCGTACTGAGGTCACAAACAGATCAATGGCTGCAAGGCGGGTTGAGGCTTCAGCTTTTGCACTATAGACAAAGTTCAGCAAGGTAAGAACTACCTGAAGAAGTTCTAAAGAAATCTGGAGCAGTTGCTCCCGATCCATCTCGTAAAGATCACATGGTTGTATCTTCAGCGCATAGCTATATTTCGTTCTCACATTCTCGATAGATGCAACATTGTCATTGAAATGTCTATCATTCTGTGTTATGCTGTGCATAAGGCTCTCCTAGCACACGGTGCTTTTGCACCAATGGAGTCCTAGCTTTACGGGTGAGTTTGTGAGACATCGGCCCGTACAGGCAAACAATGGAAGGCTCGTTCCAACTGGCAGGAAGGGACGAGCTAACTTTTGTTCTAAACAGGTTCGCTGTGCAGTTGCCGGATATTCTCTGCTACAACTGCACACGCCTCTTTTTCCATATCATTCAGCAAGCCATCAGGCGAGCTTGCATAGTTCCAGAGCACACCCATTCCCTCAATCGGGTACAACTCACGATATTTCTTCCAACGAATTTCTACCTCTTCTTCCTGGACATGGTAGAAATCAATGAAGGCAAAACCCGGCATAGCTTCAATGGGCTTGCTAGTCTCAGCGCCCACTAAGTCAGGGATATCTGCAATTCTGGTAAGTACTGAGGGGACGCCATGCCAGAAACGAGAGGTTGCTTCAACCAGTGTCCCATCATCCAGGCGAATATCATATTCAAAGCTTGTGATGTTACGGGTACGCTCAATATGTCCAGGCTTATATGTATCGTGCATCGTGATCAGTGTTCCCTGCATAAGTTCGTTCATGGTTTTTCCCTTTCTACTAAATCATTCCATTTACTCATGATGGAATGCTCTTATCCGTTCACACACTCCGGAGAACTCTGTCCACCATTTTCAAAAAATTGTTTCCATCGGGACGCGGTGGTAGGTGAACATCCGAGTTTCCCTGCAATCGCTCTCCCAGAAAGGTCAGGTTCCGCAAGAAGTAGCTGCTTGATCTGTTCAGCAATCAGGCTTTCATCTTGCCCACTCTTGCGCGATCGGTTTGTGTCCAGTCTAACGACCTTGCCCTGTCCAGTGTCCACTTTTCCCTGTCCATTGGACACCTGGACAGTGGACACTTTTACACCCTGTCCACTGTCCAACTTATGACGTAGGTTGGACACCTCCTGCTGAGTTCTGTCCAGTTCCTCTTGCAGACTGGACACGGTTTGCTGTCCAGTAGCGCGTAAGCTCTCGATCTCTCGCTGCTTTGTGTCCAACTGAAGACGCAATCCGTCAATATCCCCT
>WNFX01005515.1_pt1 | contig 12733 bp, 8 predicted proteins | sample 5400111 | NCBI WGS metagenome assembly WNFX01 (sample SAMN13153363, study PRJNA577476) | soil metagenome | isolation source: 40 cm soil or saprolite under grassland replicate 1 | place: USA:California | collected 2016-06-15
CCAGAACCGCGACGTTGACCTCCGCGACCTGAAGACGCATCCCGCCGGGCAGCCAGCCAAAGAGCGTCGTGTCGGCGCCGAACGGGACGACGGCGAACGCGGCAAAGGCGCAGGTGGCGGAAACGATCGGCGCCAGCGCGAAGAGGAACGCGTCGGCCGCCTTCGGCCGCAGTTCCTCTTTGAACATCAGCTTGATCACGTCGGCGAGCGGCTGCAGAAGCCCTTTCGGCCCGACCAGATACGGCCCGAGCCGCTGCTGCAGCATCGCCGCCACTTTCCGCTCGACGTAGACCATCACCGCCGCCGAGTTCAGCAGCATGAAGAAGACGAAGAGCGTCAGGACGATCTGCGCGACGAGCAGCGGTGTCATACGGGATCAGCCACGAAAGCTGCGTTTTCCTGGCTGCATCAGTGCGCTCCCACCGGTTGGCGCGCGCGCCACTCAGCTGGCAGCGTGCATCGTCCCTCTTTGATGTGCGCCTCGTATTCGTGCCGGAAATGCTTCAGCGTCGTCAACACCGGCGTGACAGCGGCATCGCCGAACGCACAGAGCGTCTTCCCGGCGATGTTTCCCGAGATGCTGTTGAGGAGATCGAGGTCGCGCATTTCCCCTTGGCCCCGCTCGATGCGGCGGAGAATCTGGTACAGCCAGTCGGTCCCCTCGCGGCAGGGAGTGCATTTGCCGCACGACTCGTGGCGATAGAAGTGCAGCAGGTTCTCGGCCAGCCATACCATGCAGGTGGTGTCGTCGAGGACGAAGGATCGGCACCGACGACCCACCCGGAATGACGGCTTTCAGCGTGCGCCCGTCGCGAACGCCGCCCGCGTAGCCGTCGATCAGCTCCCGCAGCGTGACGCTCATCGACGTCTCGAACACGCCAGGCTTCTTCACGTGGCCGCTGACGCAGTACAACTTCGGGCCGCCGTTCTTTTCCGGGCCGACCGACGTGAACCACTCCGCGCCTCGCGAGACGATGACCGGCACATTGCACAGCGTCTCGACGTTGTTGACCGCGCTCGGCTTGCCGTACAGGCCGGAGACCGCCGGGAACGGCGGCTTGTTGCGCGGCTGCGCGCGCTTGCCTTCGAGCGACTCGAGCAGCGCGGTTTCTTCGCCCGCCTCGTACGCGCCCGCGCCGCGGTGCACGTAGATGTCGCAGTCGAATCCGGATCCGAAGACGTTCTTCCCCAGGATGCCTTTCGCGTAGGCGTCGTCGATCGCGCGCTCGAGATTCCCCTGCAGGTGGAAGAACTCGCCGCGGATGTAGATGTAGGCCACTCTCGCGCCAATCGCGTAGCAGCCGATCGCGCATCCCTCGAGGAGCAGATGCGGATTACGCTCCATCAGCAGATGATCCTTGAACGTGCCCGGCTCGCTCTCGTCCGCGTTGCAGACGATGTAGCGCGGCTCGATCTTCTTGTCGACGAACTGCCACTTCATGCCAGTCGGAAACCCGGCGCCGCCACGGCCGCGCAGCCCCGACGCCTTGACCAGATCGATGATCTCGTCGGGCTTCTTGCCGAGGGCGGCCTTCAGCGCCTCGTATCCTCCGTGCTGAAGATAGAACTCCAGCGTAAAGGAGTTCGGCTCGCGAACGTGTTTGGTCAACAGAGGTTCGAAGTCCATCCTGCCTATCCTGCCCCTCCTGCCTTTCCCGCCGCTTCAACCAGGTGATGACATCCACTCAACGCCGCCTCACCGCGCGCTCGGAGTGCCTCGACGAGCTTCGGCACGTCCTCCGGCTTCAGGCATTCGTGCCACGCATCGTTGACCATCACGGCCGGAGCGCGGTCGCACGCGCCAAGACACTCCACTTCAACGAGCGTGAAGGTCCCGGTGGCGTCGGTCTGACCGGGCGCAATCCCAAGCGTCTCGCGCAGCGCCTCGGTGACCCGCTCGGCGCCATTCACAGCGCACGAGAGCGTCCGGCAGACGTTGATCACGAATCTGCCGACGGGCCGCGTGTAGAACATCGTGTAGTAAGACACCACGTCCTCGACGTCCGCCCGGGTGATGCCCAGTAGTTCGGCGACATGCCGGATCGCATTCGCGGTGATGTAGCCCTGTTGCTGCTGCGCAAGGTACAGCGCCGGCAGCACGGCCGACCGGCGCTGGTCGGACGGATACCGCATGACGATGGCGTCGAACCGCGCGCGATTCTCCGCGATGTACGCGAACGGCGGTCCCTCGTCCTCGAGCTGCCGCGCCGACTTGTGGAAGGTGGCGCCATACGCCATCGTCGGATGAAAGCTCACCGGTCCACGTCTCCCATCACCACATCGATCGATCCGATGACGGCGATCACGTCGGCAATCAGCCCGCCGACGATCATCCGTTCCAGCGCCTGACAGGCCAGCAGCGATGGCGCGCGTGACTTGACGCGCCACGGCCGGTTCGTGCCATCGGACACGATATAGAATCCGTGCTCGCCGCGCGGCCCTTCGACCGGGACGTACGCTTCGCCGGCCGGCACGGTGAATCCCTGCGAATAGATGAGGAAGTGCTGAATGAGCGCTTCCATTTCCGTGTAGACGCGATCCTTGGGCGGCGGAGTGATCCGCGGATCGTCGACGGCGAAGGCGCCGGTCGGCGAGATGCGCTCCAGCGCCTGACGGCAGATCTTGACGCTCTCTTTCATCTCCGCCACGCGCACGAGATAACGCGAGTAGACGTCGCCACGGGTCTCGGTCGGCACGGCGAACTCATAGGTCTCATAGCCCAGATACGGAAAATACCTGCGGACGTCGTAGTCAACGCCCGCGGCCCTGGCGATCGGACCCACCAGGCTGTAGGCGACGGCGTCCTGTTTGGAGATGATGCCGACGTTCTGCGTGCGCATCAGGTAGATCTCGTTCTTCGTCAGCAGGTCTTCGTACTCCTCCAGCTTCGGCACAAAGCGGTCGAGAAACGCGCGCACGGCATCGTGGAAGCCGCGCGGCAGATCTTCCCGCAGACCGCCGACGCGCATGTAGCTTGGAAACATCCGGAAGCCCGCGAGCATCTCGTTCAAATTGAGCAGCAGCTCGCGTTCTCGGAAACAATAGAGCATCACCGATACGGCGCCCACTTCCATGCCATGAGTGCCGAGCCAGACGAGATGACTGTTGATGCGCTGCAGCTCGGCGATGAGGACACGAATGTCGGTCACCCGTTGCGGGACCGCGAGGTTGAGCAGCCGCTCGACCGAGAGGCAGAACGCCATGCTGTTGGACTGCGCGCTCAGATAGTCCATGCGCTCGACCAACGGAATCACCTGCTGCCACTTCTTCTGCTCCGTCGTCTTCTCGATGCCCGTGTGCAGATAGCCGATCGTCGGAGACGCCGAGCGGACGGTCTCGCCGTCCAGCTCGAGCACCAGGCGGAGCACGCCGTGCGTGCTGGGGTGCTGCGGCCCCATGTTGACGGTCATCGTTTCCGTGCGGATGTCAGGCATCAGGCTTGATCGCGCGACAGCCGATCCTTGGTGAGGTTCGCACGGAATTCCTCTTCGGTCACCTGCAAGGCCTCGGTCGTGCGCGGCGTCATCTTGATCTGGACCGGATAGTCCTTCCTGAGTGGAAAGCCCTCCCAGTCTTCGGGCATGAGGAGGCGGCGGGGATCGGGATGGCCGTCGAAGATGATCCCGAACAGGTCCCACACTTCTCGCTCGAGCCAGTTGGCTGCCGGCCAGACGTCGCTCACCGTCGCGAGACGGGCGTCGTCGCCGTGGAGCCGGATTTTCAACCGCAGCCGGCGGCGGTGCGCGATCGACACGAGCACATACACGAGCTCGAAGCGCGGCTCGCGTGGCCAATAATCGACGGCCGTCAGCTCGACCAGTAACGAGAACGCCGCGTCGGCTCGATCTCGGAGCGCGCGCATCAGCACCGGCACGTCATCGCGCGAGGCATAGATGGTCGGCTGCGAATCGACGCCGGGTGCCTCTTCGAGTTGTGCGCCGGGAACCGCCTCTCGCAACAGCGCGATGAGGGCGACGCTGTCCATCGCCTCCATTTACGCGAGTTTCTGCAGCGCGATCTTCCGCTGGAGCTGGACGATGCCGTAGATCAGCGATTCGGGGCGTGGCGGGCAGCCGGGAACGTAGACGTCGACGGGGACGATCTGATCGACGCCTTGCACGAGCGCGTAGTTGTCGAAGACACCGCCGATCGAGGCGCAGGCGCCCATCGAGATCACCCATTTGGGCTCGGGCATCTGGTCGTAGATGCGGCGCAGCGCGGGCGCCATCTTGCGGGAGAGGCGGCCGGCCACGATCATGAGGTCCGACTGCCGCGGGCTGCCACGGAACACTTCGGCGCCGAAGCGCGCAACGTCGTAGCGCGAGCAACTCATCGCCATCATCTCGATCGCGCAGCACGCGAGGCCGAACGTCACCGGCCAGATGGACGAACGGCGCGCCCACTGCACCATCTTCTCCACGCTCGTCGTCAACACGGGGATTTCGGACTCTAGACCCATATTCTTTGAGGCTTTGAGCTTCGGCTAGCAGCTGTCGGCCCGATGGCTGAAAGCTGATAGCTGCGAGCTACGTGTCTGCGCCCCAATCGAGCGCTCCCTTTCGCCACACGTATACGTAGCCGGCGAGCAGCAGGGCCATGAACAACAGTACCTGGATGAACCCATTCCAGCCGAGATGGCGCAGCGCCATCGCCCAGGGATAGAGGAACGCCACCTCGATGTCGAACAGCAGGAAGATCATGGCGACCAGATAGAACTTCACCGACTGGCGCTCGCGCGCGTCGCCGACTGGCGGCATGCCGCACTCGTACGGCGCCGACTTTTCGGGCGAAGGCTTGCTGGGACCGAGGACGCTCGAGAGCAGCACAGAGATCAGCGCAAAGCCGGCGCCAAGCGCGATCATGATCAGGATGGAGAGCCAGCCCTGCATCGGTCAGTGTGTAGGCTTGTGAACAAATTCCCAAGCCAAGCTCACATGCTATCGCAGTCGGTAGTCGAGAGTCGATAGTCAGTAGTCGAGTCGGTCGTCAGTAGTCCCGTCAATAGTCGGTAGTCGACGACCGATCTGGCTGTCGACTGCCGATCTGACTATCGACTATCGACTTGACTATCGACTCCCGACTACCGACTATCGACTACGATGCGCATAGCGTGGTTCTCGCCGTTTCCGCCCGAGCGCTCGGGCATCGCCACCTACAGCACCGAGATCCTCCCGCGACTCAGCCCGGCGCACACCATCGACCGCGTGCCGGAATTGGGCGCCCACGACTTCGTGTGGGCACACCGGCGCAATCCCTACGATCTCATCGTTTATCAGCTCGGCAACGCGCCGTGCCACGACTACATGTGGGCGTACCTCGCCGCCTATCCCGGCCTCGTGGTACTGCACGATGCGCGCCTGCACCACGCGCGGGCCCGGCGCCTGTTGAAGGACCGGCGCTTCGACGACTACCGCCGCGAGTTCGCCTACGACCATCCCGACGCGCGGCCGGAGGTCGCGGAGTACGCCGTCGAAGGGCTGGGAGGACCGATCTACTACTTCTGGCCGATGCTGCGCGTCGTAATGTGCACGGCGCGGCTGGTCGCAGTCCACAACACGCGCGTCGCCGCCGACCTCCGGGCCGATTACCCTGGCGCGGCCGTCGAAGTGATCAGGATGGGAGTTCCAGCGATCGGCGCGGACGTCGACGCGCGGCGACGCGTGCGCCGCAGGCTGGAGATCCCCGACGATGCGGTTGTGTTCGTCGTGTTCGGGAAGGTGACGCCGGAAAAGCGCATTCCAGCGATTCTCGCCGCCCTTGCCAGTTTGCGCCGCGAAGGCGTCAACGCCTGGCTGGTCATCGTCGGAGACGCTGACGATTCACCCGCCGTCGTCGTGGAGGGCGTTCGAACCGCCGGCCACGTCACCAACGCTGAGATCGGCGAGTATCTGAACGCAGCGGACGCGTGCCTCTGCCTGCGGTGGCCGACGGCGCTCGAGTCGTCAGCGTCGTGGCTGCGGTGTCTTGCGGCAGCGCGTGCGACCGTCATCACCGATCTTCCGCATCTGGTCGACTTCCCATCGTCTGTGGCGATGCGAGTGGATCTCTTGAACGAGGAGCGCGACCTGGCGGACAGAATGCGGCGACTTGCATCGGACGGACAACTTCGGGACACGCTCGCGCACGCCGGCCACTCGTACTGGGCCGCAGGACACACACTGGAGGCCATGGCCGAGGATTATGAGCGGCTGCTCAGCGCGGCGGCCGCATCTACGGCTCCAGCACCGACCGACTTGCCCCGGCACTTTACCGACGATCACAGTAAACCGGCGCGCGAGATGGCGCGCCGGTTCGGAGTCTCACTGGACATTCTCGGGTAGGCAGTTTATTTCGGCGTTCGGCCGTTGTGCTTCGCGCGATGGATTTCGCGGCTCACCACGGGGTTGCGCCAGTCATGGAGGTTGGACCGGGGCCTTCGGCGAAGGTTAAATCTTCTCCCAGGCGTAGCCGGGCGCGGTGGTGAGCCTGCCATCCTCGATCGGCATGCCGATCGTAAAGTGATACAGGCTCTGGAACGCCTGATCTGTGAAACCCAGGATGTCGTGGACGGGATCGTCGTAGAAGCAGCCGATGCCGGTGCCGCGCGCGCCCGCCGACTCGGCTTCGAGGTAGAGCACCTGACCGACGACTCCGGATTCCCAGAACAGATGACGGTAGAACGACGGGCCGAGCTCCTCGAGGCTCGCGTCGAAATCGCCGAGCATGCCGAGGCTGAAGAAGCCGTCCGCGGCAATCTCCTGGTCGCAGCTGACGCGCGCGGCAAGACGCCGGCAGTCGCCGCGGGCCAGGCGCACCAGCGGCAGCACGGCGTGGGCGGACTCCCAGAGAAGCTCGCGACCCATCGCTGCCTTCAAACGTCGGGCGGCGGCTGGATGCCTGGGCAGCAGGTATACGCCGGGCTCGACGTCGTTTACACGGTGCACGAAGAGCACGAGATGAATCCGCGCCTCCCACCACAGCACATCCCACGGCGCCGTGTCACTCGGCATCACGCGCGACAGCATCGCGAAGAACCGATCGGCAGCGATCGAGGAGCGGCCGTCGAGCGCAACCGCGCTGCGGCGCTGCAACAACAAGGGGGCGGGATAGGCGGGATGGGCAGGAAGGGCAGGAAGGGCAGGAAGGGCCTGAGCGATCGCGCGACCGGGATCACGCGTCGCCGCCGCGATCTCGTCGATGAACGTCCATTGCACGTGATCCTCGCTCAACTGGCTCGCGCGTCCCGTCCAGACGCCCGCACGAATCGTGTCGAGTAGCGCGACGCGATCGCTCATGGAGGGGCAGACCCGCCTGTCCCGCTGAAGCCGTCCTTCCGCGAAGGCGGATGTGTCCGCCCCGGGGCCGACACGTGGGTCGGCCCCTACTTCCAGAACACACCCTGCCTCTTCGCGTTCCGCGTCGACGAAATCCTGTTCGCGATCGACGCCGGTCAGGGACGCGATGTCCGAGTGCGACCAGTCCGGCAGGATCCACGCGCGCAGGCCGACGAGATCGGCAGCGATTCGGACCGCTGCGATGGCATGACCGAGATCGTGCTGGCAATAGCGGAACGCGCGCTCGCCGTACTTCCACGCTTCGCGCCAGTGGATCGACGTCAGCGCGACGAGCCAGCCCGAATCAGGGAGCGAAGGCGAGAGGGAAGGTGGGAACGCGCAGCGTTGCTCCAAGGCGTGGCGATCGGGCGCGTAGTGATAGACCGCCGGCGTCGCCGCCAATCCCGGCATCGCGGCGGCCACGAGGTAGGCCTCGGTTGGGTGCAGGTTGCCGCTCGAGGGGTTGACACGCAGCGACCACCGTGAGGTCCCGAACTGTTTCCAGGCCGACAGTCCGAGCGAATAGCGCAGGAGGTCTGCGACGACGTGTCCGGCTCCCGGGTGAGGCAGTGGAAACGCCGGCGCGCCTTCGTACGACCGAAATGGATTGGGCTGCGAGGCCCAATCGAGGTAGCCGGCCGATCGAGCAAAGCGGTTGAAATGGTGCTTGGTGCCGTCGTGATACTCGCGAACGGCTATCAGATCACGCCTTCAGTCCGTCCTGGGCGAGCGCCATGCGGCGATCGATTTCCGCGATCGCCTCTGCAATCTGCGCGCGCCGGCGCTCGTGCGTCGTCGCGGCCGACTGCCGCTCGAGCTCGGTGCGCGCGAGCCTCAGCGACTCGAGGGCGTGTACTCTTTCAGGATCGCGCACCGGTTTGGCGTACGTCTGCTTCCGTTCCCGCTCCAACTCTTCCATGCGCTCTTGAATACGCGCGTCGGCATCGATCAGCCCTTCGCCAGCATCACCCATAGGCACATTATAAGATGACCTCGTGGCTCGCACGACCAACGATCCGCTCGCGCTCTTTCATCCGCCTGTGCGTGCGTGGTTCACCAACGCCTTCGAAGCGCCGACGCCGCCGCAGACACTCGGCTGGCCGGCGATCGCGCGCGGCGACTCGACGCTGATCCTCGCGCCGACCGGCAGCGGCAAGACGCTGACGGCCTTCCTCTGGTGCCTCGATCGCCTGATGTTCTCGCCGGCGCCGGTGAAGGCCCGACGCTGCCGCGTGCTCTATGTGTCGCCCCTCAAGGCGCTTGCGGTGGACGTCGAGCGGAATCTGCGCGCGCCGCTGGCGGGCATCGCGCAGGTCGCGGAGAGCCTGGGAGAGGGGTACGTCGCACCGGCGATCGCCATCCGTACCGGCGACACTCCACAGTCGGATCGCGCGCGCTTTCAGCGGGAGCCGGCGGACATCCTGATTACCACGCCGGAATCGCTGTACCTGCTCCTGACGTCGAACGCGCGGGAAGCGCTCAGGTCAATCGACACGGTGATCCTCGACGAAATTCACGCGCTGGTGCCGACCAAACGCGGCGCGCACCTCGCGCTGTCGCTCGAGCGGCTCGAGGCGTTCTGCGAACGGCCGCTGCAGCGGATCGGCCTGTCCGCGACGCAGCGTCCGCTCGACGAAGTAGCGCGCTTTCTCGGTGGAACCGAGGGTAGCAGTCGGGGACGGCGCGTAGGGGCCGACCCGCGTGTCCAGCCTCCGCTCGCTGCCGATCGCGACGAGCTACGGCTAGGCTCGCCGAAGCGCCAGAGGCGCGAAGGCGGCGGCCCAGGGCGGACACCCAGGCCCGCTCCCACACCCGATCAGATTGGCGATGAATTCTCTGTCGAGCGAATCGTCCGCTACCGCCCCGTCACGATTGTGGACGCGGGTCGGAAGAAATCGTTGAAGCTGACGATCGAAGTACCGGTCGAGGACATGGCGAAGCTGACGACAGCGGACGACATCCCAAGCGGTCCGGCGTCGGTCGGCGACTACCGGCCCTCGATCTGGTCGGCGATCCACCCGCGGCTGCTCGAGCTGATTCTCGCGCACCGATCGACGCTCATCTTCGTCAACAGCCGCAGACTCGCCGAACGGCTGGCGGGCGCGCTGAATGAGCTCGCCGGCGAGACGCTGGTGCGCTCGCATCATGGCTCCATCGCGCGCCCGCAGCGCGTCGAGGTCGAGGATCTCCTGAAGGCCGGCCGGCTGCGCGGGCTGGTCGCGACCTCCTCTCTGGAACTCGGCATCGATATGGGGGCCATCGACCTGGTCGTGCAGATCGAGGCCCCGCCTTCAGTGGCCAGTGGTCTTCAGCGCATCGGTCGCGGTGGGCACCACGCGAACGCCATCAGCGAAGGGGTCGTGTTCCCAAAGTTCCGCGGCGATCTGGTTGCATGCGCCGCTGTCGCCAAGGCGATGCATGACGGCGCGGTTGAAGCCACGCGCTTCCCGCGGAATCCGCTCGACATCGTCGCGCAACAGGTCGTGGCGATGGTGTCGATGGACGACTGGGAGGTGGACCGGCTGTTCGCCACCATTCGCCGCGCCGCCCCGTTTGCGGAACTGAGTCGCACCGTGTTCGACGGCGTCCTCGACATGCTCTCTGGACGCTACCCGTCAGACGAATTCGCCGAGCTGCGTCCCCGGATCACCTGGGACCGCGTCGCGGGCACCGTGTCGGCGCGCGAAGGCGCCAAGCGAGTGGCGATCGCCAACGGCGGAACGATTCCGGATCGTGGGCTGTACGGCGTGTTCCTCCTGGGCGCAGGGCCGGGCGCCGCTCGCGTCGGCGAACTGGACGAGGAGATGGTGTTCGAGAGCCGCGCCGGAGAGACGTTCGTGCTGGGCGCCTCGTCGTGGCGCATCGAGGAGATCACGCACGATCGCGTGCTCGTGTCGCCGGCCCCAGGCGAGCCGGGCAAGATGCCGTTCTGGAAAGGCGATCGCCCCGGCCGGCCGATCGAACTCGGTCTGGCCATTGGGCGCCTGATGCACGACCTGGTGCGGCTGCCTGCGGCGGCGGCCCTCGACACGCTGACCCGCGATCACGATCTCGACGCCCGCGCCGCGGAGAACCTGTTGCAGTACCTGCGCGATCAGACGGCGGCAACCCGGGCGCTTCCCGACGCCGCGACGGTGGTCGTTGAACGCGTTCGCGACGAGCTCGGCGACTGGCGCGTCTGCGTGCTGTCGCCGCGAGGCGGACGAGTGCACGCGCCATGGGCGATGGCCGTCGCGGCCAAGATCCGCGAGGAGACGGGCGCCGATGTCGAAACGCTGTGGGGAGACGATGGGTTCGTGGTGAGGTTTCCTGACGTGGACGTCCCGCCGGAGCCGCGCTTGCTGTTTCCGGATCCCAGCGAAGTCCAGGCGCTGGTGGTTCGGCAGCTCGGCGGAACGGCGCTGTTCGCCGCGAAGTTCCGCGAAAACGCCGCGCGCTCGCTGCTTCTCCCCCGCCGGCGTCCCGGGCAACGTGCGCCGTTGTGGCAACAGCGCAAGCGCGCCGCGGATCTACTGGCCGTGGCCTCACGCTACGGATCGTTTCCGGTACTGCTCGAAACGTATCGTGAGTGCCTGCGCGACGTCTTCGACATGCCCGCGCTCACCGGCACGCTTGGAGACGTGCGCAGCCGGAAGGTGCGGGTCGCGACCGTCGACTCGGAAACGCCGTCGCCCTTCGCGGCCTCGCTGCTCTTCAGCTACGTGGCGAGCTTCATCTACGACGGCGACGCGCCTCTGGCAGAGCGTCGCGCACAGGCACTGGCGGTCGATCAGTCGCAGCTGCGCGAACTGCTCGGCGACGCGGAGCTGCGTGAGCCGCTCGACGCCGAGTCGATGGACGCCGTCGAACGCCAACTCCAGCGTCTCGATCCACAGTACCTCGTCAAGAGCGCGGACGGGCTGCACGACATGCTGCTCTCGCTTGGCGATCTGACGCGCGCCGAGATCGCCGAACGATCGATGTCGGTCGACGTCGCAGCAAGCGTGGAACAGTTGGTGGCGGCACGCCGCGTCCTCGCGGTGCGCATCGCCGGCCACCCGCGATTCATCGCCATCGAAGACGCCGCGCGATTCCGCGATGCCCTCGGCGTCCCATTGCCGGCCGGCGTTCCCGAGTCGCTGCTGCAGCCGGTGCGGGATCCGCTGGGCGATCTCGCCATGCGCTTCGCGCGCACGCACGCGCCGTTCACCGCTGCCGATTTCGCCGCACGCTACGGGCTCGCTCTAGCGGCCGCAGAAGCGCTGCTGCTGCGCTCGAGTGCCGAGGGGCGCCTGGTCGAGGGGGAGTTTCGCCCAGGGGGCACACGGCGAGAGTGGACCGACGCGAGCGTCCTGCGGATGCTTCGGCGCAGGTCGCTCGCCAAACTCAGGCACGAAGTCGAACCAGTCGATCAGCGGGTGCTCGGCCGCTTCGCGACCACCTGGCAGGGCATCGTCAAGCGCCGCCATGGCGCCGACGCGTTGCTCGACGCGATCGAACAGTTGCAGGGGGCGCCGCTGCCGGCGTCCATTCTGGAAACCGAAATCCTTCCGGCTCGCATCGACGTCTACGACCCCGCGGATCTCGACGCCGTCACGGCGGCTGGCGAAGTGATCTGGGTCGGCGTCGAGGCGCTCGGCGAGCGCGACGGCCGCGTCGCGCTGTACCTCGCGGATCACCTGCCTCGCCTGCTGCCGCCCGACGTCACGAAGGTCCGCCGTCCGCCGGCACCGGTCGGCGTCGGCGGAAGAAGGAAGGCGGACCCCGCGCCGCAACAAGAGCCGGATCTCTCCGCGCGCGAGATCGCGATCCTCGACTGCCTGCGCGCGCGCGGCGCGTCGTTCTACGCGCCGATCCACGAGGCCGCCGGCGGCGGCTTTCCTGCCGAGACGGTCGATGCGCTGTGGACACTGGTGTGGCGCGGGCTGGTGACCAACGATACGTTTCATGCCTTGCGCGCCTTCACGCGCACGCGCGCGCCGCGCCGGAAGGTCAAGCTTCGGCGCGTCGAGGTGTCGTCGTTTCGATCGCGCCGGCTTGCGCCGCCATCGGCCGAAGGGCGGTGGACGCTGGTACCCACGGCGGACCTGAAGGTCCGCGTGCAGGCCTTCAGGCCTGCCGCGAACGACGCGACGAAATGGGCCGCCGCCGTGACACAGCAGCTGCTCACCCGGCACGGGGTCGTCACGCGCGAGTCGTTGAACACCGAAGCGATCCCCGGAGGCTTCGGCCTCGTGTATCCGGTGCTCAAAGGCCTGGAGGAGAACGGCCGGATCCGGCGCGGCTACTTCGTGGCGGGCCTCGGCGCCACACAGTTCGCGATGCCGGGTGCGCTCGATCTCCTGCGGTCGCTGCGCGAGGTGCCGGACGATTCCGAGGTCGCGGTGCTCGCGGCGACCGATCCCGCGAACCCCTACGGCGCGACGCTGAAGTGGCCCTCA
>WNFX01005973.1_pt1 | contig 12730 bp, 11 predicted proteins | sample 5400111 | NCBI WGS metagenome assembly WNFX01 (sample SAMN13153363, study PRJNA577476) | soil metagenome | isolation source: 40 cm soil or saprolite under grassland replicate 1 | place: USA:California | collected 2016-06-15
GTTGTACCCGCTTCCACTTTATTGAGCGTGGCTTTAGCCATGCCATTATTGCGCGCCAATTTGACCTCGATCAAGCCAATGGTCAAAGGAGTTGCATAAACGGGAACTGGGATATCGTGCAAGAGGTGATGGATCGCCCCAATGTGATCCTCGTGGCCATGCGTAATCACAATCCCCACTACCTGATTCGCTTTATGGCGCAAATATTCATAATCGGGAATGATGTAATCAATTCCCAACATATCATTATGCGGGAACATGATGCCCGCGTCCACAATCATAATTTGATTATTGAACTCGTAGGCGGTCATGTTCTTGCCAACTTCCCCAAGTCCACCCAGGGGAATGATTTTCAATTTTCCGTGCTTACTCATACAAGTATATTTATCCTCACTTGTTAAAAAAGATATTTATCCGCCAATGGCGGTTAAGGTCCAATTAATAAAAAAGACCCTCGCTGACTTGCTCGCGGGGGTGACGCCGTCTATCACTTGCGATTGTTCTCACACAAATGGTGCCTCAGCACCACGAAAGTCAAATCCAATGATGAAGAGTATAGCAGGGGAAAGGTGATTTGTAAAGCAAACTTCCGTATTCTTAACAGGAATTTAACACAATTAGGCACTCAAATTGCCTACTTTTTCTGCTTTTACTTATTTCTGCTCCTCTTTTGCCTCTCCATCATCAAATTGAATTCGATCTGCTTCTCCTGAATCTGTTTTTGGGTTTCATCCTTTTTCCTCTCATCTACAACCACCGTAAGGATTTGTCTCAACTCAGCGATTTCTTTCAATAACTGGACTTCCAGTGGCGTTATTCCGGCATTTTTCAACACCGCCTGCGCCACGCGAACATCTTCCGGCGTCTCAAAATAAGATGTTAGATCAATCGGTTTGCCTCTTCCAGGTAAATTGTCAAACTCACCGCGTTCCTGGGCTGTTTTGATTAAGGCTTCCACGATCTTGTCGAATGACATTATTTCTCCTCCTCTGAGGTCTCTGCTTCGCGACTGGGGTTTCCGTATGCGGGACGCTTTTCCTTCTGAAGCGTTTCCCAATCCACGCCGCGATAGGCGCGCAGTGTAAAGGCGGTCTGCTCATCAAAAGCATCCACGTGCCAGCCATCCAAATATTTCTGTGCCAATAATGCATCACGTTGTTGAGCAGTCTCCACATAGAAGATGACAACGCCACCCGGTTGACCGATGAAGTGATCATGAAAAATCGCCAACGGGAAGGAGGCGTCGCCAATGAACATATTCAGAATCCGATTGGCTTCTGAAGCTGGCATCCCAGGCGGTGCAAGCGCATAAAGCAAAAAGCAGCGCGGCTTTTGAATCCTTTTGACTTGTTCGTTCATACTTCTTATAAATCTTTCTTATTGACGAATTGATCATACACAATTTTACACAAGAACAGTAGGCTATTTACCAGCCTAAAATTCTAAATCAGGTTCATAGTACTTTTAGATATTTCCTAGAGTTTGCGTTTTTGTAACTTTTTTGTCGCGATATAGTCATGTGCTCGTGAACATAGGGATTTTTGCCGACATTTACATGTCGGAGTGGCGGAGCGCGCTTTCTCCCCCAGGAGGGCAAAGACAGAATTTTGAACTGTCATTCAAATCATATATAAGCAGGCTTTATGCCAATAATTTATGCATAGATAATATGTGCATACATAGGATCTCATAATCTAAAAAAGGTACCAATCCATGAAAAAACTGGCCAGAAGTTTTACAATCTTTTTCCGTCTGCCGCTAATTTTAGTTATTTCTTTTCTCAGTATTTTGACTCCAAAAGCAATTGTTCTCGCTCAAACAAATCAATCTTCAAAACTCCGCTCGATCTGTAGTTTGGTTGGATTGGAATTGTAGCCATTTTATAGATTGTAATTATATAAGGAGGATTTGGCATGTTTACATTGACGCACAGAAAGTATCCTAAGCAAATTTCCATTGGATTATCTGCATTCATAATCGCTACCGTTCTTATCAATGGACTTTTTGGCTTTAACCACGCTCAAGCCGCAGCAATAAATACAGGATATAAAGATTTTTCTATGAGTGGAGCAACGGCTCCAACCGGGCAAAAGCCTCAGAGCAAACTGTGGTTTAATGATGGCATCTGGTGGGGTGTCATGTATAACAAGACCTCCACTTCCAAACATTTCGAAATTTACCGATTCAATTGGGCAACTGATACCTGGAGCACCACAGGGGTAATGGTTGATGCGCGTCCCAAATCATCAGCAGATGCTTTGTGGACTGGATCGAAACTCTTTACCGTGAGCAATATCCCGGTGGGGGAACCCGGGGATGCTAATATCTATGTGAAGCGGTTTAGTTATAACTCTGCAACTAAAACTTATAGTGTGGATAGCGGTTTTCCGGTCACAGTTTATAACCACGCAGTGGAAACAGTAGTGATGGATAAGGATACCACTGGAAAATTGTGGGTCACTTTTACGGATGTCAACAGAACAGGTGGTCGCAACACCTATGTTACGCATACCACCGCCAACGATACCACTTGGCTTACTCCCTATATTGTTCCTGTATCGGGTGCTAACACATTAACAGACGATGATATCTCCACAATTATTGCCTACAGTGGAAAGATTGGTGTGATGTGGAGTAACGAGAATGACTCGACCGTCTATTTCGCCTATCATCCAGACGGCACAGCCGATAGCAACTGGATCGCGAATCCAGCTTTGCAGGGACCGAAGTACGCCGATGATCATCTCAACATCAAGTCGTTGCAGGCGGATTCATCAGGGCAATTATTTGCGATAGTCAAGACTTCATTAGATGATGTCAATTCATCAACCTCTACAAAGCCATTAATTCTCTTATTGCAACTGGACAATCAGGGAAGTTGGAGTCGACGCACGGTCTGGCAGATTGTGGACAATGTTACTCGACCAATCGTGTTATTGGATCAAGAAAACCGTAATATCTACGCCTTTACCACTGTTAATTATGGTACTCAGGCTAGTGGTGCTATCTATTACAAATCAGTCAGTCTGGATAACCCAAGTATGCAGTTTGTTGATGGACTTGGTACACCCTTCATTGTATCTTCCACTGATACTCATATCAACAACGCATCATCTACCAAACAAGCTTTGAACAACACTACGAATCTATTGGTGATTGCCGGAGATGACAGCTCTCATTACTATTTTCATAATAAGATTGTACTTGGAGCATTGAGTGCGACTCCAACTTCAACAGCCACAAGTACCTTCACCGCTACCAATACAAGTACACCCACAGATACACCGACAGCAACTTCAACTCCCACCGCAACCATGACTAGTGCTCCCACGAATACACCAACTCTTGGACCCACTCCAACGGATACGCCAACCCCAACGGACACGCCAACCCCAACAGATACGCCCACACTTGGTCCGACATTTACTTCTACGCCTACCTTTACCCCTACGCCGACTTCTTCTGTCCCCGATCTGATCTTCACAGACGGCTTTGAGACTGGCAACTTCTCGGCGTGGACGGCAAATACGAATAACGGCGGCAACTTGAGCGTCACCTCCAATGCGGCGTTGTCTTGCAGTTATGGCATGCAAGCAACTTTCACCAATACCGCAGGCATGTTCGTCCGCGATGATACTCCTAATGCTGAAACAAGGTATCGAGCTCGCTTCTCTTTCCATCCCAACTCGATCACAATGGCTACCGGGGATAACATCACCTTGTTTCAAGGGCTGGATACCGGCGGCCAAATCGTGCTCTCGATCCAGTTGAACCGCAGCAGTACCAGTTACCAACTCCGAGCACGTTTATACGATAGCGTAGTAGCTAATTTTGTCAACACACCCTATGTCAACATTAGTAATGCTGTTCACACAATTGAAGTGGATTGGGGCAATGATGGTCACCTCACCTTCTGGGTGGATGGTATGCAGCAGACAAATCTGACGGGCATTAACAACAGCCTCTACAAAATGGATCGGATCCGGCTGGGAGCGCCAACCATGTCCACCGCAGGCACTAACGGTACCTTCTACATCGATGCCTTCGAGTCAAGACGCCTAAGTTATATTGGACCGTAATTCTCCGAGAGAATTAAATACCCCTCTGGCTCAGGATGATCTGATTTATTTATGATGCGAATTATACAAAGGTTGAAGTATAAAAAGCTTCTAGAATGTAGATTAACAAAAAACTCATAAAATCAAAAAGCAGAACATTGGTTAAACCAAGCAGGTTCCACTAGAGATGGAACCTGCTTGGTTTAGTATTACGTTCGCGAAATAGGTTGTATTCCAAACGCTCATGATTTACGTTTTTAACTTTATCATCGTGGTGGTTTGAAGCGATAAGTGCCATCCAGATCAGGGCAGCTGCTAATGCTCCAACACCCAAGTATGCGGTTACGAAGATCTCTGCCATAGTCATTCTAGCTCCTTTTTACGTTCATTGTATGAATGAGAGCGAATGTCAATATCATACACGTTATCAGGAAAAATGGACATAATAACGTTGCAAGGTTACCAAACAATTATGAAAGGGACTGGTAGACAGACTGCCTAGAGAACGGCACTTTTGCTCTTCGAAGATTATATCCATATGCAAGCGACATGGAAAGATTGATAAATATTTTACCCTTTCTTGTTGTTTTAGGTAAGTCCCTGTTTGTAATCCTATCACGCGGGTATTAAGGTCATGAGAAAATTCAATTAACGTCTAATTACAGGCTGATATTTGAATGTTAAGGAGGAGCTCGGTAGGTAGGTCATGTGCTACTCCTTTTTGTTGTCGCTACTGCAACGATAACTTCTGACCTTCTCTTTGTGAAAGATAATACAAATAATTTCACACTACTCTTGCATGAATTTTGTCATAAGTTTGTAACCTTTTGTGTAAACAAACGTCATGTAATGTAAGCCAACGTTATTAATAAGGTAATAATATACGATGAGCTCCTAGTATATATTATTACAAAGCAAGCCGAACAAAGAAGAATTTGTTCTTCAGCAGTTAAATATTCGTAATATTACCGCCTGTTACTCCTGTATTAAAGTCGAGCTAGTAAATCCGCGTTCCCGGAAGATCAAACCCAATTTCTCAGGATATCTCTTTATGAATGCCGATCTGGATCTTATTGGAACATCAGGGTTGAAGTGGATTCCCGAAACTATAGTCTTAGTAACTTTTGGTAATGAACTTGCCTCGGTGCCAGAAGATCTCATACACCCAATACGCCAACATGTAGCGCGTCTCAATGGGGCTCGTAATAAACATTATAGACAAATTAAATTAGATCTTGCTTCGGTAGCTGTAGAACATGTCAATATGTGTCGATCAAACAGTAGTTAGATTGATGCCCTTTTTATCGTTTAATTCCATCCAACATATTATGTTGAGATGGCGGAGCGCGTCTTTGCCAAGTATTGTCCTCGTTTGGGGATTGAAGTTGTAGCAGATGATCGGCATGCTTGAAAATTATCGTTTTGCAGAATGTTGTTTAATCAATCTCTTTATTGGATTTTGAGTACGGTATAGGAGGAGCTACTATGGATAGTAATTTAGACTTGTCATCAAATACGCTTCTTGCATCCAGGATCCTGGATCGCAATCTTGTACCTAAAAACCGTATGGCCCGCGTTCTTGATATTGCCATGATTTTGCTTGCCGCGCCTTATATTTTTTTGGCATTTCTCGTCATTATGATTTTGATCAAATTGGACTCGAACGGTCCAGTGTTTTACCGCCAAGCTCGCATCGGTAGGCAGGGTCGCAAGTTTTATGTGTATAAGTTTCGAACCATGGTTCAAAACGCCGATCAGATATTACAGACTTATCTTAATCACTCTCCAGAACTCAAGGCAGAGTGGTTAGCCACGCATAAGCTAAAGCAGGATCCTCGGGTTACGCGTGTTGGTGCAGTGTTGCGTAAACTGAGTTTAGATGAGCTGCCTCAACTCTGGAACATATGGATTGGTGATATGAGTGTGATCGGTCCTCGACCCATTGTCGATGCGGAAGTAGAGAAATATGGGAAATGTTTCAACCTTTACATTCAAATTCGTCCCGGCCTAACTGGCTTATGGCAGGTTTCAGGACGCAACAACACCACCTACGAGCGCCGTGTTGAATTGGATGAATATTATATACTCAATCGATCTTTGAAGTTAGATCTTCAAATTCTCTGGAAGACGGTATTCGTCGTTTTAAAAAAAGATGGTGCCTATTAGCCGATCGAAATTGAAGTAGCATACCTCTCTGCTTTCGTAGCGTCGCTGCCATGTAAATGTCATTTTTTGCTCATCGAATCCATACTTGATAGCGACCTTTGATCTCTTGTCGCATCTAGATTCAAGGTCCAACTCTCATGAAGAAAGGAAATATCACAGAGGAATGGTAGTGAGTAGTTACCGATATGGCCTCTCGTTTCCATTTCGGAAAAAAAGACAACGTCATCTTTAGTGGTATATGATGTACTACCTCACTCCTTCTAAATAAGAAAGGTAACAGCATGTCAGGCGATCTGAAACACCCTATTATTCTTTTTGGTAATTTTCGTTCCGGCACCACGATGCTGCAGAAACTTATCTCCAGCCATCCAGATGTGGTGTCCCTGTATGAACCAGTTGGACTCTGGCTTTATGCTGATCCTGGAAGAAGCCACGATGAGTTCAATGAAAATGACGCGAGTGAGAAGGTCAAACGCTATATTCGGAACGAATTTTTGAATTATCAACAGCAGAATGGAAATCGTATCATTGTGGAAAAGACGCCTCATAATATTCTGAGAATTCCATATGTGCGTGCGATTTTCCCTGAAGCCCACTTTCTGTATATTGTGCGGAATCCTCTTTCTTTTATCAGTTCCGTGGAGTTGAAGTGGCAGCAGCCCGCCACTAGAAAAAGAATCGTTAAACGTTTAAAATCCACACCCATTACCCAATTACATCATTATCTGACGCGCTTTTTCAACCAACAATGGAACAACCGGATCTTGCGACGCAAGTATCTATCAATCTGGGGACCACGCTACAAAGGTATTCAGGAAGACCTGAAAATGACGGATTTGATGACTGTAATCGCTAGGCAGTGGTCACGTGCTACGAGCAAAGCTGAAAAAGATTTAGCACTTTTCGAGGAGAGTCAGGTGTTGAGATTAAGATACGAAGACTTTGTGCAAGATCCGATTTCCGATATGGAGCGTATCTGTGCGCATTGTGGTTTGCAGATGACTACTGACATGGCGAAAATCGTCAAGGAGACGGTCAAAACGGATCGAAAGCTTAAGTGGCAGCGATTTGCTTCGAATGACCTCGCTCGAATTATTCCGGAGCTTTGCGACGAGATGGAGCGAAATGGCTATGAAGTCCCATCAGAAGTTGCCCAGGCTATTTAAATCGTATAATATGGCTTGGAATTTAATGGGTGACTCTCGGATTAATTCTTGATGGCTGTATCAACTACATTGAGGACTGCGACAAAGCCAAAAGCAATGGTATTTAGCTTTCAACTTTGTAACCTTTTCGACGCTTGGTTGTCCTGATGTTCAGAAGAGAGTTGAAGCAAACCAAGTGTACTTCCTCGTACACAGCGGGGCATGAACGTGTATGAGTTTTATTGAAAACGCTTCGTGATCGACAATCAAAAATAGAACTTTCCAGAGCGCGAGTAGAACGATTAAATATTCATCCGTCAGACAGTTATTTGATTAATGCAAGGATGTATTACTGTTCAATCTGATATCCAAGTTATATATGGAGATAGCGGAATACAACTTGCAGAAAATGGAGTATAAGCTATGGATCTCTCAAAAATTCTAAATATTTTCTACCGTTATTTATGGTTGCTGGTGCTGGCTGCTTTGGTTGCCAGCGTTACCACATTTTTTCAGCTTAACAGCCAACCTGTTACATATAAAGCGACAACTGATTTGCTGGTTGGACCAAGCCTCGATAGTCCGAGTCCGGACTTGAACTCATTGAAAATCGGCGGGCAGTTAACTCAGACCTATGCTGAATTGGTGGATACTGGCCCATTTTTGGACTCTGTGAACAGTAAATTGGATCACAAAATTGATCCAGATGTGCTCAAAAGTGCGATCTCAAGCAGACAAAGTACCGATACCCGAGTATTGACGATCATTGTGTACCATACGGATCCAAAACAGGCTGTGGCCATTGCAAATGCTTCCGCGCAGGCCCTGATCGAAATGAGTCCCTCAAAGGATAATACAACAGCCTTGCTTCGCGCTCAGATGAGCGATCAGTCACACCAGTTGGAGCAGATTGTCAACAACTCTCAGGCAAGCATTGACCAACTGGAAGCTGAACTCACGGCTCTAAAAGGTGTGACGACGAGTAGTCCGGATGCTGCTAAAGCCAATCTTGATAAGCAAAATCTTGTAGTCAAGCAACTTGTTGATGAACGCAGTCGCTCGTCTGATGCGCTCCGAACGTTGGCGACCGTCTATCAGGTATTGCTAGATACAAATACCAACCAAGTGCAGATTCTCGAACCAGCAACAACCGTTGTTGCGGTCGACCAGCAACTTTTGCTAAAGGCAGTCTCGTCGGGGATCGGCGGCTTGATCTTCGCGATCATCATTATTTTTGCCGCTGAATATTTTGATGATAGGCTTCGTTTCCCAGGAGACCTCAGCAGAGTCGCCGGAGTTCAGATGCTGGGTACCATTGGCAGGCACGACCGCCTAGATGGTTCCGGCCTTGAACGGCTTGTCACGTTCGCTCAACCTGAATCCAAGGCTGCTAATAGCTACCGTGAAGTGGTTGCAAAGTTGCTTTTCTCGATCGGCGAATCGAATCCCTATACTTTCTTGTTGAGCAGCGTTGGATTGCAAACCGGAGATGACGCAGCCGTGGCGGCAGGAAATCTGGCTGTTGCATTCGCTCAAGCTGGTTACCGGGTTGTTCTGGTAGACGCTCAAGTCCATAACCCTGTCTTGACGACTATGTATAAAGGCGACAAGAAAGAAGGATTGGCTGATCTTATGATAACCAAAACAACAAAACCACTACTTCTACCAGTAGAACAGGTGCCAGGTATTCGATTCTTACCTACTGGATTGTCTTCTGAAAAAAGCTCGCGTGCGATGCTGAATTCAACAAACATTGCCACACTACTTGAAGGGCTACAAAAAGACGCGGATATTGTACTAGTCGTAAGCTCTCCAATTTCACGGTTTGCCGAAAGCCTCACTTTGGCCTCTCAGGTAAATGCCATCATCTTGGTCGCACGCTATGCAGAAGCAAACAGCAAAATAGTTAACAAGGTCGTCGAGAATTTACGCCTGATGAAAATCAACTTAGCTGGCGTTATTTTTGACTACAATCCATCGCCTTTTATCTCCAAGGAAGATCGTGGACTGGTTTCTGCAATCAGACGCGTTGTTTCAAAAGCAGCCGTTAAGAAAAGCGATTTATCTGAGCAAACAACGAAGAGCTAAGTGTCAGCGCGGCATGCAATGCCGCGCTGACCTACTTTCTTTATTTTATTGATTTCTTCCATGATAGACCTCGAAAAATCCTCCATCCCCGACGTTCCTGCCATCACAACAACAGGTCAAGCCACGAAAAAGAACCTCCGTGGGTCTACCTTACTATTATCTGGTCGTGTAATCGCGATGGCGGCGAACTTTGTTGTCCAAATTCTGATCGTGCGTTACTTGTCGAAAAGCGACTACGGTGCTTTTGCCTATGCTTGGTCACTTGTCGATCTTGGGTCAAGTCTTACAGTTTTCGGATTTGACAAAACCATCACCCGCTTCATACCTACGTACCAGGAAAAAGGCGAATATCAAAAAGTGTTTGGCTCCATAATTATGATGGTCAGCACTGTTTTTTCGCTTAGTTTCTTTCTGATTTTGCTGGTCTTTGGTTTGAGGGGTTGGATCGCAGAATCATTTATCAGCGACCAATTGGCTGTTCGTCTATTGCTCTTGTTGATTTTTTTAGTACCGATACAAGCATTGGACGGACTCTTGGTTGGGATGCTCGCCGTTTTCTCGAGACCGAGCTCAATTTTTTTTCGAAGATACGTTCTTGGACCAAGCCTAAGACTTTTGGTTGTCCTGTTGCTGATCTTATTCCGAAGTAATGTGTATTTCCTGTCAATCGGCTATATAGCTACAGGAGCTTTAGGCATTACCATTTATTATGGGATTCTGATACGTGATCTTCGCAGGCAAGAGTTATGGAAGCATTTCAACATCCAGAAGATAAAATTTCCGATAAAAGAGATTTTTCGCTTTAGTACTCCTCTTCTCACCAGCAATTTTGTCTTTATATTAAGGACGCAGCTGGTCATTGTTCTAATAGGATATTTTCGTAACACGCTCGATGTAGCCGCTTATCGGGCTGTTCAGCCTGTTGCCGATTTGAATACGATAGTCATTCAAAGTTTTGCCTTGCTCTTTATGCCAACGATGGCACGCATGTTAGCTAAAAAAGATCAGGAAGCGATTGATGACTTGTATTGGCAAAATGCAGTCTGGATTACAGTTATTTCTTTTCCGATTTTTCTACTTACGTTCTCACTTGCTCAACCACTAACATTATTGCTTTTTGGAGAGCGGTATGCCGACTCCGGATGGATTATGGCGATGCTTGCCTTCGGTTATTACTTCAATGCGGCGCTGGGATTTAACGCAGATACACTGCGTATCCATGGCAGGCTTCGTTACACCGTTATTGTCGATTTTGTTTCAATGTTTATCAGCTTAATACTTAGTCTGATCCTCATTCCCCGATATGGGGCAATGGGTGCAGCGATTGGAACTTGCGGGACTCTGGTTTTGTACAATATCCTGAATCATGTAGGCTTAAAGTTCGCCACCAAGATTAACTTGTTCCAGTGGCGCTACCTAAGAGTTTACGCAAGTATTGTCCTAGCAACTTTGGGTCTGGCGGCTCTGCAAAGATGGCTGGTTCTCCCCATATATGTTGGCGTTATCCTCGCAGGACTCATCTCTCTGGGTGTCTTATTGATGAACCGTGCTGTGCTCAATCTCGAACATACATTCCCTGAACTGCTTCGCTTCCGCCTCATTCAATTTCTTTTCGCAACCCATCGCAACCAATAGAGACTTAGGATGAGTTGAGTCAATATTTCAAACAAGAGTACAAAGCCTGCTTGCAGAGCTTACCCAGAGTTGAGAAACGGTTGTACCCGAGCCATCAGAAAATTAACCGAAGTAGTGGTAGAAATGATTATTAATCAAGAATCACAAACTATTCAATCCAACGTTGAGGAAAGACAGCTGAATAAATTACAAGGTCTCAAAGTTGCTTACATTATGTCGCGCTTTCCAAAGCTGACGGAAACCTTTATCCTTTACGAAATGTTGGCGATGTGGCAGCAGGGTATACAAGTGGAAGTCTATCCTCTCTTGCGCGAGCGTGAAGAGGTGATGCATTCGGAAGCTGTGCAATTTGTGGAAGTTGCGCATTTCCAGCCTTTTATCTCTTTGCCAATCGTACGGGCGAACCTACACTTCCTCTGGAAAAACCCCTTTGTTTATTTAAAAACGCTTTGGGATTTGCTGCGTGCCAATTGGGGCAGTTATAACTTTTTCACAGGTGTGATTGGCATATTCCCGAAGGCCGTGCTATTTGCGTATCAGATGCGTGCAGACCATGTGCAACATGTTCATGCTCATTTTGCCAGCCACCCTGCCGCGGCGGGATTTATCATTCATCGGCTTGTTGGCATCCCTTATAGCTTCACCGCTCACGGCTCAGACCTTCATCGTGATAGACATATGTTGCGTGAAAAGGTTGCTGAAGCTGCATTTGTTGCAGCAATCTCAGAATACAACAAGGAATTAATTATTTCGGAATGCCGGGGAAATTACCGTGAGAAAGTAAATGTGGTCCATTGTGGTGTTGACACCGCAGTGTTTCGAGCCCGCTCTCATGAAACCCCGTATGAAAAAGGGGAAAATCCTTTCATGATCCTGTGTGTAGGCACGCTGCATGAGGTCAAAGGACAGGCATATTTGATTGAAGCGTGCCGTCAACTTCAAGAGCGAGGATTTAACTTCGCGTGCCATTTTGTCGGTGAAGGGCCTGATAAAAAATCCCTCACCAAACTTGTGGAGCAGGCCGGTCTTTCAGACAAAGCCCGCTTTCACGGAAGACTCACAAGGAATGAGATCGCTCGCCTCTTGCTAGATGCCGACGTCTTGACTGCGCCCAGCGTTCCGACCAGTGATGGACGACGGGAAGGCATTCCGGTCGTGCTCATGGAAGCGATGGGGAGTGGCGTACCCGTTATTGCCAGCAACCTTTCCGGGATCCCCGAGCTGGTGAACGATCAGTTGACAGGCTTGTTGGTTCCGCCGAGAGACGTAACATCCCTCGCAAAAGCATTGGAATACTGCCTCAAGGATCCAGACTTACGCCGGCGACTAGGGCGTGCCGGAAGGGAGAAAGTAGTGCGAGAGTTCGATCTGAGTAAGAATGCGGTAAGCCTTGCACAATACTTTTAAAGGATTGCTAATGATCGCCTTAATTTTGTTTTGGGTTGCAGTATTTTTAATCGTTTACACTTACATCGGCTTTCCGCTGGGCGTTGTCCTGCGCGGGCTGCTTTGGGGTCGTCCTTATAAGCATGAGAAACTCACAATTCCGCCGTCTATCAGCATTGTGATTTCAGCCTACAACGAGGCGAAATCCATTGCGGCAAAGCTGGATAACATTTTGTCCATGGAGTATCCGCG